>Ga0209390_10003498_pt1 | contig 25345 bp, 22 predicted proteins | sample BON01_FD_187212 | JGI IMG/M metagenome (GOLD analysis project Ga0209390, IMG submission 187212) | Freshwater microbial communities from Lake Bonney liftoff mats and glacier meltwater in Antarctica - BON-01 (SPAdes) (version 2) | ecosystem: Environmental > Aquatic > Freshwater > Ice > Glacier... | reverse complement strand
ATTAGAGAATGGACTTGCAAGAATGGTCATAAATTAGACCGAGACTTAAACGCAGCAAAGAACATTTTAAATGAAGGATTAAAAATATATCGTCAGGAACTGGCGATTACAAAGGTGGAGAGGAAATCAGACTTTGGTAACAAAGCACACTCTATGAAACCCGAAGCCCATCCCATCGCCTCTGGCGTGGGTGGGTAGTTCACAAGAATGTTATCCAATGAAATCAAAGAACGGGAAGATTGTTTGTTGCAGTTAGCCTACAACTCTGTCCGCAAACGGGTAGCTGAAGCGTTGGTGATGCTGGCCAATCGGTACCAGGCTGATAAGAGTAAGCCATTTTCCATGGCTATCACCCGGGAAGATATCGCTTCGTTGGTGGGTACTGCTACCGAAACCGTTATTCGTACCCTCTCGGATTTTAAGGAAGAAAAATTAGTGGAAATGAAGGGTAGTCTCATTACGGTGCTGAATTACGACAAGCTGGTTAGGATGCGAAACTAGGGTAGCCTATTGATGAACATATTACGTTGAGGTCGGTGTAGCAACCGACCTTTTTTTGTGTCGATCAGAAAAAATGATTTCATAGTGTGCCACTGGCATAGTAATTTGGGGAGTTCTTTTCCGTAACCAAAATCTTCACAAGTCTTACAATGGCAAATACCAATTCTTCCAAAATCACCATCTACGCTGCTATCGGGGCCAACCTCGCCATTGCCATTGCCAAGTTTGTCGCCGCTAGTTTTACGGGCAGTTCGGCCATGCTTTCCGAAGGCATCCACTCGGTAGTAGATACGGGGAATGGCCTGTTGTTGCTCCACGGAATCCGGAGAAGTAAAAAAGCACCCGACGAAGCGCATCCGTTTGGGTACGGAAAAGAGCTGTATTTCTGGTCGCTGATTGTAGCTATCCTTATTTTTTCGATCGGTGGAGGCATGTCGTTTTATGAAGGTATTGCCCATATTCAAAATCCCCAACCCTTAACCGACCCAACCTGGAATTATATTGTCCTGGGTTTGGCGGCCTGTTTTGAGGGCATTGCCTTATACCTGGCTTTAAAAGAATTTAACATAGACCGAAAAGGCAGGGGCTTCTTTGCGGCCATTCACGCCAGTAAAAACCCGGCAAACTTTGCGGTTATTTTTGAAGATTCGGCGGCGTTGCTGGGGTTGGCGGTAGCGGCTTTGGGAGTTTTTCTGGGGCATCAGTTCAATAACCCCTATCTCGACGGGGCAGCCTCGCTTGTCATTGGCGTGATTCTGGCCTTTACTGCTATATTCCTGGCGTATGAAAGTAAGGGGTTACTGATTGGCGAAGGGGCCGATGTAGAAGTGCTCAAAAACCTGATGGAACTGGTACGAGCAGAGCCTACGATACAGAGCGCACGTCAACCCCTCACGATGCATTTTGGTCCAGACGAGGTATTTCTGGCTCTGGACGTTAATTTTAAAAGCGAACTCTCTGCCGTTCAAATAGAGGAGGCGATCGTAGAATTGGAAACAAAAATCAGACAGGTCCATCCGGATATTAAACGGATATTTATCGAGGCCAGGTCTATTTCCAGTGAACGTAATACGGTCCCTTCAACGAATAAAGAGGATTGATACTGCAAAGGATGTACACGTCCAGTTCGCGGATTTTGGTCTTGTATTTGGGGGGTAAAATCAATGCTTTAAGGACCCAGTTGGTTCTTATTTTTCGGCTCAGTTTATAAGCTGCCAAGAGTAGGGGTAACATTCGTTGACTTTCCAGGCCCAGCATGTTCTTGACAATCATAGGTGTTACAAATCCTTGCGCTTCGATTAGCAGCCGGTAGTGGATATAACCAAGGTGCTTGCGGTATTGTTGAAATAAATCTACTGTGTACTCGCTCTTAACGAGGTCGTTGGTCAGGTGCTCTTCGCGCATCAGGTTCCATTCCCGGTAGGTAGTTGGTAAGCCTACCAGTTTCATACGTAGTCCAACCCGGTTAAATACGTCAAATACCTCTTCCTTTTCGGCTTCTGTTAGTTTGCGTTCCAGTACTTTAAAGGAGCGAATGGAATAATCAATCAACATGAATAATACATCGCGGTAAGCCTAGTCGGGGATTTTACTTCCCCGGCTAGCTTCTACTCCCCCGTGAATAGCCGACATGCGGTCGATGGCTTTGTGGGCGTCTTCGGTACTGGAAAACACAATCTGACGCGCGTAGCCTACGGTAGAGAATAGTCTACCCAACGGGTCAGTGGGTAACCGGCCCGTGAAGTAAAGCCAATCCACGGCCTTACTGAGCGCAAACTCGGCCGCAGCACCCGCAAAAATGAACAGGGTGGTATCACTCTTTCCCCATATCTCCCGGACGATCGAGTCTTTTCTGACAAAGTAATTCATGCTGTTTAAACGTAGCCGTGGGCATTGATTATACACATACAGGGTTCCAATATAAAAGATATTGGCTATTTTCGCTGTTGGTGTTTTTACCTTAATTCTTCAATAACCCAACCGTCAACGAATTTCATGAAGTATCTGATCCTATTTTTTGGGCTTCTTTCAACCGCCTTTGCTCAAACCTACCACGAATATCGAATTTCATTTCCTAACGCCGTCCACCACGAAGCAGAAGTGTCCGCTACGTTTAAAGGGCTGGAAGATAAGGTACTCGAACTACGCATGAGCCGAACCTCACCGGGCCGCTATGCCATTCACGAATTTGCTAAGAACGTCTACAACGTAAAAGCAACCGACGAAAACGGGAACGTACTTTCCGTAACCCGGCCCAATCCTTACCAATGGAATGTTAGTGGCCACCACGGTACGGTCAAGGTGAGCTACACCCTCTTTGCCGACCGCGGCGATGGTACGTACTCGCAGGTAGACGAAACCCACGCTCACCTCAATATTCCGGCTACGTTTATGTATGCTAGGCAGTACGCACAACGCCCGATTCGGGTAAAGTTTGAGGTGCGGCAGGATTTGAACTGGAAGGTCGCCACTCAGCTCAAAGATCTGGGTAGTAATATCTTCATGGCTCCCGATCTGGATTATTTCATGGATAGCCCCACGGAAGTCAGTAACTACATGATGCGGGAGTTTACCGAGATGTCCAACGGAAAGCCTTATACCATACGCTTTGTGCTGCACCATGCCGGCACGGAGACGGAGTTAGATGCTTACATGGAGAGCGTTAAGAAGGTAGTTCAGCAGGAAAAAGCCGTCTATGGCGCACTACCTGATTATGATTTCGGACAATATACCTTCCTCGCTTGCTACCTCGGCCACGTATCGGGCGACGGCATGGAGCATCGTAACTCTACTGTGCTGACGAGTACCCGTAGTTTGCGGAATGGAGGATTAGAAGATAACATCGGTACGGTCTCGCACGAGTTTTTCCACTGTTGGAACGTAGAACGTATCCGTCCAAAATCCCTCAAACCGTTCGATTATACCGAAGCAAATATGTCGGGTGAGCTTTGGTTTGCCGAGGGCTTTACGCAGTACTACACCAGCCTGATCCTTTGCCGGGCTGGACTTATGTCGCCCAAAGATTACATAGAAGATTTGGCAGGAAACCTCAACTACGTCTGGAATTCTCCGGCTCACAAGTACTTTACCCCCATCGAAATGAGTTATCAGGCTCCTTTTGTGGATGCTGCAACCTCCCTTGACCCGGTTAACCGGGAAAACATGTTCATCTCTTATTATACCTACGGTAGTGTATTGGGGCTGGCACTCGATCTTTCCCTCAGAAACCTCGATACAGGTCTTTCGTTGGATGGGTTTATGCAGTTGGTATGGCATACGTACGGTAGCCCCGAAATAGCCTACACCGTGCGGGACCTGGAACTAGTGCTGGCGAGCTATGCCGGGGAGCCTTTTAGCAAGGAATTTTTCGGTAAGTATATTTTTAGCTCACAGATGCCCGACTACCAGAAGTTATTGGCGGGAGTTGGAGTTGATTTTAAGCAAGTGAATCCCCGTGAGGCAAGTATCGGGGCGGCGCTAACCATCAATAGTGGTGTAGCTATTGTAGCTAGTAATCCTACCGAGGGCGGGGCGGCTTATCAGGCGGGCCTAGCCAAGGGCGACCGGATAGTCTCGATGGGGTACAAGCCGATTCCGAGCGGGCCCGATACCAAAAAACTACTGGGAGAATTCAAAGTAGGGCAGACCGTGGAGGTAGTGTTTGAGCGATTTGGAAAAACCATGAAAACGGCCGTTACGTTTCAGGCAAATCCGGCTTATGCTACAACAGTAAGTACCATGATTTCGGAAAAAGCGACGAAGCAACAACAAAGTTGGTTATCGGGAAAATAAGAATTTTGAGCAGTACCATTACTACCCCGTTTACCAAAAAGTAGACGGGGTAGCTATTTATTCTAGCCCGAAAAACGTAACTTTATTAAGTTTAATAGACCCTGAACCCATTCACCATAACCCTATGAAGAAGCTTTTACTCACCAGATTCACGATCCTAATAGTGCTACTTGGTGGCATTTTTCCTGGCTTTGCTCAAAGTACAGAGGTAGTCAAAGACGCAAAAAAAGTAAAAGGTCAACCCCTTTTTAGTTCCGATGAAGTACTAAGCATCAAAATCGTGGCGGACTTTCGGGCGATCCAAAAAGACCGGGGAGATGATCCGGTCTACCACGAGGGTACCTTTACTTACCTGGATAAGGAAGGTGACTCGGTACAAGTACCAGTGAAGGTAAGAGTCAGGGGGGATTTTCGCAGAAACTCGGCCAATTGTAGTTTGCCTCCCTTTACCCTCAATTTTCCAGAAAAGAAGGTGGAGAATACCATCTTCAAAAATCAGGATAAATTGAAGCTCGTGACGCGATGCCGTTACGAAGACTACGTGCCGCAGGAATACATGGTGTATAAACTCTATAACCTGATAACCGATTATAGCTTCAAGGCCCGGATGGCAATGATTACCTACGAGGATATTTCGGGAAAACGAAAAACCGAAACCAGCGCGGGGTTTATCATTGAGGACGAAGACTTGCTGGCCAAACGCCATAAAACCGTAGTAAAGGGCAAAGAGCCCCAAACACCAACGGACCTGACTGATCAGGTAGGGATGGCTACCGTGGCCGTATTTCAGTACATGATCGGGAATACTGACTGGTCGGTGCCTTACCAGCACAATATGAAGTTATTGGAGCAACCCGAAATAGGTTTGGCAATGCCCGTAGCCTATGATTTCGACCATGCCGGTATTGTGGAAGCTAGCTATGCATCACCAGCAGAAGCGCTTAAGCTACGGTCTACTCGTGATCGGTTGTACCGGGGATTAGGTTACTCGGAGGAGATTTTTATGAAAGTATTTGAGAACTTTAATCAGCAGAAAGCGAACATCTATGCATTATACGAGGATAATCTAAGTCTGAATCCTGCATACCTGAAGCGAACCCTGCAATATTTCGATCAGTTTTATGAGGCTATTAATGATCCAGGAAAAGCCAGAACTACCTTTATGAGCAACAGTAAAAGGAAAAATGTAGGGATAAAGGGGCTTAAAGATTAAGAAAAGTAAATGGCTATCAGATAACAAAGCACGACTAGTGGGAAGCCAAACATAAATACGTTGTAGGCGATGGTGAGCAGCCAGAATTTGCGGTTCATCACCCGCCCCTGAATGTAGATATTCTCAATCATTTTATCCTGAATTTTTTCGTCACTCTTAATCAACTCTTTCATTTGGTGTTTGTACTCTTCTGGCGACAAGGATAGGTAATCACCAAAGAAAAGGAGATCAAGGCCGGAAGCCTCGGCTTGGGTCTTGATCGATTTTTTTGATTTAATAGTGGGTTTGGTAGAGAGTAACGCAAATACAATAGTCAGTAAGCATACGGCGGAAAGCAGGAAGGTAGGAATCAGAAGCTGATTATTGGCGTCGTACTTTCCTACCAGAAAAGACATCATGATCGAAAGAATAATCGAATTGATGGAGATCATCAACCCGGCCTTGCGGTCGGCCAGCATGGTCATGTGTACGTGACTGGACATTGTGGTCCTGAACATCGTTTCGACGCTGCGGCTTTGTTTATTCTTTTTTACTTTCTCAGGTTTTTCGGTTTTTTCAGGATTCATGCGGAAGGGTTTGCCGGGTTGTTGTATTTAAATCTAATTTATGTAATGATTATATAGAAAGAGGCATCCGGAGCTATTTTCCTATGCCTTTTTCCTCTCTGAAATCCATTTCGATATCTGAGCCACCAGTACTGTGTTTATTCTGACATAGCTTTCATGAGTCCAGCCGGCTACGTGTGGACTAAACACTACCTGCGAGGAAGCCCGTAGGTAGTCAAAAGCTTCCTGTTGTGGTGTAGTGAGTTGGCTTAGCTTTTCATTTTCCAGAACATCGAGGCAAGCACCTTTAATTTTTCCGTTTTTCAGACCTGCTACCACTGATTGAAGATTTACCACCTCACCCCGGGAAACGTTGATCAGGTAAAAGGGTTTGTGGAAAGCACTAATAAATGAGTCGTTGATTAGATAACGGGTACGTTCGGTTAGCGGCACGTGAAGACTGACCACATCGGCTTCTCTTTGAATAACCTCGATGCTCGCTTCTTCGGCGTACTTATCGCCGTAGTTTTTGCGGTATCGGTCGTGGGCCAATACCCGGCAGTCAAATCCACTCATCCGCTTGGCGGTAGCGTTACCGTTATTACCGTAGCCAATAATCCCGACGGTTTTTTCCATAAGCTCTACTCCCCGGTTTCCTTCGCGGTTCCAGATCGCCTGCCGTACTTCTTGGTCGGCTTTATTAAGGGTGTTGAAAAGCATAAGTAACATACCCAAGGCGTGCTCGGCCACGGCGTCGCGGTTGCCCTCCCCCGCGTGAAACAGCGCAATACCCATCCGCTGGGTAGCTTTCAGGTCGATGAGGTCCAGCCCGGCCCCGGCCCGGGCAATAAATTGAAGTGCGGTAGCTTGGGCTAAGATTTCCTCATCAATCCGGGTTTTACTCCGGATGATAAGCCCATCGTAAGCCGCCAGATTTGACAGTATATCATTACGTCGGTAGTTAGGTTGATAGTCATGGTGCCATCCACTCGAATCCAGCATTTCAAAAAGCGAGGGGTGCATTTCATCAGCAATCAGTATTTTCATAACACAGGTGGATTTTTCGTAACTTGCAGCTTGATCCTTTACAAAAGTCGCATGTTTTACCTGAAAATCATGAATAGGATACAGGCAATTTGGTAAACAAATGGCCGGCGACTGGTACCTCATTCCTTATTTTGAGAACTAATATCCATGAGTGAACAAGAAAATAGTAGACCAATAATAGGCATTAGTATCGGTGATTATAACGGTATTGGGCCCGAAGTAATCCTGAAAGCATTGGAAAGTAATCAGTTAGCTAGTCAATGTATTCCGGTTATTTATGGCTCGCTACGGGTGATGAACAAATACCGGAATATGTTCCAGATGAAAGACTGGAACTTACAAGGTATTCAGAAAGTTGAACAGGCCAATCCGAAAGGTACCAGCGTGATAACCTGCTGGAACGATAAAGATACTGAAATAGAGCCGGGGAAAATTACCGCCGAAGCTGGCAAAGGGGCTCTGGCGTCACTGAAACGCGCCACGGAAGACCTGAAAGCGGGTGCAATTGATGCTCTGGTAACAGCACCCATCAACAAGGACACTATTCAAAGTAGTGAATTCCAATTTCCGGGCCATACGGAGTTTCTAGCCGAGGCCTTCGATACAAAGGAGGCCCTGATGTTTATGGTAGCCGGTGATTTCAGAGTGGGAGTACTAACAGGACACATACCACTCGAAAAGGTAAGTACGCAGGTAACGAGTGAAAAACTAAGGGCCAAGATAAACCAGATTCTGTACTCTTTACGCAGTGACTTCGGAATTGCAAAACCTAAAGTAGCCGTACTGGGGCTCAATCCTCACGCGGGCGAGAACGGCTTGCTCGGCAAGGAAGAGCAAGATGTGATTATCCCTACGCTGACTCGTTTCAGGGAAAAAGGGGAACTAGTTTTTGGCCCGTTTTCATCGGATGGCTTTTTTGCGGCCGGTACTTTTCATCAATATGATGCCGTGCTGGCTATGTACCACGATCAGGGCCTGATACCTTTCAAAACAATTGCTTTCAATACCGGGGTGAATTTTACGGCCGGACTTCCCGCCGTGCGAACCTCGCCCGATCACGGAACAGCTTACGATATTGCTGGGCAGAATGTGGCCGATGAGGGCTCCATGTTACAGGCTATCTACCTGGCGTGTGACGTAGCCCGGCAGCGAACCGAAAATGCTGAAATTGCTCAGAATGCGCTGGTGTCAATACCCCAACCCTCCGAAAGCCAAGCTCCGGGAAAAGCTCAACAACGGTCAAACCGTCATTAATTGTCTAGTCAGGCGGAGCGCGCTTACCTAGTAAGGGATGCCGCCACACATAAAAATATATCAACTTTATCTTTTCAGGAATGCTAAAATCCATGACTGGTTACGGGGTAGCCCACGTCGAATCCGATCAACTATCGGTTACTGTAGAAATCAAAACACTAAACTCTAAGTTCCTTGATATTTATTGCCGGATTCCTCGGCAGTATTCCGAGCGCGAAATTGAAATCAGAAATCAAGTTACCCAAGCCCTCGAACGCGGAAAGGTGGAACTAAACCTGACCGTACAACCTAAAGAAAATGCAGGTGGAGGCTCCGTGGTTAACCGTTCGTTAGTCAATGGATACTTCCGTGATCTGACCCTTACCGCCGAGAACTTAGGCTTTGTGGCTGATCCTACGGAGTTGCTCCGAGTAGCTCTCCAAATGCCTAATGCTTACATGACTGACGTCGCCGACGAAAAGCGCCGGGAGCAGGAGTGGATTTTGATCAACAAAGCGGTACAGGAGTCAATCGGAAAGTGCGATATGTTCCGGCAACAGGAAGGAAAATTGACGGGTGATAAACTAGCGGAATACATTGCGGCCATTCGTGCCTTGCTGGTGCATGTTGAGGAGCAAGATAAAACCCGCATCCCGGCCGTGCGCGAGCGCCTGGAAAAGCAGGTACGTGACTTGCTGTCGGACGATAACTTTGACCCCAACCGCTTTGAGCAGGAGTTGATTTACTACATCGAGAAGTACGATATTTCCGAAGAGAAAATGCGCTTGACTAACCACCTCGACTACTTCACGGAAACGTTGGAGTCGGAGGATAGTAATGGTAAAAAGCTCAACTTTATATCGCAGGAAATTGGTCGTGAAATCAATACGATTGGTTCTAAGGCCAACGACGCCGGCGTGCAACGATTTGTTGTTCAGATGAAAGATGAGCTGGAAAAGATTAAAGAACAAACCATGAACGTGATTTAAGATATGACGTCAGCGCTGCCAGCGGACTACTATCAACTCCATGATACACTTACATTATCGCAGCGCCTGCTGGGATGTGAGTTAGTGCACGAAAGTGAAGAAGGTACCACGGCCGGAGTCATCGTAGAAACCGAAGCGTATCTTTGGGGAGATCCGGCTTGCCACGCCTATCGTAAGAAAACCAAGCGGAACGAAGCGATGTTTGGTTCCGCGGGTACTTTGTACGTGTACCTGATTTACGGAATGTACTACTGTGTCAATGTGGTAGGTGGCCCAGAAGAGCAGGGCGAAGCCGTCCTGATCCGGGCTCTGAAACCTACCCTAGGACTTGATCTAATGAAGGAAAGGCGACAGCTGAATGCCCGTACTTTGAAGCCCATGGAAAAGAAAAAAGTACTGACCGAAAAAGATTTGTGCAGTGGACCCGGTAAGCTAGTGCAAGCCATGGGAATCCGGCCAACGCATAATTTTAGTTCGTTATCTGGCGGACCTCTATACATTACTACCCCAACAATTAAGGATGTCGATATGGTTACGACCACCCGGATTGGTATTACGCAAGGAACCGAGCTACCGTATCGTTTTTACATCAGAAATAATCGGTTTGTCAGTAAATGGTAAGATAAGCTTAGCGCAAAACTTGTTTTATGCTTTTTTGAATTGCAATTTTGAATAGCCAAACTCCTAAAACCTACCTAAAATGAGTACAACAAAATTACCCGTCCGCGTGCTGGTAGTAGGCTGCGGAAATATGGGAGGATCCCATGCCCAAGCCTACCAATTGCTGGAAGGATTTGAAATTTGTGGAATAGTATCTACCGGAAAAAGTAAAGAAGTACTAAACAAAAAACTCGGTGGAGGGTACTCGCTTTATTCCGATTATGCCGAGGCCCTGGCCGCGACCCAACCGGATGCTGTTTGTATTTCCACCTACCCTGATACCCATGAAACGTTTGCCATTATGGCTTTGGAGCAGGGGTGCCACGTATTTATAGAAAAACCATTGGCCGACACCGTTGCTGGTGCCGAAAGGGTGGTAGCTGCGGCGGTGAAAGCTGACAAGGAAGTAGTCGTTGGTTACATTCTCCGGCATCATCCTTCTTGGGAGAAATTTGTGGAGATTGCACAGGAAATGGGTAAGCCGTTGGTGATGCGTATGAATCTGAATCAGCAAAGTCACGGACAAATGTGGACCGTACACCGGAACCTGATGAAAAGCCTGAGTCCAATTGTAGATTGTGGGGTTCACTACATTGATGTGATGTGCCAGATGACGCGTTCGAGGCCTGTACACGTTTCGGCAATTGGGGCCCGGCTTACCGATGATATTCCGGCTACGAACTACAATTACGGTCAGTTGCAGATTCGCTTTGAGGATGGCTCCGTGGGCTGGTACGAAGCAGGTTGGGGCCCTATGATGAGCGAAACTGCTTTCTTCGTAAAGGATGTAATCGGACCGAAAGGATGCGTGTCGATCGTTGCCAAAGAAGCTAGTGGTGCCGGTAAATCTGATAACGTAGACTCGCACACGAAAACGGAGTCGCTACGGATTCACCGGGCTGATATCGACGAAAATGATGAGTTTGTGTACCCTGACGAGTGGATCAACCTGACTGACGAACCCGATCATCAGGAGCTGTGTAACCGTGAGCAGCGATATTTTTTTAAGTCAATAACTGAAAACACGGATCTTACGGATCACCTCGATGATGCCGTCAATAGTCTCCGGGTAGCCTTTGCTTGTGACGAGTCAGTTCGTACGGGTCAAGTGGTACATCTATAAGCGGTACCTTTTCTTTAATTGTATCGTCCCGTCAGTTTTTTAAATTGGCGGGACTTTTTTTGCCCCTTTCGAGCGTTTCGGATGGGCATTCCTCATCAAGACTATTTTTCTTCCAATTTGTGCCTCTCAGGTACGACCTACCCTAATTAAAGGGCAACTGCAATCCCGTTGAGTGTGCCTTACGTGGGGGTTTTTCTGCTGCTTTATTCCTGCTGAGAAAGGCTATTTGTGGATTAACGCGATAGTCTTTACAACCTACTCAACAGCCTCTTTTACGTTTATTTATATAAAATAAATCCAAAGTTTATATTCTGTCGTACATCAATATAATATTGATCGGTGTACATATTACCGATTTTGAACCTCAATTGGGTTCACTCTAAATACTCTTCCCCTCTTGAACAAGTTTTACCGTTTGCTGGCCAATTGTATTCGACGAAATATTGCTGTTCCTCTAACCCATAGTTGTTTTGAAGTATGGGTTAGAGATTTTATGTACTCGCAAATTACATTACTCATGACAGTAACCTTTTTAATAGATTACTCAATTGATTCTTTCCAGAAGTCATCAGAGAGATAGATTCACCCAAGGTTTGGGATACAATGATTTACCAGACGCAGTTTTTCTGGATTTAACCAATGGCAACACAATAGAAGCCTATTACTAACTACTAATAAACTTAATTTTTATATACTTAAACTTTTACATTATGCGAATGATCCCTATTCCATTTGGGTCGCTCAGAATTAGTCTTCTGAGTTGCGCTTTTTTACTATCGACGCTAGGTGGCTTTGCCTCAAGCCACCGGGAAGCCCCACTCATTTCCCAGGACCCTCTGGCAGATAACACAGATGTGTATGCGTTCAAAAGTCCAGACGATCCTAATTCAATTACTATTATTGCCAACTATATTCCGTTTGAATCTCCGGATGGAGGACCCAATTATTATAATTTCGGCGCAAATGTTCGTTACGAAATTCACATTAAAAACAAAGCTACAACGGCAGGAGACGACATTACCTATCGTTTTACTTTTTCCCAAACTAACGAAGATCCTACCACTTTCTTCAATATTCGTTTGGGTAAGCAAAACCTGAAAACTACCTATAAATGTGAAAAGAGTATGGATGGTGGAAGAACCTTCACCACTATTGTGGCAAACGGAACAGTTCCTCCCAATAACATCGGTCCACGTTCTATCGAAACCGGAGTAGGACTTGGCACCACGTATGACGCACTGGCCGAACAAGCTATTGCTACCACAGCGGGTGGCGAAAAAGTCTTTTGCGGACCAGTAGATGATCCTTTCTTTGTGGATCTCGCCGGTGCATTCGATGTTGGAAACTTCCGTCCGGATGGTAATTCTACGATCGATGCTTTGAATCGTTTTAATGTGCACACAATTGCCCTCAAAATTCCGATCAGCCTCTTACAAAAGGACGGCGAGGGTATTTCAGGAGCCTCTAACATCCTTGATACTGACTATGTAATCGGGGTTTGGGCTTCGGCGAGTCGCCAGATGATTCAAACTATTTATAACGAAGGAGACGTAGGAAATGATGGTAAGTTTGTTCAAGTATCTCGCTTGGGAATGCCACTCACAAACGAAGCAATTATTCCAGTTGGTATGAAAGATCGTTGGAATGCAACGAGCCCCTACGGCGGAGAAGATCTGCAATATGCTAAGTACTTTACTAATCCGGAACTAGCACTTTACATGGATGACTCGCAATTTGGTGGGGCCGTTCCTTCGTTGAATGCACTTCGTATTCAGGAAAAGTCACTTGGCGCTTTTGATTTTAGAAATGGTAAGCCTGGATTGCACGGCTTGAAAGGAAATCCTGCCTTGGACGGGACGGCCTTAGCCGAAGCAGCTTTTGGTGCAATACTACTACCTGATGCAAAGAGCCCAAGGGCAGTTGATCTTTTTCCCATATTCTACACGGGAGTTCCTAACCTGGCACCGTACCAATTAGCTACCGGAAAAGGGGGAAACCCACTAGCCAAAGGAAAACCATTTATAAATAACTTTCTGCCAACGCTGGGTGATATGCTCCGACTCAATATGGCGGTGCCCGCTACACCTCGCAATGATCCTAAGTTTAGCCCACTCGGCTTGATTCAGGCGGCAGTACTAGGGCTTACAGATCCTGAGTATAATACAACCACCGATATACAATTCATTCCTAATATGGATGGCTTTCCTAATGGACGTCGCTTGGAAGATGACGTAACTACCATTGAGTTGCAGGCGGTATCAGGTGCTGTGTTAGCCGCTGTCGGATTATGGTATGATGACTTTACCCCCGGAATGACGGCGAGTCCTGTTACTCCTCAGCTAGTAAGTGTACTTAGCTTTACATCCGGTCCTACAAAGAATGATATCGAACTGAGAGGCAGTTTTCCATACATGCAACGACCATGGAGAGGCTTTGATTATCCACAAAAAGACAGATTCTGATATTCACTTTTATAACATTGAGACAAATGAAAAATCTCTTATACAGTATAGTAGGGCTGATGGTTTTTGCACTACTGCAACCAATTCAGACCCAAGGGTCTTCGCACCGCGAGGCTCCATTAATTTCAAATGATCCGTTGGCTGACAATACGGACGTTTATGCGTTCAAAAGCCCGACGAATCCAGAAAATATCGTCTTGATTGCGAGTTATATCCCGTTCGAACATCCTGCGGGTGGACCAAACTGGTATTCTTTCGGAGAAAATATCCGTTATGAAATCCATGTTGATAATAACGCAAGCACTACTGGGGCAGATATTATCTACCGCTTTACTTTTAAGAAAGAAAATCAGGACCCATCAACCTTCTTTTTGATTCGTTTGGGTAAAGAAAACCTGAAAACAACTTACACGTGTGAGCGAAGTATTGATAATGGCAGAACGTTCCAGACGATTATTGAGAACGGAACTGTACCTCCTCCTCACATCGGCCCCCGGTCAATCGATAATAAGACGGTTGGTCTTGGTACTTCCTACGAGGAACAGGTTGAAAAGTCAATCATAACGGCTAGTTCTGGTGAAAAAATCTTTTGTGGGCCTACCGATGATCCATTTTTCGTAGACTTGGGGATATTTGATCTGGGAGTAATTCGTAAAGAAGGGCGCGACGCCGTGGCAAAGTTTAACTGTCACTCGATTGTAATAGAAGTACCCGTATCTACTTTACAAAAAGAAAAGAAGACGGTATCACAGGCATCCACTATCTTGGATCCTAATTATGTAATTGGTGTGTATGCGTCGGCAAGCCGTCGTCAGATAAAAACTCTGTATAATGCCGGTGATGTTGGATATGATGGTGGCTGGAAGCAGGTATCTCGCTTGGGTATGCCGCTAACCAACGAAGCAATCATTCCGATTGGAGAGAAAGACAGATGGAATGCACTATCTCCGGCCTCAGACTTACGTTTTGCCCAATATTTTGTGAATCCCGAATTGGCTCTTTACATGGATGATTCTCAGTTCGGAACTGCGATACCGGGCTTGGCTCCGTTGCGTATTCAGACCAAGTCTTTGGGCTCATTTGATTTTAGAAACGGAAAGCCCGGTCTATTTGGCTTAAAAGGTAATCCTGCTTTGGATGGTACAGCTTTATCAGAGGCGGCTTTCGGTAGCGTATTGTTACCCAACGCCACAAGCCCGCGAGCTGTAGATATTCTCCCAATTTTTTATACTGGGGTACCTAACTTACCTCCCTACCAATTAGCTACCGGCAAAGGAGGGAATCCGTTGGCAGTTGGGAAGCCTTTTATCAACAACTTCCTGCCTACGTTTGGTGATTGGTTACGCCTAAATATGGCGGTTCCTGCTACCCCACGTACTGATCCTGATTTTAGTTCCTTAGGGTTAATTCAGGCGGTAGTTATTGGGCTCACAGACCCTACATTCGCTTCAACGGCCTTGCAGTTCATCCCAAATATGGACGGTTTTCCAAATGGAAGACGCCTGGAAGATGATGTAACAACAATCGAATTACAGGCAGTAGGTGGTGCAGTGTTGGCCGCGGTTGGTCTTTGGTACGACGATTTTGTGCCGGGTACTACCGCAAGTCCACTTACACCCAATTTGTTAAGTGTTCTGTCATTTAATGCTGGTGTTACAAAAAATGACACCACCTTTAAAACGATGTTCCCGTACGTGCAAAATCCATGGCCAGGTTTCCGTGGACCAAGTTATGAAGGTAAGAAGGTAGGAACTCCTGCTACTGAGTTTGTTGTAAAGGTTGAAAGTCTGAATTGTATGACGGGTGCCATCGTATTTGGATCAGCAGGTGCTGCGGCCGGTCGTACTGTAGAGTACTATGCCGCTGGCGTAACAAACTATACGACCAACCCGAATCAAAAAATTGACCCACCATTGTTTAACGATAACGGTAGTAGTGGCTTATTGACCGTGAAGGCCAGGTACGTAGGAGATCCAGCTTCTGAGGTGACAATGGAGTATAATTTCCGTCAAGTCTGTGGAAGGGTAAGAGTAGCAGCAGAATCGGCAGAAGATGCCTCCGCTTTCCTTGTTCAGATCATGGGTAATCCTACCAATGATGATCAGGTTGTAGTGCAGGTCAGAGGCGAAACCGGGGAGTCAATGCGCATTGGTTTGGCCAATAGTCAAGGACAGGTTGTAAGCCAGCAAACCTTTACTACCTCTGGGGCAGTGGAGCAAAAGAAATTCAAACTGGGTCGTTTACCTGGTATTTATTTTCTCAAAGTTTCTACGCCAACACAAAGCAAGACCGTAAAGGTACTTCGTAACGAAAATTAAAAGAGAAAGTCTAGTAATTACGTATTTGCTACCATACTGTGTGTTGCCGGAGATCAATGATTGTTTCTCTTGATCTCCGGCAAATACATAACCCCACTATTCAATATCATAACCTCATGAAAACATCATATTTTCCTTTGAAGGCATATCTCGGGTCAATTTTCCCGATGATATTACTTCTCATAATTACGGTCGGTTGTACCAAAAACACCGACGAAAATTCTCAGGTTGTTAGCTCTCCAATGAGCATTCCGGCTATATTTCAGCGGAGTGGTGAACTAGCCACCGCAGTTGAATGGCCCAAAACGCTTGAAAAAGTCGAAGAACTTAAAAAGATAATCAGCGAGAACCCCAACGACGTAAAACCACGCTTGCAGATAGCCACCATTTATATGGCAGAGGCCCGGATTACGGGTGAGCACCCTTACTATTATCCAGCTGTGTTGAAAATTCTGGATGGTGTACTTAGTATTGACCCTCAGAACTTCGAAGCCACTACCTTTAAAGCATCGGTAAAGATGTCACAGCATCAGTTTTCAGAAGCACGTGACCTTGCTACCAAAGCAATGAAGATTAATCCTGCTAATGCCTATGTATATGGAGTGTTAGTAGATGCTAACGTCGAATTGGGGAAATATGAAGAAGCCGTGGCTATGTCTGATAAAATGCAAGCATTAAAGCCTTCTTTGGAATCTTATTCACGTGCTTCTTATCTACGGGAAATTTACGGAAACTACCCAAGTTCTATTGAAGCTATGAAGCTAGCAGTCCAGGCCGGACTACCCGGCTCTGAGCCCTACTGCTGGAGCAAGAATACCTTGGCACATTTGTACGAAACTACCGGTCAGCTGGATAAGGCTGAGCAAGAATATGCGGGGATACTGGCCATCCGGCCTAGTTATGCTTTTGCATTGGGTGGACAGGCTCGTATTCACAAGAAAAGGAAGAATTATGATAAAGCACTTGAACTACTCGATAAAGCTTCTGCTATTATGCCTGAGTTTTCTTTTCACGAAGAAATGGCAGATATATATACGCTACAAGGTAAGCCAGAAAAAGCAACTCAGAAATATGCTGAGGTAGTCACGATGCTGGACGAAGATGCACAATCAGGACATTTGGTTGATCTTGAACTTTGTAAGTTGTATTTAAAAATGGATCAACAGGATACGGCATTAAAGTACGGTCAGATAGAATATTCGCGTCGGCCAGATAATATTGACGTAAATCATGCCTTAGCCGCAGTGTATTACCAAAAGAAGGATTTTAAGAAAGCCTTCGAGTACATTCAGGTAGCCATGCGCACAGGTAGTAAAGATCTTGAATTACAGCGTCAGGCAAGTGAAATTAACCTGGCAATGAATGAGCCGGAAAATAATAAGGAACTAGCTAATGTCAAGAAGATAAATACCCCAGCTTCTTTGTAAGGCTTTTATTAATTACCAAATTCTCGAAAGGCTGATTTCAGAGGCTTTTGAAAGCTACTTTTTTGTCCTATTCTGGATAAGAAAGTAGCTTTTTATGATTAAAGTTTTACAGGTTCCTGAAATACTATCATTTTAAATTCACACATCAAAAATGTATATTTGTAGACAAGCATTTATCATCTCGTTTCTTTGAATCCACTATTCAACATACAGCGGGCACGATTCGCCTTCCTCCGTAGCATGAGCTCGCATGTTCCGGGTATGTAGTGTTTTTTCTCTTTTTCTAATTTTTAATCGATTGTATGCTTCTTCTTTCTGTGGTGAGAGAGTTTATACGCCATATCCATGTAGCCTTTAATCCATTCGTTATAAAGGGGCTTCCACCCCGATGATAGTATTCCTCATGAAGAAAATAGTAGTTTTTGGTATGGGTAAAGTTGGCTCGTTGGTGGGTACTTTACTTAGCAAACAATTTAAAGTAACAGGGTTTGATAAGAATCAGCCGGCCGCTAAACTGCCTTTTCCGGTTGTAAAGGGTGATGTGGCAGATGCATCTTTACTTGAAGAAACCTTGGGTGGCTTTGATGCTGTAGTTTCCTGCATGCCCTATAACCTGAATCTCCCCATTGCCAGGCTGGCATACAAATTAGGCATACATTATTTCGACCTTACCGAAGATGTGCCTACTACTACTGCTATCAGAGAAATGGCGAAGGATAGTAAAGGTGTGATGGCTCCTCAGTGTGGCCTGGCACCCGGTTTTATTGGGATTGTAGGTGCTGATCTGGCATCCAAATTTACCCGACTCCGGGATATTGAGCTTCGGGTGGGAGCATTGCCCCGCTACCCGAACGGATTGATGGGGTACTCGTTTACGTGGTCGCCGGCTGGGGTAATTAATGAATATATTAACGATGCCGAAGTAATCCAAAATGGGGTAAGAAAAACGGTTTCTTCTCTGGATGGTATCGAAGTAATTAATATCGAAGGCCAGGAGTTTGAGGCTTTTACAACCTCCGGAGGCCTGGGTACTATGTGTGAAACCTACGAAGGGAAGGTGGATACCCTGAACTATAAAACGATCCGTTATCCCGGTCACGCGAAGTTGATGCGCTTTATGCTCTATGAATTAATCCTCAAAAATAAGCGGGAGTTGATTGAGCAAATACTAACCGAGGCAAAACCTCCGGTGCAGGAAGATGTTGTGTACGTATATGCCGTAGTGGAAGGCTGGAAGGGCGATCATCTGGAACGTGAAGAGTTTTATAAAGCCTACCACCCAATCGAAATAGATGGACAACATTGGCGGGCCATTTCCTGGACGACGGCTGCTTCCATCGCTGCCGTAGTGGAAATGGTAGCTAATGGTAGTTTACCCAATACAGGATTTATTAAGCAGGAGGATATTCCGCTAGATCAGTTCTTGAAAACTGTCAACGGTTCTTTCTACGAAAATAATGGTTGACTACAAGATCAACCGTCGCCCAGCGGTGTGACAGCAGAGCATATTTCCGGACAAGACCTAAGCCAATTCCTCCATTTTGTCTATAATCATAATTAAACATGCATACTTTTCTTTCTGAACTTTCAATAGAATTATCCAATGCGGGCCTGAGCACCGGGCAGCATCAATGGGAGGGGCAGGGCAGTACCCTGGACTCCTTTTCTCCGGTAGATGGTACCCTCATTGGTACCACGAGGGAAGCCTCACGCGAAGACTACGACCGGGTATTAGAAGTAGCCGAACTGGCGTTTAAGGAATGGCGTCAGAAGCCGGCACCACAGCGTGGTGAAATCGTTCGTCAGATGGGAGAGCAATTTCGTTTCCATAAACAAGCCCTGGGCGAGTTGGTCAGTTACGAAATGGGTAAAAGCTTACAAGAAGGCCTTGGCGAGGTACAGGAAATAATTGATATCTGTGATTTCGCGGTAGGACTTTCGCGGCAGCTGTACGGTCTGACCATGCATAGCGAGCGTCCTGCTCACCGTATGTACGAGCAATGGCATCCGATGGGAGTGGTGGGTATCATCTCTGCTTTTAATTTCCCGGTAGCGGTGTGGTCATGGAATGCGATGATTGCGTGGGTGTGCGGGGACGTATGTGTCTGGAAACCTTCGGAGAAAACCCCATTGACTGGTATAGCCTGTCAGAATATTATCCGCGATGTGCTTAAAAAGAATAACGTTCCGGAAGGAGTTTCTTCTTTAGTAATGGGAGGTAGAGCTGTTGGTGAATGGATCGCCGATGATCGCCGTATTAACCTTGTATCTGCTACCGGCAGTACACGGATGGGTAAGTCAGTAGCCAAGGCAGTTGGGCGTAGACTGGGGCGGAGCCTGCTTGAATTAGGGGGAAATAACGCCATTATCATTACCCCTAATGCAGACATGACAGTAGCCATTCCGGCGGTAGTATTTGGGGCAGTGGGCACGGCTGGTCAGCGCTGTACCAGCACGCGTCGGCTTATCATCCACGAAAGTGTCTATGAAGAGATGAAGCAACGTTTGCAAAAAGCATATACTCAGCTCCGAATCGGCGATCCACTGGATTATACCCAGCACGTAGGCCCTGTGATTGATACTAATGCAGTTGCTAATTACCTGGCTGCGGTAGAGTCAGTAAAAAAGAAGGGGGGGAGCTTTGTGGTAGAACCTAAGGTACTTTCAGGTGAGGGGTACAATTCCGGCTGCTATGTGCAGCCCTGTGTGGCCGAAGTTGAAAATCATTGGGACATCGTGCAACACGAGACCTTTGCGCCTATCCTGTACATGATGAAATATACCACCTTAGAGGAAGCAGTTGAGATGCAGAACGGAGTGCCTCAAGGGCTCTCGTCGGCTATATTTACGTTAAATATGCGAGAAGCGGAGCAATTCTTATCGGTAGGAGGTAGCGACTGCGGGATTGCGAACGTCAACATTGGTACCTCAGGGGCAGAGATCGGCGGAGCCTTTGGCGGTGAAAAAGAAACCGGTGGTGGACGAGAGTCAGGCTCGGATGCCTGGAAAGCATACATGCGGAGGCAGACTAATACTATCAACTATGGTTTTGCCTTGCCCTTAGCCCAGGGAATTACGTTTGAACTCTGAGTTTTGGAATAGTGACTTGAACGTAAATGGGGTGTTGGATTCAGATCCAACACCCCATTTACTTATTTTACCTTCAACATAAATCAAGCTTTTGATTCTTCTGCCGGACTTTCGGCTTCTGTTTCATCACCCGTTTCAGAGATTACATTTTCAGTTTTTGTTTTCTCTTCCAGAGCTTTCTTCACTGTTTCATCATGGAGAGCCGCTTCTTCGCGTGAGCGACGATTTACGTAAGCCTGATAATTTGTTTCCTTTTCATAAGGGCGCTTTCCAATCAGAATTTCCAAATCGCCTTGGAATAAAATCTCTTTTTCGAGTAGCTTCCGAGCAATAATTTCTAACTCTTCACGCTTTTCTGTTAGTAGGTTTATTACGCGTTGGTAGGCTTTATCTACCAAAAGACGTACTTCGTGATCAATTTTTTCGGCAGTAGCTTCCGAGTATGGCTTGGTGAATGTATAGTCCGACTGCTTTGAATCATAAAATGAAATGTTCCCAATTTTGTCGTTCATACCATACATGGTTACCATGCTGTACGCAACTTTCGTCACGCGTTCGAGATCGCTGAGTGCTCCGGTAGAAATCTTACCAAATACTACATCCTCTGCTGCCCGACCACCCAAGGTCATGCACATTTCATCGAACAATTGCTCGGTACGGTAAAGATACTGCTCACGAGGTAAGTATTGGGCGTACCCTAGGGCAGCAACCCCGCGAGGTACAATCGTTACTTTTACCAAAGGATCTGCGTGTTCCAAGTACCAACCAGCTACTGCGTGGCCAGCTTCGTGGAAAGCTACAATCTCCTTTTCTTCGGGAGAGATCAATTTGTTCTTCTTTTCCAAACCACCGATTACGCGGTCCATCGCATCCTGAAAATCCTGCATAGTAACTTCATCGCGATCACGACGAGCCGCAATCAGGGCAGCCTCATTCGATACGTTGGCAATCTCGGCTCCAGCAAAACCAGGAGTTTGAGCGGCTAGTTTTTGGATATCAACGTCTTGTGAGATTTTGATAGGCTTCAAATGTACCTTGAAGATGGCTTCGCGACCAATAACATCGGGCTTATCTACTGAAATCTGACGGTCAAAGCGACCTGGACGTAATAGAGCAGAGTCAAGTACATCAGGTCGGTTGGTCGCGGCTATGATAATGATTCCAGAATCGCTACCAAACCCATCCATTTCTACTAAGAGTGAGTTCAGTGTATTTTCCCGCTCGTCGTTAGAGCCGGGCATTCCACCCCGTCCCCGTGAACGTCCTACGGCATCAATCTCATCAATGAAGATGATACAGGGAGACTTCTCCTTGGCTTGCTTAAATAGGTCACGTACACGAGCGGCACCCACACCAACAAACATTTCCACAAAGTCAGAACCTGATAAAGAGAAGAAAGGTACGGCCGCTTCACCGGCAACAGCCTTGGCAAGCAACGTTTTACCAGTACCTGGAGGGCCTATAAGAAGTGCACCTTTGGGTATTTTAGCACCTAATCTTTTAAATTTATCAGGGCTTTTAAGGTAGTCAACGATTTCTTTGATTTCTTCTTTGGCCTCATCAAGTCCGGCTACGTCATTAAACGTAATTTTCACCTTGTTTTCAGCGTCAAAAAGAGTTGCTTTTGATCGACCAATGTTGAAAATTTGTCCACCCGGGCCAACTCCACCTGACATTCGACCAAGCAGGAAGTACATCACTAGAATCATGACAATGAAGAAGCCCCATGTGCCAATGAAGCTGGTCCAGTCGTTTCGGGTATCAATTTTGTACTCCACCTTATCACCATCTGGTACTTTCTCCTGCATGTGTTCAAGGTCTTCCTTGAAAGTTTCTGCGGAAGTTACCTGAAACTGATAGTGAGGACCGGCTTCACCTCCGAAATAGTTATTTTCTTTCGTGATTACCTGATACTTATCTCTTCTAAGAGCTTCGGGATTCAAGGTAACCTCTACTGACTTGTCGTTTACAATAGTAACGCGGGCTACTTCTCCATCAGTTACCATTTTCTCAAAGCGTTTTTGAGTAATTTCACGGACGGAGGAAGAGCGGTTTAAGTATGTAATCCCAAGTATCGTCGCAATCAGAGCTGCAATAATCCAGCCCTGATAGCCACGTTGTGGACTCTTTGGATTCAAAGGATTTCTTTTGTTATCGTTTTCTGACATTATAATTTAAACATTAGTACAAGTTTGTTTTTAAAACGAATTCTACGCGCTTAATGTTCACGGGAACCAATCAGGCTACTGTTTCTTCTACTACTGTAAGGTCTCCATCTCCCCATAGTTCTTCAAGATCATAGTATTTGCGACGATCCCTTTGAAATACATGGACTACCACGTCCACGTAATCAATCAAGATCCATTCGCGGTTTGCTTTTCCTTCTTTGTGCCAAGGGTTTTCATCGATAGCCTTGTGAACTTCATGTTCAACCGAATCAGCTATTGCGTCAATTTGGGTATCAGATGTACCCGAACAAATAACAAAATAATCAGCGACGGCATTTTTTACGTTACGAAGATCGAGAATAGCAACTTCCTGCCCTTTCTTTTCAATCATTCCTTTCACTACAAGTTGGCAGAGGTCTTGTGAAGATACTTCTTTATTTTTGCGTTGTTTCATGCGTTAGTGTTACCAGTGAAAGAGGAAATAGTGCGTGGCAGCTTTTCCCATTTATAAAAGTAAAAAATAAACCCAAAAAAGTGTACGACTCCTGTCCCAAAACCCTTTTTCTGGGTAAAAAGATTGTTTATCTGCCAAGTTGTCATTCTACCAACGACATAGCGGCTGAATTAGTGCGCAACAATCGCTTTTCGGAAGGGGTGGTTGTCATTACCGACGAGCAGACCGCCGGTCGTGGACAGCGGGGTACGCAATGGGTAACCTCTACGGGAAAGAACTTTACGCTTTCTATCGTACTCACTCCTACATTTCTGGCAATTAAGGAACAGTTTCTCCTAAGCGAGGCCGTGGCTCTGGGGGTCCGGAAATACATTTCTATTTATACAGAAAAATCAGAAATTAAATGGCCAAATGATCTGTACGTCAATAATTTAAAGATTGGTGGTATTCTGATTGAAAATGCTATTCAAGGTGCCCGGATAGCGCATTCGGTGGTAGGTATTGGGCTTAATATCAATCAGACGCACTTTGAGGTTCCAAGAGCAACTTCGTTGTCCCTGGTTTCGGGACAGGAATTTACACTTGTCCATGAGTTACCTATTTTGTTACAGTCAATCGAAGCCCAGTACCTAAGGCTCAGAAATGGCCACGATAATGATATCCAAATAGAATACTTAGGAAACCTACTCGGCTACCAGAAAAACCGAAAATACCGGTCCGGGCAGATAACGTTTGATGGGGTTATTCAGGACATAGCTACCTCAGGCCAGCTACGTATACAGCTTGCTGATGGAACTATTCAGGAATTTGGGATGAAAGAGGTAGAATGGATTTGGGATCACTGACGGCGCGAAAACCCAAGGAATACCATACTAATGGCACAAATACCTAGCCCCAGTGATTCACGAGCCAGTTCGATGTTCAGGCTTTTCATTTCCATGTTGCCAAAAAAGATACCTTCAAACTCAGGAGGCCAAAGGTAAATACCTCCAATAACGTATGCTACTGCTAGTACGTAGAATACCACCGAAGGCCAAAGTTCTTTGTAGGCCATATAGCAGGCTAAGGCCGCAAACGAGTACACGGAGATCCATATTTCTGGATCAGGATCATTGAATTGGAAGTAAGAAAAAAGAAGAAATACTAAACCGAGTAAGATAGTTATTGGCTTCATGAGGAACACTTGGGATTGGTTAATTCTTCTTTAAAAAGTTGATTGTAAAGAAAAGTTAATTATCCGATTAATCAAAAACGAGCGGGGCGAAAGGATTATAATCCTTTCGCCCCGCTCGTTTTTCTAATGTTTTGTTACTTCTGCTTCACGATTTTATGAGTTTTACGTCCGTTGGGAGTAGTGAGTGTGCAAATGTAAACTCCTTCGGGCAGGGTATCTGATTCGAAAGTAATACGGTGAGTGCCCCCCTCTTGTACCTTATCGGATAGTAAGCGGGATATCACCGTTCCACGCACATCGAGTATGTTGATACTTACCATTGCATTTTCAGGAATAGTATACTCTATAAGAGTATTTTGAGCGAAGGGATTTGGGTATGATCCTAAGCTAAACACGTTTTCTTCCCAGGTAGCGAGTTTCATTTCAATAGGGGAACACGCTGCTATGGATGCTTCAAAGACAGTGCCGGGCTTTACTTCAAAACCGGGATTAAGCGTGACAGATTTACCAGCTCGGTAGGCAATATCGCCAGATTGAATACTATTGGAGGCTATGAGGTGTTCACTGGCTTGCTCTACTATTTTTGTACCGGAAAGCGGAGCCGTCAGGGTTACTGTTGTGGGACAGCTATCTTGGGCTTGTACATTGGGAGTACAAAAAGCGGCAGCACTAAGGAGTAGTATGGAAAATAGCTTCATAATGTATGATTAGTAGTGAATAGACAAACTTTCATTTGATGTGAATTGTAATCAAATATAAGTACTAAGCTCCATAATAGCTATTTCTTAACAAGCTATTGAGGTTGAAACTTATCAAGTGGATGAATTTTACAACAAACCGAATCTATTACTGGTAATGGATTATATGGGTTGATTTCGCTATATTGGTGTCATGCTACATACTCATCCGATCCTGTGCCCCCATTGCGATAGTTCCGACACGGTCAAGAACGGCCACCGCCCCAACGGCGACCAGCGTTGGCGCTGCAATCGGCATAGCTGCCAGAAAAGTTTCCAACTCTGCTACCGCTACAACGCCAACAATATAGGCATGGGTCAGCAGATAGAGCAGCAGATACTCAACAGTAGCGGTGTTCGCGACACTGCGCGCATCCTGTCGATCAACAAGAACACGGTGATTAAGCATTTG
>Ga0209390_10003493_pt1 | contig 25377 bp, 27 predicted proteins | sample BON01_FD_187212 | JGI IMG/M metagenome (GOLD analysis project Ga0209390, IMG submission 187212) | Freshwater microbial communities from Lake Bonney liftoff mats and glacier meltwater in Antarctica - BON-01 (SPAdes) (version 2) | ecosystem: Environmental > Aquatic > Freshwater > Ice > Glacier... | reverse complement strand
GCATGGCTTTATGCTGAACATCATTGCTGGGCTTATCGCTTACTCACTTAAAGAAAATAAACCTTCGCTAAGAATGAGTAGCGAAGTATTTAGCATGATGATCGTTTCTTAACCAGATCTCAGGTTAATTAAGGCCGGTGTTAAGAAGTTATTCCTAGCTTAATAAAAAATTAGCTACTGTTTAAACATATTATTACGTGCGGAGGTTATAACTAAAATACAATATTTCCTAAAGCATCTGAATTATATGATGAATATTGCCACACAACCATGACTAGGCAAGATTTTCTGACGCGGGCTTTTTTGCTAGCAATTGTTGGTAGTTTTTTGATAATCACTTGGCTTTTCACTTGACCTACAGTATTTGTACTTTCTGGTCTTATGGCTATTTCCTATTTTATTGCACATGCACCCCAAGCCTTCGCCAATACTTTATGGCGGTGAGCTCGCTGCACTATTCTCTCTCGTATTTCTATATCTTTCAGCAGCGGAAGCCAGTGAGCAGAGCATTGATCTTTATCGCTCAAAAAAACATCTCAAAGATAAATCTTTGTTAGAAACCCTCCTATTTGCTATATTAAGGAACCTAATAATTTATTTAGCCAGCCTATTATTTATAATTAAAATACCGATAATTTCCTAATAATGTCTAATGTGATATCACTTTAATTGGATCAGAGCTTGATGCCTTCCTAATATGTTTAATAGGCCAAATCGTCATTAGGCTAAAGCGAAACTAAAATGACGAGAAAAACAAGCATCGTAGGACGATCAGAAATAATTAAACGCTTACTGCTCAGTGTCCGTCCTCCTGAGGATAAGACATATTAACTATAAAAATCATACTTACTATCTAATCAAAACTATCCTTAACACTTTAAAATATTAAGTGTTGTTAATAGTTTCCAGCCTTACGACGCTAGCGAATTATGGCGCTGTTATTGTGCTGAACTAGAGATAGTAATGGCTTCTTCTGGCGCTTCCAGCTTCAGTGTTTCCAGTAGTTTACCCATAGTTTCTGCTAACCAATAACATGCATATATCCGATCATATTTGGCATTGGTATAGTCAATTCGAGCAGTCAAAAATTCATTTTCTGTATCAAGCAAATCTAGTAGTGTTCTCAAACCAAGGCTGAACTGCTGTTGATATGCTTCACGGGTACTTTCTGTAGAGGCTACACGTTGTTCTAAATACTGTAGACGATTGGTAATTGTAAGCAACGAGTTCCATGCTAATCGCACATCATTTTCTATTTCACGCTTAGTGAGATTAGCCGTTTCTTTGGCGTTTTCACTAAGAAAAGCTGTTTCATTTATACGTGCTTTATCTGCACCACCGTTAAGTAGATTGTAACGCATGCGGAACATAGCCAAAGTATCGTTATTATGTCCATTCACACCGTCAAGGTTATTATTGGCGCTAGTGCTAAGCTCCAGATTAACATTTGGTTGCATGGGAGCTCCAGCACCTTGTTGCTGTGCCAATGCAGCTTCGTGCTCAGCAATAGCGGCATGCAATGCGGGATGCTGGTGATAAGCGATTTTTATTGCATCTTCCACTGTCGCTGGAGCAGTGTTACAACATTCATCGGTAGGCTCAATCAATGATTCAGGGCCGTTACCAATAACGCGGACATAATTAGTTTGTGCATCTTCAAGGTTTCCCTTATTTGCAGTTAAATTGGCTTTCGAAAGAGCCAAGCGTCCTGAAGATTGCTCTACATCTGCTTGATTACCTACACCACTATCAGCACGCAGTTTTATTTGAGAAAAAATCCGTTCGTGGCTATCTAAATTATCTTCCGTTAGCGATAACAATTGTTGTCGGCGTAGTACGTCAAGATAGACTTGAATTGCACGGAGACTGGTCGTTTCAGCTGTATCAGCAACACTATAACCAGCCGATTCTGCTAGCGAAGTAGTTTGATCAACAGAGTTTTTGGTGGCAAAGCCATCATATAACATCTGCGAAGCAGTCAGTTCAGCTTCACCACGTGTTAACCATTTTCTGTGGTCAGGCCTTGTTATAGGACTATCAGTTCGTTCACGTCCAATGCCAAGATTCAAATCTACTTTAGGATAATATCCAGCCCTTGCTTGATCGATTGTTTGATCAACGCTAAGACGACGGTTTGTTTCAGCCAGTATAGTAGGATTACTTTTGATTGTTTTATCAACAGCCTCAGTTAACGTTTCAGCTAGTAGTGGTTGAGAAACTATTAGCGATGCGCCCAAAATTGAGGCTGAAAGTAGTGTTAATTTATTTTTATATACCATCACAAAACTCCGTTTGTCAGCGTACATTGATTTCAACGCGACGATTTAGTACTTCAACTGTTTCATCAGGTGTCATCACGAGTAATCTATTTTCACCTTCAGATGAGATACGAATAATATCAGCAGATATGCCTTGCTCAATTAAATCCTGTCGTACTTTCTCGGCACGGCGTTGTGAGAGTGCATCATTGTAAGCATTCGAGGCAGAGGTGTCGGTATGCCCACTAATTATAATTTCACTGTCATTTCGTTTAAGAAGCATTTTATAGACTTCTTTTGATTCCTTTACAGACTCTGATGAAAACTCAGTTTGGTCAAGTAAGAAATACAATTTTGCATTATAAGGTGCTGGGATTCTTACAATTGGCTTTTGTGGTGACGGTATTATTGCCTCAACAACACATATCGGTGTCTCGCCACTAGCAACATCTAACGGAGCTTCTACCTGCTTGCGTAACTCTGATTGCATCTTATCTGGACTGATACTGTTGTGAAGGGAGCTACAGCCTGTCATCGAAAAAATCACGATAAGGGGCAGATATAAACGGTATTTATAGTTCATTCTGATGTCTCTCGAATTATAGAAAAAGTGTAGATGAAGACAAAATATAAGCCTGTACCATAATGCGGGTAATGTTGATCGGCATTGAGCCGTAATGGTAATTATTTAGCTGAAGTCTAATTGTCATATCAAATCCTTCACATAATCCATTATTAATATTGAGTCGTACAACAGAATTCAATTCTAAGCCCAATTAAAAAGATGTCAATATAAAAAATTAAAACCGAGTGGTCATCTAACATAGATTTTAATTGTTATGTCACCTGTCTATAATTTTTTGTGACCGTTCCATTGAAAACCATGTCGCATTATAATTATCAATACATAGTCAGACATAGAAGGTCATATAGATATACTTATTTGAAAGAGAGACATCATTTCTTGACCCCCCCCCCAGTACAATTATTATTGAAATGCAAGCCCTAAATTATTGGATGAGTATTTCAGAGAAACCACGAAGTATTATCAGCATACTTAGTGAAACCTTTCACGGCCAAGCCTAAGAAAGGTTAACGTTGATTACGTATAAATGCTCAACCCTTATCATAGCCATTAATAGCATGACATATTGACACAATATCTCTACCACAATTATAAGCTATAAACTGTGAAAAACTATGCAAAACCAGCAAATGACTATAGAATGATAATCAATCTAAAATGAAGCATGGATAGGCCGACACCCCGCCTCACATAACCAATTCTACTTAAAATGTAGACGGGATATCAATAATGGAAATAACACACCCCCTAGTTAGGGTTGGTATATTTGGTAGTGAAGCATTAGCATTAGTAGAGTGTGCCAATGAGCTCCACCAAGCCGGATATGACTTAAACTTTTCTTCATCAGTAAAGTCTCGAAATGAATCTAACGAAGATATTTTTATTGTGGGCATTTCGGAGTTTTCTGATGCAGACAACTTAGCTCGCTGGAAAAGCACTGGCACTCCATTTTTAATTTCAGGTATAGACAGCCTACCTCATAGTATTGCGGTGTTAGAAGTACTTGATAGTGCGGTAGGTTTTATACGTAGCGCACCTACGCTTACAGAAATATTACTGAATTTACGACTTGGTTTACATTGGCATAATGAACGGAGTAACCACTCTAGGCGTATTCAGAACATCGAAACAAAAATAGAAAATAATCGCATAATCGGCATGGCAGTGGGTGTGCTAATGAACAATTATGGTGAATCTGAACAGCATGTTTTTGATTCTATTAAATCTATTAGCAGAAATAAGCAACGCAGAATATCATCGGTTGCACATGAAATCATCACTAAGCACGATGGGATTAATCAGGCTGAAGGAAACTCAGCATCAAGCTTAAAGGCTTGGTTAACAGACAATATTACGGTCAAAGAAAGGTAATATTTAATGACTAGCCATCGCAAATACTCGCACCGTTATTAAACAAAGAAAGTTCTTCTGTTCGATTTGAAACGATACACCAGCATCGTGATGGTTCTCATTATCCCATTGAAGTCACCATATAAAAATCGAACACAGTAGTCGTCAATGTTACCTGGCCTCAACAACCGATATTACGGCACGATTAGAAAAGGAGCAGCATCGTATTTTAGGGAATCATGTTTGTGATATTAGTCCTCAAGCTATTATGATTATAAATAAAGAGTTAATTATCATTCGTGTTAATACCTCATTTTCCATAATGACTGGATACCAATCAGATGAAGTACTGGGGAAATACCGATTAGTGCTACTAAATTCTGGTCGACATGGTAAGAAATTTTATCACCAGTTATGGCAGGCTCTTAAAACGAAGGGTCGTTGGCAAGGCGAAATTTATAACCGCCGTAAAAATGGTGAGCTTTTTTTACAGAATTTAACTTTGAAGGCACTTTACGGTTTGAATGGTGAAATCTAAAATAGCATTGCTATGTTTACTGATATTACCGAAGAGCGAGAACAGTCTTCACATATCAAACACCTTTCTGAACATGGTCTTTTAACAGGTACCAAATAGAAGACTCTTACAACAAGCGTTTAGATTTGCCAAAGCGGCCGTCAAAAGAAATGGTAGTCAATTAGGTTTATTATTTATTGATTTAAATGACATCAAGCCAATTAATGACCCTTTTGGTCATAATTATGGCGATGAAGTGCTGCAATTTATTGTGCCATTAGAATGCAAGCCTGTGTGCGAGAAATGGATATGGTTTCTCGTATTGGTGGTGATGAATTTATTGTATTTCTGACCAAGATTGAAACAAGCAGTGCTTGTAGACAAACTCAAATTAGTTATTGCCAAGCCCATTTTGATTGATGATATTTCACTATACGTAACAGCCAGGATAGGTATAGCAGGCTATCCAGAACATGGAGCTAGCTTAGAAAAACTTATTGATATTGCAGATTTTTCAATGTGTACCAACAAAAAAGCGATGAGATAAGATTTTCGGACAGCTGTTGGTTAATACTCCCCTTATTTTCGATATTTTAGCGTTCATTTAGCAGTGTATTTACTGAGCTAATATTTACTCATTTTGAATGGCAAGGTGATTGTGAATCGTGTGAACACCTTCAATGTCGCGAACTAATTTAGATACATCGTTAATTTGGTTTTTATTATCGACAAGGCCCGTGAGTAAAACATCTCCTTTAAGTGTTACGACCGTGACATCAAGTCGACTCAGTCTTTCATTCTCAAGTAGGCCACGCTGCACATTGCTGGTAACGTCAATATCCTTAATCTCGACCTGATCATTAGCCTCACTAACAGCTGATTCTGAATTATTACAGCCGCTGAGCATAATAGTGAAGATAGCAAGCAGTGTGGTACTTAAAATTACTAAACTATTCCATCTTTTCATTTTTAATATTACCTATTAATTAACTGGTCTCAACTTACATAGTTTTATTATGGTCGCGTAAGCTTAAATGTCGCTTAAAATGGATATTAAAATTAAATTAGGCCTAGTAAACATATTAAATGCTCTACAATGAAAGCCCTGCATTCAATAGAACCCATGTTATGGCAATTAGCTCCACTATCAATAAAGTCTCGCTTAATATTGCCGACATGGATCGGCATTATTATGAAAGTCATGAATTAACGGTTGCACAACATCCTTCTGAAACAGACTTTCGATTCATGATTCGTCTGGTTGCATTTATGGTTAATGCCAATGAGCGCCTCAGCTTTACTAAAGGGATAGATAGTAGTGACGAACCTGATCTCTGGCAAAAGTCGCTTACCGATGAGATTGAATTATGGATCGATTTGGGTCAACCCGATGAAAAAAGAATTCGTAAAGCCTGTGGTCGTGCCAAACAAGTCATTATTTACACTTACCATCAGGGCAAGGCAAAAGCCTGGTGGGACCAGCAGCAGGCCAAGTTACAGCGGTTTAATAACCTTTCCGTTATTCATATTAATGCTGAAGGTTTAGAAACAATGACCAAACGGTCAATGAAATTGCAATGCAATATTCAAGACGGCGAAATTTATTTAAATGATGACAACTCAAACCATACCATTACGCTTAGTAAATTTTAAGACTGATTCTAAATTCTTAAGCAGAGTAAAGCTATGTGCTATAAAAGCCCTGATGCAGCATATTAATGAATTGGGGGACTTTTACAATTAAATGTCATGCCTACCCTGAATAATGGGCCGAACAAATATTATTTTGTTTTAGCTAAGCCTAAAAGCTTCAAAAAGTGCTTTTCAAAAGCAGGTTCAGCTGAACCTTTTTTCATTTTGTAGATGAAGTATTTTTCAAAGCCAACTTTAGCATAATGCACCCATCTACCCTTTTTCATCCATGCAACATTACGTGGTGGAATTTGTGGGCTGGCTACAAATGCAGCACCGGTATTCCCCATATCCGCTAAACAAATAGCATCCCATGTTGCTCTAGCAGACGGCTCATTGCCCTCAATTGCAGCCTTGATATTACTGACTGATGCTTTGGCCATACTTTCGATCATATAACCTGTTTTAGGTACGCCAACAGCTAAAGGGCTTCCACCAACAGGTGGAATAGCGATACACACCCCTACGCCATAAATATTAGTGTATTTGGGATTACGTTGAAACTGATCCACCTTGATGAAACCACGAGAGTTTACAATTTCTTCCCCCATATTTGCCACGCAATCGACGCCTTTGAAAGCAGGTAACATCATTGAAAAATCAAATGGTAATTCATGGGTTTTGATAGTTTTAGCCTGATCATTGACTTCTTCCACGATCATTTTACCGGCTTCCACCTTTTTCAGTTTTGCATTGGTGATCCATTTAATATCGTTATGGCGAAATTCGGATTCCAACAAACCCTTAGAATCACCAACACCGCCTAATCCTAAATGGCCGATATAAGGTTCAGAAGTTACAAAGGTCATTGGTACCTTGTCACGAATTTTCGCTTTACGTAATGCATGATTCAGAATAAGGGCATATTCATAAGCAGGCCCATAACACGATGCGCCTTGCACAGCACCTACCACGATTGGGCCTGGGGTTTTTACAAATTTCTGCCATGATTGATAGGCTTTTTCAGCATGTTCGATACTACAAATTGATTCTGTAAAACCTTCTGGACCTAAACCATCAATCTCGTCAAAAGCTAATTTTGGTCCTGTCGCGACAATTAAATAATCGTAATCTAATGTAGAATCGTCGCCTAATAATAACTGGTTATTTTCAGCTCGAATTTCAGTTACCCCGGCAGATGAAAATGCGATATTTTTTGCCTTTAAATATGGCTCGACATTAAAGCTAGTATCTTTTCTTTTACGCCAGCCAACAGCAATCCATGGGTTACTAGGCACAAAGTGAAAAACAGGCGTGTTGGAAACAACGGTAATGTGATGTTCTTTACCCAATACATCTCGTGCCTGATAGGCCGCAGGCAATCCGCCAGTGCTCGCACCAATAATAATTATGTGTGCCACTTTGTCGCTCCTTATTTTTTCAAGCTAATGTACTTAATGGACGATAGTAGCGTCTGAATTAGGTGCTGAATTGTCTGAAAAAATAGCAGCCACATCAATCTTATCGAAATGATAATGTTCATTACAAAATTCACAGGCGACTTCAATTTGACCTTGTTCGGCAACTAAATCATTCGCATCTTGCTCACCCAGTAAGGTGATAGTATCAGCCACACGTTCACGTGAACAACTACAGGAAAAACTTAGCTCAGTTGAGTTTAACAAGCGGCACTCTTCTTCATGAAATAAACGATGAAGTAAAGTACCTGCGCCTAAGCTTAATAATTCACTTGGTGTAATGGTACCTGCTAACTGGCTGAGTCGAGACCAATGTTCCTCATCTTCATCTTTGTTGTCTTCAGTACTGGGCAATTGTTGTAAGAATAAACCTGAAACGCTATTAACATCGGCTGCCAACCAAATCCGAGTATCGAGTTGTTCTGATTGATTGAAATAGGTTTCTAACACACCAGAAATTGACTCAGCCTCAAGGCTTACAACACCTTGATAAGGTTGTTTTGAACCTTCGACATCAATCGTTATCGCTAAAATACCCTCTCCTGTCAGCTCGCTCATGCTGGCGTCATCGTCAACATTACCATCCCATTGTGCAAAAGCACGTAAGGTATTGTCACTTGTACATTCGACCATCATCAAATTCACCGGACCTGATGATTTACTTTGTAAAACAAGCCGGCCTTTAATTTTTACCGTTGCAGCTAGCAAGGCAGCAGCAGCCATCATCTCTCCAAGTAAACGCTGAATGGCACGTGGATAGTCACGTCTAATCAATACCTGTTGCCAACTTTCAGTTAGATGTACCCATTCACCTCGTACCGGTGCATTATCAAAGATAAAACGCTGTAAATTATCAGACTGAAATGTAGTCGTTTCAGTATTGTTCGTTATTGTATCGGTCATATTTTTTCCAAAAAAAATGCTGGGTAGAACGCTACCCAGCATTTTAACTTAGCTTCGACATTTCTGCCGACTGAAACAAGCTTTTATTTTGTTAACGTTAATAATAGTTCATTCATTTTTTTAACATAACTTGCAGGATCTTCTAACTGACCACCTTCTGCTAATAAGGCTTGGTCAAACAAAATTGATGACCAATCGGCAAATAAAGCGTCGTCAGATTCAGCTTTAAGACGCTCAACCATGGGGTGATCAGGATTAAGTTCAAAAATAGGTTTTGAACCACCAATGTCCTGACCGGCCGCTTTGAGCATACGTTCAAGATTAGCACTCATCTCATTGCTATCGGCAACCAAACACGCAGGAGAATCAGTCAAACGATGCGTAATGCGAACATCTTTAACTTTATCGCCTAATGCTGTTTTAACGCGTTCAACAATATCTTCAAAGTTTTTATCAACTTCTTGTTGTGCTTTTTTCTCAGCTTCGTCTTCTAACTCACCTAAATTTAAATCACCTTTCGCAACGGATTGTAATTGCTTGCCATCAAACTCAGTTAATGAATTAATCATCCACTCATCAACACGATCTGTCATTAATAATACTTCGATGCCTTTTTTACGAAAGACTTCTAGATGCGGGCTATTTTTAGCTGCAGCAAAACTTTCGGCAGTGATGTAGTAGATCTTTTCTTGTTTGTCTTTCATTCGGCTGACATAGTCTTCCAATGAAACGCTTTGTTCTGCATTACCTGGTTCTGTTGATGCAAAACGAATTAATTTAGCTAAGGCTTCTTTATTAGCAAAATCTTCACCTAAACCTTCTTTAATGACTTGACCAAACTCAGTCCAGAACGTGGTGTATTTTTCAGCATCATTTTTAGCCATTTTAGCCAATTCACTCAGCACTTTTTTCACGGAAGCAGTACGAATGCTGTCGATGATTTTACTACCTTGTAAAATCTCACGTGAGACATTCAATGGCAAATCATTAGTATCGATAACACCACGCATAAAACGCAAGTAACGTGGCATCAATTGTTCGGCATCTTCCATAATAAAGACGCGTTTCACATATAATTTTAAACCTTTTGAACTTTCACGGTCCCACAGGTCAAACGGCGCTTTTGATGGTATGTATAACAAAGAGGTGTATTCAGTTTTACCTTCAACTTTGTTATGACTCCAACTTAATGGATTTTGATAGTCATGAGCAATTTGTTTGTAAAACTCATTATATTCTTCATCAGAGATATCATTTTTCGATAAGGTCCATAACGCCGTTGCTTTGTTAACAGTTTCGTCTTCAAGCACAGCGGTTTCATCGACTTCACCTTCTTCATTTAGCTCAGGCTCTTTAGCCATAACGATTGGTAAATTGATGTGATCAGAATATTTAGTAATGCAGCTACGTAAACGCCAGCTATTTAAAAACTCATCTTGATCATCACGTAAGTGCAAAGTAACTTCTGTACCACGCGTTGGCTTATCGATAGTTTCGATAGTGAAATCACCTTTACCTGCTGATTCCCATTGCACACCATGTTCGCTTGTTAAACCCGCTCGACGCGTTTTTAATGTCACCTTGTCAGCCACGATAAAAGCAGAATAAAAACCCACACCAAATTGACCAATCAATTGTGAATCTTTACTTTGATCACCGGTCATTTTGTCAAAGAATTTTTTAGTACCTGAATTAGCAATCGTTCCAATATTCTCGATAACGTCCTGACGATTCATACCAATACCGTTGTCGGTAATGGTGATCGTTTTAGCTTTATCATCAAAGGAAACTCTAATTTTTAACTCGGCATCATTTTCATAAAGCGCATCATCTGACAACGCTTCAAAGCGTAATTTATCAGATGCGTCAGACGCATTAGATATCAACTCACGCATAAAAATTTCTTTGTTGCTATAGAGTGAGTGGATCATTAGATCCAATAATTGTGAAACTTCTGTCTGAAAACCTAGCGTTTCTTTATGTGCATCAACAGTCATTAAATTGTGCCTCCATCCGGCATTGTTTGTTATCTTGAACCTCAGCAAATGGGGGCAGGTGTTGATAGTTCAAGGGGCTAACTGCTAAATATGAATTTTTCCAAGCCAATCATTGTTCTTAACTTACGACAAGAATAATAAAATTCTCTCAACTAACTCGCTTTAAAATAATCGGATTATAAGAATTTACAAGATTGTAACAACCCTCCTATCGTATTACGGTTAATTTACATTAGAGCCAATGACACTAGGGTGTTGATGACTAATGGCTGTTCATTAATGATTAAATTTGCTTAAGTTCAGTAATTTATGACTAAATAACAGTACAAATGTTAATTATTATTGTTCAGCTGCCGATACCCTATTAATATAAGTAGGTTCTTGCTGAGGAAGCCATTATGGAAACTAAATTATTCACCCAAGCTGTTCAAACATTAGCAAAATCAGACACTAAGAAAATGACTGTAACTCCAATGGGCCAGCAGGTATCTGAGTTAGCACACAACAAAAATGCCGAAAAAACACAAGAATCACCCGCAGTAACGGCTAAAAAGCAACTAAATGCAGCCATTTTACAATCTGCAGTTGATGTGAGCGCTGGTAGTAAATTTCTATCTCTAACATTTAAGGCTGCAATCGAGGGCATTAATGATGCTCTCAAAGAAACACTTGGCGATAACGCTATTCAAAATGCCTATCATTCTGGTCTAGATGTGAGCCCTGAAGCAACAGCTGAACGTATTGTGTCATTAAGCACCGCATTCTTTGGTTCTTATCAGAAACAACATCCAGAATTATCACAAGAAGCAGCATTAACAAAATTTACCGACCTTATCACTGGCGGAATTAATACAGGTTTTGGTGAAGCACGCGATATTTTGAGTGGATTACAAGTATTGGAAGGTAATATCGCCAGTAACATTGATCTCACCTATGATCTAGTGCAACAAAAATTAACTGCTTTTATCGAAAATTTTGGTCAGACTACTCAATAATCCCTCACTACTCTAGTGTTTCCAACCTACCAGAAGTCGTTTCACTATCAGTCATCTAGTCAGGTTAATGTGGCAATCTAATGTGTAAAGGTCAATAAAGTTTTTTCCTTGGTATTTTAAAATCAAATATACACTGAGAACCTCCTCAGGCATAGCCACATCTCAGTGATGTCCAACTTAACGGTCTCTCTTGAATGATTTTGCACTGCATCATTTCTTAAACCGAGAGACGTGATATCGTTTACTAGTTAAAACGTTTTTTAACAGGTCGCTCTAAAAAATAAGCAAGAATACTGTTATATATAAACCACTGAAATAAGAGAGATAAGCTTAATATGCAGGAAAATCAGCTACGCATCCTGACTTATAACTTACATAAAGGATTTAGCGCAGGTAACCGCCATTTTATCTTACATAAAATTCGCGATGCCTTAATTGAATCCGATGCCGACATCATGTTTCTACAAGAGATGCAAGGGCAACATACTGGACATGAAAAAGTCCATCAAAATTGGCCGAACATTTCTCACTCAGAATTTTTGGCGCACGACCGTTGGCCGCACTTTGCCTATGCTAAAAACGTTATTTATGATGCTGGACATCATGGTAATGCCATACTTAGCAAATTTGACATTCAACACTGGGAAAACATTAATGTATCGCCCTTTGCATGGGCTAGTCGCAGTTTATTGCATGGCGTGATCAGCTTGCCTAATCAAGGTGGTGATTTGCACATCATCTGCATTCATCTTGGATTAATGGCTATGGAACGGCGACGTCAATTTAAGACATTATGTACACGCATTGACGAATATGTGCCACATGATGCCCCGCTTATTGTCGCTGGTGATTTTAATGACTGGACTGGGCAGGCTGAAAAACTTTTTTCTCAACACCTTAATTTGAAAGAGGCTTATCGGACACTACACCACCAACATGCTAAAACCTTTCCAGCTTGGTTGCCCGTATTAAAAATGGATAGAATTTATTATCGTGGGGTAGAGCCAGTGTCATGCGAGCGTCCAAATCGCAAACTATGGAATAAACTATCAGATCATTCACCACTCGTTGCTACATTTCAACTATAAGCCTAGGGGCCAACTTTCAAGTACTCGGTAATCCACACCATCGGCTGTAGAAACTGATTCAACCAAACAAAAATTGATTGCATGGTAACTGATAGGCTTAAGCATTATAGTAGGATTAGGCCGAGCATTACGAGCTAATGTTACATGTGCGATATAAGGTCTGCTATCAAGTTGAACACCATGTTGCCCTATCACTATTTTTAATTGTTCAACTAAATCAATAATCTGTTGCGGTTGTTTAGTACTCGTTAAACATAATATTCGCGCATTAGACCATGAAGTTAATTGATCAAAAATAATCGAAATTGGCTTGGCAGTAATATAGGAAATATGCTGTCGAATAGACTGCTCTGTTATTCCATCAACATTACCCATAAAGGCTAAGGTTACATGCAGATTATCCGGTCTAAATTTTTTTAAACGCTCACAAGTCAGCGATTGATTCAATCGATCAATTTTTGCTTTGGCATCTTCATCTGGCCATAAAGCAAAAAACAACCTTTTCACAGTTTACTGATGGTTGCGCAGGAATACCCATTCATCAGCGTGTGACATTTCAGGACTAAATCGGTAACCTTCCCTGCCAAAGTCTTTGATGTTCTCTGGTTCATTAATGCTATGGTCAATAATGTAGCGGCTCATCAAACCTCGAGCTTTTTTTGCATAAAAGCTAATTATTTTATACTGACCATTTTTCCAGTCTTTAAAGACTGGCGTTATAATGCGCGCCTTTAACTTTTTAGCTTCTACTGCCTTGAAATACTCATTAGAAGCCAAATTAATCAGGACCCCATCATTCAGTTCAGCCGCTATCGACTCACGAAGCTGACTGCCCCAGAATTGGTAAAGATCCTTACCTTTTTTATTAGCAAATTTTGTGCCCATTTCTAAGCGATAAGGTTGCATCAAATCTAAAGGCTTAAGCACACCATACAAGCCAGATAATATCCGTAAATGATGCTGGGCAAAATCTAGCTCAGCATCATTCAATGTATCGGCGTCTAGTCCCGTATAGACATCGCCTTTAAAGGCCAGCAAGGCTTGTTTGGCATTGTCTAAATTAAATGGTTTCTGCCATGTTTGAAAACGAGCCATGTTGAGCGCTGCCAGTTTATCGCTTAATTTCATTAATGAAGCGATATCAGCCGTAGACAAAACTTTTAGTTCATCTATCAGTTGTTGCGATTGTGGCAAGAACCTAGGTTGACTGCAGTTTGCTGTACTAGGAGCAGTTTCAAAATCTAATGTTTTAGCTGGTGAGATAACAATAAGCACAACGAGATATCTTCCTATACGTCAGATTTAGTGTCGGGTTTGGCTGCATCTTCTGAGACTGGCGTTTCATATTCAGCATCAATAATTTCTTCTTCAGCCTCAGTAGACTGCCATGCTTGAAACGGATAAGGTTTAGTTTCATCGGTATATGTTAAGAACGCCGCGATATCGCGCAAATATTTTACAAGATCACCTGAAAAGCGGCGAATCTCAGTGTTCGGTTTGCCTGTTAGCAATGCAAATATTGCTTGCACGACCACAACGACGCAAAGCACCATCATAACCAAATACAAAATAACACCAAATAGCAACATATAGAGAATGCGTGTCCATTGATTACTATTAGTTATATTATTTTTAATTTCTTGCTTATCCATATTTAACTCCAAGGTGAAAAAATATATAGCTCATTGTACATGACCAGTCACAGAACTGCTTATAGTGCTTTCTAATCATTTATGGGACACTCTATTCCACAAAATTAAGATAATAACAATTAATGACTTCGAAACTCCGATTATTTATAAGCCTTATCGATACATTTATTGAATGGACTGGTAAAACTGCATCTTGGCTAGTGCTAGGCTTAGTATTATTGATTTGTTATGACGTAGCAATGCGCTATTTATTCCAACAAGGCTCTGTTGCATTACAAGAATTAGAATGGCATATATTTGCTCTGATATTTTTGCTCGGTTCTGCCTACACACTGAAACATGATGAGCATGTTCGCGTCGATATTCTTTATCAAAGCCATTTTATGACTGATAAAAAAAGGGCTTTAGTCAATATCTTTGGCACGGTATTTTTATTACTGCCCTTCTGCATTCTAATTTTAACCAGCAGTTGGCCATTTGTGGTAAATGCCTTTTATTATAATGAAAGCTCTCCCGATTCTGGCGGCTTACCCTATCGATTTTTACTTAAAGGTAGCTTATTAGTTGCCTTTAGCTTGCTTATTTTGCAAGCTTTGGCTGACCTAGCAAGAAACATCCTAATTTTTAGCAACAATATCGAGGTCAAATAATGGAAGTTTGGGCTTTGGCAATGTTTGCTGTTTTGTTTTTTCTTTTATTGATTGGGTTTCCAGTCGCATTCACACTAGGCGGCGTTGCATTAGTATTCGGTAGCTTTTTCCTTGGTTTCGATTTCTTTAATCTATTGCCCCTGCGAATTTGGGGCATTATGACCAATTTCACCCTGTTAGCCGTGCCATTATTTGTATTTATGGGTGTAATACTCGAGAAATCAGGCATCGCTGAACAGTTACTTGAAACCATGGGCCGTTTGTTCGGTCGTATTCGAGGCGGCTTGGCTATATCTGTGGTGTTAGTTGGCGCATTACTGGCAGCAACAACGGGCGTGGTCGGTGCATCGGTAGTTACTATGGCAGTCATTGCATTACCTTCAATGTTAAAGCATGGTTATGCTCCGACATTAGCCAGTGGCACAATCGCAGCCTCCGGTACCTTAGGGCAAATTATCCCGCCCAGCATTATCTTGATTTTATTAGCCGATGTGATTGGTGTGCCCGTTGGACAACTGTTTATTGCCGCTACGGTGCCGGGCATGATGTTGGTCTTTTCTTATATCGCCTACATTGGCTATGTTGCTTGGCGACACCCCGATCTTGCCCCCGCCATTGTCACTACTGTAGAAAATGACGAACATCTTGGCTACACGGTATTAAAAAGTATGCTGCCGCCACTGATGCTGGTATTAGCCGTTTTGGGTTCTATATTCTTTGGTATTGCCTCACCTACAGAATCCGCAGCGGTTGGTGCCTTAGGTGCCATGTTACTGGCTTTAACGCACGGTAAATTAAACCTCAGTAATTTGCAAGATGCTTCACGTCAAACTACTCGTTTAACCAGCATGGTTTTTTTGATTCTGATTGGTGCAACCGCATTTGGTCTGGTGTTTGTTGGTATGGGTGGAGATAAATTCATCTTCGATATTTTTGTCAACTTACCGGGTGGAAAATGGGGATTTCTCCTCATTAGTATGTTACTTATTTTTGTATTGGGTTTTTTCTTAGACTTTATTGAGATTTGTTTTATCGTAGTACCGATCATCGCACCAATTGCTATTCATTTGGGCTTAGATCCTTTATGGTTTGCCTTATTGATAGCACTGAATTTACAAACGTCATTTCTAACACCCCCATTTGGCTTTTCTTTGTTTTATCTAAAAGCCAGTGCCCCTACACTTAAACTCCAGGCTATATACCGCGGCATCGTACCCTTTATTATTATTCAACTTGCTGTACTACTGGCGTTAATTAGCTTTCCAGATGTTGCCTTGTGGCTGCCACGGTTTATGGATTAATTTAAGCTAACTCATTATTGTTTCAATTTTGACCACACAATACATCGTGCCAAAAACCAAATAAAAACCGAGCCTTGCGTGCTAGACTTTTTTAGCTCACATATGCCAAAAATACCAGAATATTTCCTTTATATTCTAGTAGTTTCTACAATGCCTTTGGAATTAAACGGCTGCTTCGCCTTCTTCACCAGTACGAATGCGAATAACTTGTTCAATAGGCATGACAAAAATTTTACCGTCACCAATTCTGCCAGTATGTGCTGCTTTAATAATCGCTTCCACACAGGCATCAACTTGATCAGAAGGCAATACTATTTCCATTTTGATTTTAGGCAGAAAATCAACAACATATTCTGCACCACGATACAGCTCAGTATGACCTTTTTGACGACCAAAACCTTTGACTTCTGACACAGTCAAACCTGTTACTCCAATATCTGATAATGCCTCACGTACATCATCCAACTTAAAAGGTTTAATAATCGCTTCGATTTTTTTCATCGTTGTCCCATCCCTACTCTGTTGTTGAAGTTACAGTATAACCCGATGTTATCGGATATCGTCGGTCTCGTCCAAATGCACGGCTAGTAATACGAATGCCTGGTGCAGCTTGACGTCGTTTATATTCATTTCGGTCTACCATTCTGATTACTCGTGCGACCATTTCAGCATCGCTACCTGCTGCGACTAATTCTTCAAAACACCAATCATTGCCTATATAACGTTCTAACAATTCATCTAGTATTTCATAAGATGGCAAACTATCCTGATCAAGTTGATCGGGCGCTAATTCTGCTGATGGTGGTCGTGTAATAATCCGTTGAGGAATAACATGAGACAAACTATTTCTATAGTTTGACAATTCATAGACTAAGGTTTTGTAAACATCTTTAAGTGGCGAAAAGCCTCCCGCCATATCACCATACAAAGTTGAATAACCAACGGCCATTTCACTTTTATTACCCGTTGATAATACCATCGCACCCGTTTTATTTGATATTGCCATCAATATAACGCCACGAACACGTGCTTGAATATTTTCTTCTGTGGTGTCTGCTGGTTTGCCTGAAAATTGTTCCGATAAACTATCTATAAATAGCTCAAATAATGAGTCGATTGCTATAACGCTATGCTCAACAGTCAAATTGTCAGCCATTTTCTGTGCATCTTCAAGACTCATCGGAGCGGTATAACGTGATGGCATCATCACTGTTTTAACTCTGTCAGCGCCTAATGCATCTACCGCCAAAGCTAAGGTAAGTGCTGAATCAATACCACCAGACAAACCAATGACTACGCTAGCAAAGTGATTTTTTTCTACGTAATCTTGTAAACCACAGACCAAGCCTTGATAGATCATTGCCAACTCAGTTTCTTTAGCAGCTAACTCGCCACGTAATGATAGGCTTTGATTTTCATTACGACTAATAAGGACAGGAAACAAGCCTTGTTGCCATGCTGGTGCACGAACTATTTTTTCTCCGGTACTTGATAAGGCAAAAGAGCAGCCATCAAACACTAACTCATCTTGTCCGCCTATTTGGTTCACATAGATAATAGGCACGCCCGTCTCAATTGCGCGTTGTTTAACTTGTGTTTCACGTAATTGCCATTTTCCTTGACTAAACGGCGAGGCATTCAGGTTCAAAATTATTTCAGCACCAGCATCCACTGCTTGTGCTGAAGGTCCTGCGAACCAGATATCTTCACAAATGGTAATGCCGAATCTAATTCCTTTATAGTCGACGACACAAGGTTCTTTGCCCTCAACAAAATAACGTTTTTCGTCAAACACGCTATAGTTAGGCAAGTGATGTTTAAAATAGCTCGCAAGGCATTGTCCATCAGCAATTAAAGATGCTGCATTATATAAATCTTCACGCACCACGCCTGATGGATGTCCCACTAATACTGCCACACCCTTAATTTTAGACTTTAAGCTAACTAAGCCTTTTTCAACCCGTTTAATTAAGCCGGGTCTCAGTAACAAATCTTCTGGCGGATAACCCGTTAAGGTCAATTCAGGAAATATCACTAAGTCAGCGTTTAACTCATCGCGGGCTTGTTCAGCGGAAGCAATTATCTTGTTAACATTACCGGAGACATCACCCACAACAAGATTGATTTGCCCCATAACGAGGCAAAATTCAGCTGTCATCAATTATCGGTCCATAGCTTCAAGCATTCGGTCACCCATTTCAGCAGGTGAACGGGCAATATGCACGCCAGCTGCAGCGAGTGCTTGTAATTTAGCTTCGGCAGTACCTTGACCGCCACTAATGATGGCACCAGCATGACCCATACGTTTGCCAACAGGGGCAGTTAAACCCGCAATATATGCAACCACAGGCTTAGTCACATACTGACGAATATACTCTGCTGCATCTTCTTCTGCCCGACCGCCAATCTCGCCGACCATCACAATACCTTCGGTTTGCGGATCGTCTTCAAATAAGGCTAAAACTTCAATGAAGTCAATACCATGGATGGGATCACCACCGATACCGACACACGTACTTTGTCCTAAACCATTTTGCGTAGTTTGATGCACTGCTTCATAGGTCAATGTACCTGATCGTGACACGATACCAATTTTACCTGGCAAGTGAATCGAGCCGGGCATAATGCCGATTTTGCATTCGCCAGGGGTAATTAATCCTGGGCAGTTTGGTCCAATCAAGCGGGCATCAGAATGCTTTAACGCATACTTGACTCGCAACATATCTTGAACTGGAATACCTTCGGTAATACAGGCAATAATTTTGATTCCAGCATCTGCTGCTTCTAAAATCGCATCTGCAGCAAAAGCAGCAGGCACATAAATCATTGATGCATCTGCATTTGTCTCTGCTACCGCCTCGGCCACAGTATTAAAAACAGGACGATCTAGATGAATTTGACCACCTTTACCTGGTGTAACACCGCCGACAAATTGGGTACCGTAAGCAATCGCTTGCTCTGAGTGAAAAGTCCCTTGTTTACCTGTAAAACCTTGGCAAATAACACGGGTATCACGGTTAACTAAAATACTCATGCTATATTCTCCTTCGCTGAAGCAACAGCTTGTCTAGCGGCATCAGTCAAATCTTGGGCTACACGTAAATCCATTCCACTGGTAAGTAGTAATTCGCGGCCACGCTCGGCATTAGTTCCTTCCAATCGAACAATGACGGGTAAGGTTAAACCTACATCTTTTGCCGCATGAATTATTCCTTCAGCAATCAAATCACAACGCACAATACCACCAAATATATTTACCAATATTGACTTCACTTTTTTATCTGACAAAATTATTTTAAAGGCTTCGGCAACGCGATCTGCCGTCGTACCACCACCGACATCAAGGAAATTAGCAGGTGAGCCACCTTCTTTTTGAATCAAATCCATGGTTGCCATGGCTAATCCTGCACCGTTGACCATGCAGGCGACCTCACCATCTAATGTAATGTAATTCAGACCATATTTCTGAGCTACGACTTCTGTTTCATCTTCTTGAGTCGGATCAAACATCGCTGCTAATTCAGCATGTCTAAATAAGGCGTTATCATCCAAATTTAATTTAGCGTCGACGGCTAACAACTTGCCTTTTCCTGTGACCACTAGAGGATTAATTTCAACCAAACTCACATCATTTTCAATAAATAAACGATATAAGCCTTGCATCACTGTTTGTAATTGTTTGAAAGTATCGCCCGTCAAACCTAAGAAGAAACCAGCACGTCGACATTGATACGCTTGCAAGCCAACAACAGGATCAACAATTAAATTCAAAATGGCGTCAGGGCTTTCCGCTGCTACTGCTTCAATATCCATCCCGCCTTGGCCAGAAACCATAAAAACAACACGCTGACTAACACGGTCAACTAACACAGCTAGATACAGTTCACGCTCGATATCTGAAGGTTGTTCTACTAGGATCTGATGAACAGGTAGGCCTTCTGCTGTTGTTTGATGAGTCACTAAATTGCGACCCAACATCTCATAGGCTGCATCGGCAACACCATCAAGTGTATCGACCACTTTGACTCCACCGGCCTTACCGCGTCCTCCGGTATGTACTTGCGCTTTAACAACCCAACGTTCGCCACCGAGCTGCTCTGCAGCTTGCCGTGCTTGAGATCCATTAGTCACTGCCTGACCTTTTGGGGTGGCGATGCCATAGCGAGTAAATAATTGTTTAGCCTGAAATTCGTGCAGGTTCATCTTATATTTTGCCTTATTTATCATTTTAGCAATAATGCTGTAATTACGCTTTCTACGAGACACTGTATTTTCTCGCAATACTCAGATAATTACCATGGCTAGTCATGATATAGTTTGAGTAATGAACACCACAAAGAGATACATATGACAGCACTTTATCCAGAAATTGAACCTTACAATACTCATCAACTTGAAATGGAACAACTTAGTAATGGTCAGTACCATCAAGTCTATGTAGAAGAATGCGGTAATCCTAATGGCATCCCTGTAGTATTTTTACATGGCGGTCCAGGTTCAGGATGTCGACCATCACACCGCTGTTATTTTGATCCTAATATCTATCGTATTATCCTTTTTGATCAACGTGGTTGCGGTCGCTCATTACCACATGGCGAGTTAGAAAATAACAACACCTCATTTCTAATCGCAGATATGGAAACGATTCGTCTACATCTCAATATCAATCGCTGGGTTATCTTTGGCGGTTCATGGGGTAGCACACTGGGCCTATGTTATGCCCAGCGACATCCAGAAACTGTTTTAGCGATGATTTTACGAGGTATATTTCTAGGTCGTCAGCAAGATATAAACTGGGTTTACGCCGAGGGTGGCGCATCACGACTATTTCCCGATGCTTGGCACCAATTAGTTAAAAATCTGCCTAAAGCTGATCAAGCATCGCCTTTGAAATCCTATTACCAACAACTCACTGCACCTGATGAGGTGCATCAAATGGCTGCCGCTAAATTACTTCAAGCGTGGGAAAGTACTATCGTCACACTACGTGACCATGAACATCAGCCCGATGTAACACAACAGCCTAGTCCACTAGCGCATTCACGTATTCAACTCCATTTTTCCTTGGATAAGTGTTTCATTGCTGACATGCCTATTCTGGATAATATAGATATCATCAGAGCGATCCCAACGACTATAGTACAGGGACGTTATGACATCGTTTGTCCTACACAACAAGCATGGGAATTGCACCAAGCATGGCCAGAGGCAGAGCTAGATATTATTCCAATGGCTGGGCATGCTGCGGGAGAACCGGCCTTAATTAGTGCACTAATACGTGCCACACATAATATGGCAAAACTATTATCCAATAAACATTTCCAACCTTCAGCATGATCGGTTTATTGCAACGTGTAGATTACGCCACGGTATGCGTAGCGAATGAAGAAATTGCACGTATTCAACTGGGTTTATTAGTTTTTATTGGCGTAGAACGTGAAGACACAACAGTAGAAGCAGATCGCTTATTATCAAAAGTATTAGGTTATCGACTGTTTAGTGATGATGACGATAAAATGAACTTATCATTACAAGATATTAATGGCGGCTTATTATTAATTCCACAGTTCACCTTAGCAGCTGACACTCGTAAGGGGTTGCGGCCCAGCTTTACACCTGCCGCATCGCCAAAGGAAGCTAATGCACTATTTAATCACATTTGCGCAGAAGCTAAACAACGACACGCTATTGTTGAAACAGGGCGGTTCGGAGCTGATATGCAAGTTTCTCTCACCAATAATGGTCCGGTCACTTTTAGGTTACACGTACCGCCTCACTCTCTTAGTAAATAGGTAAAACTCCATGCGACTATTTCGTAATTTTTTAATTGGTTTATTTCTCACCATCGTTGGAATTGGGGCATTATTATTTATTCCTTCACAACAACCGCCAGCGCCCATGCCTTGGCAAATAACCATCGTTGGAATTGGGGCATTATTATTTATTCCTTCACAACAACCGCCAGCGCCCATGCCTTGGCAAATAACCATCATGCCAGATGGTAAAAGTAGCATTTTTGGCATCCATCTCGGCACAACGACTTATAACCATACTAAAGAACTATTTCATGAGTTTGGCAAAATCGCGGTTTTTGCTCAAGAAGGAAAACCTTCAACGGTAGAAGCTTTTTTTGATAGCGTTCATCTCGGTGGTATTACTGGCAAGCTGGTGTTGAATCTTGATGTACCTGAACCACAAATAATCGAAATGATGTCCCGTGCCTATAAGGCCAGATTACAAGATAGCGGTGCCCACCGTTATGAACTGCGTAACAGTGACAACGCGAGCGTGGTTAATGCTCCTATCATTGCTATCACCTACGTTCCTTCCGTTAAGTTGGATGCCGATATTGCACGTTTCCGCTTTGGTGAGCCTGGAAGTATTAGCCAAGACACCCTCGACGCTAACACCACTATTTGGAATTACCCTTTGACCGGTCTGACGATTAGAATAAACGAGCATGAGAAGACCGTGCTGCAATACCAGTAGTTACAGCCATCCTAAATGAGTAAGGCCGAGTTCGTTACTAAATTAAGGATTCAAGATAGCAGAATAAGTGGTGGTGTAAGGTTAAGAGATTGTAGCGTTATCACTACCAATTGAGTAACACTGGTATATCTTCGTCATCAACCAAAAGATTGGATTGGCATTAAAGCCCTTGAACATCTTGCTCGATAAATCGGCTAAAGTTATCAAAATCCAATGGCTTACTAAAATAATACCCTTGAACGCGCTCGCAATCATGAGCACGAAGGAACGTTAATTGTTCCTTAGTTTCGACACCTTCAGCAACAACATCTAGTTGCAAACGATGCGACATGGCAAGAATAGCATCCACAATGGCTGCATCGCTTGCATTATCGTTAACATCTCTCACAAACGCACGATCTATTTTTAATACGTTTAGTGGGAATTGTTTTAAATATGAGAGTGACGAATAGCCCGTACCAAAATCATCAATAGCTAAGGTTATTCCTATCGCACTTAACTCATTTAATGTTGTAATGGCTAAATCTGTATTATCCATTAAGATACTTTCGGTGATTTCTAATTCTAAGTTTTTAGGTGACATCCCGATTTCGGACAATAACTGTCTTATATAAGAAACTAGTTGACCACCTTTAAATTGCCGACCTGATAAGTTAACTGCTATTTGAAAATCAGGAACAAGCTTATCCTTCAGTGCCATGTAGGCTTCACAAGCTTGGGTCAAGACCATTTCACCCACGACTCCAATTAAGCCGGTATCTTCTAAAATAGGCACAAATTCTGCTGGTGAAACATTCACCCACTGCTCACTATTCCAACGTAATAAAGCTTCTGCACCACTCACCTTTCCCGTCCTTAGATCAATCTGAGGCTGAAAATTTAAATAAAGTTCACCCAGCTCAACTGCTCGGCGCAAACTAGTTTCCATTGCTAATCGTTCAGCCGCCTTAGCATTCATTTCAGCAGAGTAAAATTGGAAATTATTTCGACCATTGTCTTTAGCATGGTACATAGCGGCATCAGCATTTTTCAGTAGTGTATCCATATCGCGACCGTCAGCCGGATACAAACTAATGCCTATACTAGGGCTAATATTGACTTCGATTGTATCTAATAGATAGGTTTCTGAAATGGCTAATAAGATTTTTTCTGCAATTTTGGCAACATACTGGGCTGAACGCACATCTTCTAAAATAACGGTAAATTCATCACCACCCAGTCGCGCAACCGTATCGCCCTCCCTTATTGATGCCTGCAAGCGATTCGCAACTTCGCACAGTAACTGATCCCCTGCTTTATGCCCTAAAGAATCATTAATATGTTTAAAATGGTCTAAATCAAGGAAAAAAACGGCCAATGTACCCGATTCACGATGTGATTTATGAAGTGCGTGTTCCAGACGATCAAGAAAAACAGCGCGATTGGGTAGGCCGGTTAAACTGTCAAAACTAGCCAACTTCACTAATCGCTCTTCATTTTCTCGTTGATGAGTCACATCTTCAAATAGCCAGATGGTACCTTGCTGAGAGACATCATTGTCGATGGCTTTACTCGAAACTGAACACCAGAATCGTTCACCATTTTGGCGAACCATTTCCAGTTGCCCTTCAAAATTTTCGCCACTATTCAGTACTGCGTCAACTTCATCACTTAACTGCTCAAAGGCTATGTCACTGAGATATAGACACCGTGTTGACATCCCTGAAATCTGAGCTCGCCCATAGGAAAATAAGGATTCAAACTTATGATTAACATGTAAGAATTTTCTGTCTTTAATAAACGCTATACCCACCATGGCATTTTCTAAAATAGCATCTAATTCAGAACTTTTTGTTTTTAAATTCGCTTCTGCCAATTTCCAACTACTCACATCTGAAATCACACAGACCCAAATATTATTGTTCGTACTTGATACAGGACTTAAAGATACTGACATATAAAATGGCTGTTTATTATAGTAAAGCCCTCTGAATTCCTGACTACTTTGTTGCAACCTTACGACATCAGTAAGCTTTTCTACCTGTTGATTTTCTTCAAAAAACTGGAGGATATTCAACCCGATCAATGTATTGTTATCTGCTTTCAATACGCGATCAGCTGCAAAATTAGTTGACTCAATAATACCTGATGTTGTGACGGTTAAAATAGCTTCTGGAACACCATTTAATATCGCGGTTATATGCTGCTTTCTAACTTGCAGCGAATCTTTAGTTTCTGCCAAGTCCTCGATTAATTTCTGTGTATTTTCGGTAAATAAATTGAAGTCTTTAGCCAGTATCGCAAATTCACTTTTACCAGATGTCACTTTTAATCGGGTCGCAAAGTTTTTGGCTGATAAGGCACGCATGGCACTATATAGCACCCCAAAAGGTCAAGACAACTATTTCCAGATCCTTATTTATTTTCTTTAAGCCGCTTCAATCAAGGTTCTACTTGATAAAATACTTTCGTTATACACGTCCATCGGTTTTTTGTAGTCTA
>Ga0209390_10003491_pt1 | contig 25395 bp, 24 predicted proteins | sample BON01_FD_187212 | JGI IMG/M metagenome (GOLD analysis project Ga0209390, IMG submission 187212) | Freshwater microbial communities from Lake Bonney liftoff mats and glacier meltwater in Antarctica - BON-01 (SPAdes) (version 2) | ecosystem: Environmental > Aquatic > Freshwater > Ice > Glacier... | reverse complement strand
GAGCATGTCGCTGTAGCTTCCTTTGGCGACGCGCACGATCAGGTCCATGTCGTGGATTTTTGCCGCACGAACAGCATTTTCGATCGTGCTCCAGTCATTCGGCACATGCTCGTTGCACAGCCAGACGGTGGAGTAGCCCGCCATCCCGCAAATCTCGACAACTCTAGGGTCGCTGAGATTCAATTTTGCACATGCGGCCACTTGGCCCGCACGAGCCTCACGCAATACTCGGCTTTTTCTCATACGTTATATTTTATTATTTACCTGCTCTAGCACCGCGGCGACCTCAATTGCTCGGCCATGATTCGCGCGACTTTCTCTTGCTGCGATCAATACCGCCATTAGTTCCACCGTGTGTGCAAAGGGATAGGGATCCACGCCGCTGCGAAACCATTCGACGGCAGCGACGAGTTGACCGCGAAAAGCAGAATAGGTGTCACGAATCTGTATCTGTTCTCGCGTAGATGCACCAAATCCAAGGATCACGCCAAAGGAAGTCGCAGCGTCAGGAATCACGGTGATTGTTACCAATGCGCCGGATCGGTGGGTGGCGGTGACGACACACGATTTGTCGTTGCCTGCCCAGGACACTGTTTGAAATCCAGTCCCAAGCAAAACGAACAGCGGTTCCAAAGCATGGATGCCGTAACGTTCCAGCGTCTTCGCGGTTGTGCTGGTCAACCATTCCCAGTTTTTGTTGCGCAGGGGCTCCAGCTCCACTGCATATCGCATGCCGCTGGACGAGAGGATCCGTGCGCCTTCTTCCTTCCACGTCACAAATTGACGCAATTCGCTAATGCTCACAGCGAGCGGCTTGTCCACGAAAACCGGCAGGCCAGCTTCGATGAACGGCGCTGCCCGCCGCACGTGGTCCTCGCCATCGTCCGTCGAGATGATCACGGCATCCACATCTCCGATCACATCAACCGCACGACTAACAACATTTGGAATTCGTGCCGCACGCGCTACATGGTCCGCCTCGTCCGGATTGTCTGTCCAAAGGTGGGTTACCTGTGCGCCGGCGATGCGGACCGATTCCAGGTCTTGGTTGCCTAAGTATTCAGGAATAGCGGGATAGGGACACTGCGCCATCACCACGGTGTCATAACCATTAATGATGGCTGACCACGAATACGGATGTCCGTTGCCGGGAATCATGCCGAGCATTGCAATGCGAAGCGGCTGCGGTGCGTCGATCATATCTCTACTCCTTGGTTCGCTGTGTCGGATTGCAGCGCCGCCAAATTTGCCATCAAGGTTTGTTTCGCCTCAGTCAAGGAGGATGCGTGCGAAACTTGGCCGGTAAGAAGTCCCAGAAAATCGAGCGCCTGGTCGGTGAACGGGATATCCCGTTCAGTGGGTGGCAATTGCTCCCAGTTCCACGTATCCTCACCACGCAATACCAATCCGACGCGGTTGGACGGTAACTCAATCCGAAGACTTCCGTTGGTGCCGTGGAATGTTATTACGGGCTCATTGATGACCTGACACTGATTTAGCGCGAAAGAAGCGAGCGTCCCATCTCGCAAACGCAACGAAAGGTTCACCGTGTCCTCTACCTCGACCCCTTCGAGAACTTGGTGTAGCGCCTCCTCAAGATCTTCAAAGCCCGGGCAACCATAGCGGTCCGCTACCTCTGCACGCAGGGACGGATTCGTTTCGCAGAACGCGACTTCACACCTTCCGGTATTCTTAAAACAACGGAGATGGCGTTCGCCGATGCTTCCGACTCCTACAATCAGGATTTTTGGCGTATTGGGAGCAGCAAGGGGTGGTGAAGGCATCCGCGGCGGTTGATAATATGCATTTCCGCTGGATTCTTCGGGAATTAAAGAAAAGTAGATTGATAAAACCGCCGATTTATTGAAGTTTCCGCCGATGAGAGTTCTATTCCAAGGGACCGGGTATTATCCAACAGGGCTAGAAATCGGTCCGGCGTGCTGGCCGCACTGGGACTTGCTGACTGTGACGCGTGGTCGTGTGTCCATCCAGACCGCGCGGCGCCGGTTTGGCCGGAGTGTGGTCATGGACGAGGGATCGGTGGTGCTGCTTCCTCCGGGTATTCGGTTTCGCGGCCGTGGTCAAACGCCGCAGGCGACGATCTGGGTCGCCCATTTTGAAGATCAATCGGAGGAAATTTCAAAGACGGTTCGATATTTCCATCAGGCAGCAGGCGACGCGTTTTCCCGAGGTCTACTAACGGAGATTGCAAATGTTTTCCACAGCAGCACGAATAGCTCGAAGGACCCCTACCTATCCGCCTTGGTAATCGCGCTGCTGGCGAAAGTGATGCAGGCAAATCGCCTAAAGCAAAATACTGTGAAAATAACGGCGCGGCTCAAGTTGTGCCGGGTCGAAGATCTGGAAGCGTGTCCTGGCACCCCGTTTCCCACCGTTGCAGACCTCGCCACAGCGGCAGGTCTCTCGGTGAGCCATCATCGGGCACTGTTTTGTGAGCAGTTTGGATTGAGTCCCGGACGACATTTGCTTCAACTACGGATGGTATATGCAAGGAAGTTGCTGCGTGAGACCCGGTTGCCAACGAAGCAAATTGCATCCTACAGCGGATATAAAGACGTTGTCTCCTTCCACCGTGCCTTTGTGAAAACGTGCGGAATCACCCCCGGCAAATTTCGAACCGAGCGCCCGAACGTGGTCTGATCCATCGTGGGGTGAGGGTAGATCGCATCGCATTAACCCAGCCAATCGAGAAAAAATGCACGCGTCGTGGAGGAAGAGGTTTTCAAGTTTCCCAGCCCGCCGGCCCATCACACTCGTAAGGAGAAATAGAAGCATATGATTCCTAGCATTCCAGATCAACTCGCAGTGATGGCCCTTCCAGGGGCTATCCTATTCCCTGGCTCGATGTTTCCTTTGTATATTTTTGAGCAAAAGTATCGTGAAATGCTGAGTCATGCCCTCGATCAGGATCGGATGTTCGCCATTGGAATGCTGAGGGATGACACGTCCGATGGCTCCGTGTATCCCATCGGTGGAGCGGGCCTCGTGCGCGCCTGCGTGCAGAATTCGGATGGCACTTCGCACCTCGTCCTCCAAGGTGTCCAGCGGGTTCGATTTGCGGAATGGCTGCAAGTCGAACCGTATCGCATTGCGGAAGTGGAGGTGTTGGAGTCCACCAACCAGCAGACCGGGGAGACAGCAAAGCTGGCAGCGATGATTCGTAGTTTATGCAATGATCTTAGTGCCCAGGGTTTTGCGCTGCCGTCTGAATTCCAAGAATATCTTGATCAAATCAATGATCCCGAAGCGCTCGGTGACCTGATTTCATCCACGTTAGTCCCGGATCCGATTCTTCGTCAGGAATTGCTCCAGGAACTTGATGTGCCGGTCCGGTTGAAGGGCCTGATGTTGTCCCTCCAGAAGCAGATCAAATCCGAGTAGGATTTGGCTTGGGGTCTTCAGTCCGTCAGGTTGCGATAAGTCGCCAAAGCAAGCAGCGGGAAGTGCAACCGATAAAAGTCATACTTCAAGTAGAAAACGCAGGGAAATCCCGTCCCGGTGGTAAATTCCTCCGACCACGACCCATCTAGTTCTTGGGTGCGTGTGAGGTAAGCGATCCCGTTGATAATCGATTCCCGCGCCGGGTCACCACAGGCGCAGAGGCCCATGAGTGCCCACGCGGTCTGGCTCGCCGTGCTGGGGCCTCGGCCCTTGAGCGCCGGGAAATTATACGACTCGCAGGTTTCGCCCCAGCCGCCATCTTCATTCTGACAGCTTTCGAGCCAATCCCGACCACGGCGGATCCATTCCTCGTCCATGTTTTCTCCGATGCCTGCCAGTCCGCGTAATACCTGCCAAGTGCCGTAAATGTAGTTTACGCCCCATCGGCCGTACCATGATCCGTCTGCTTCCTGGGTGTGCTTCAGGTGTCCGATCGCGCGGCGCACGAGGGTCGTCTGACGGTCGTATCCGACATCTCCCAGAACCTCAAGGACGCGGCCAGTGAGGTCGCTGCAGGTGGGATCTAAAATGGCATTGTGATCGGCAAATGGCACGTGTTCGAGCCAACTGGCAGTCACGTCTCGGTCGAATGCTGCCCAACCGCCGTCGGCGCATTGAAACGCCAGCAACCACGCGAGGGCTCGTTTGATTTGCGCCTCACGCAGGGCCGGATTCTCTGCACTCGTGCGGCGAAGTGCCATAATGACCATCATTGTGTCATCGGTATCGGGGTAGAACTTATTTTGATGTTCGAACGCCCAGCCGCTGGGCTCGAGGTCGGGGAGACGTTCGGCCCAATCGCCTTTGAACCGGACCTCCCGGGATTCCAACCAAGTTCCTGCGCGAGTCATCGCCGGGTGGTCCGGAGCTACCCCGGATTCCCCGAGCGCAAGGGTCGTAATCGCGGTGTCCCAGACCGGCGAGAGACAGGGCTGAATGCGGAAATCCTCGGGGTCCTCGACAAAAAGTGTCGCAAAGTCACGCTCTGCCTTTTTCAAGAGGGGATGGCTATCGTCGTAGTTGAGCGCGCGCAATGCCATCAGCGCGTTGAGCATGGCCGGGAAAATCGCCGCGAGCCCTTCGCTCCCGTCGTCCATCCGCTCGACCATCCATTGCTCTGCGGCTTTCACCGCCCGTTGACGGAGGGGCTGGATGGGAAGCTTGTCGTATAGTTTCAGGAACCGATCACAGCGTAGAAAAAAGTTTTTCCACGCAAGAAACCGGGGATCTCGTTTCAGCGAAAGATCAGTGTTTTCTAATCCCGCCGGGTAGAGTTCGTGGAGTTGTTTATCGGCAGGGAGTGGTCGGGTCGGCTTGCAATGGTTTAGGATCGTGAGCGGCGCGAGGATGGTCCGAGTCCACGACGACATCTCGTAAAGGTTAAAGAAGAACCATCGCGGAAGGAGAAAAATCTCCGGTGGGATTGTGGGCAGGTATTGCCATGGAAATTGCCCCAGAAGTGCGAGATATAACTTGCCATACGTATTCATCTGCGGGATTCCGCCCAGCCGCAGGACGTTCGCCCGTGCCTCCCGCATCCATGGTTCACGAGGGTTATCACCCGCGAGCTTGAGCGCAAAATACGCCTTCACTGAGGCGTTAATCTCACTCGGGCCGCCGATGAAAATATTCCAGCCTCCATCCGCAAGTTGGCGGCGGCGGATGTGGCCGGCACACTTTTTTTCCAGATCCGCGTCCACGCGACCCAGCCAGTGCATGTAGAGCACCGTGTCGCTGCAGAGCGTCGAGTCAACCGTGAGTTCGCCCTCCCAATGGCCGTCTGCATGCTGGGCACCAACGAGAAATTCCTGTGATCTGCGAATGCATTCGGAAAGCGTATCCGCGTCGGGTGCGCAGGGGAGTGGCGGCGGTCGTCCATCCGTGTGGGAGAACGGAATCACCTTAGCTGCAGCGGACATGGATCAGACTTCGGCTTTTACCTGCTTTACTGGATGGCCGGTTTTGTGCCCTTGGCCAATACTTACTCCATTAAATGCAACCACTGACGATCCACTCAGCCGCATTTTCGGTTTCGGCGAGAAATTAAACTGAATATTTGCCCAGGTGTCACCGGGTTGGGCGTCGCGGCCAAGCGTCGCACTTGGTTCGTAGCCGCAGTGGACCATGCAATTTTCGCACCGGGGATCGCGCGCCTTTCCTTTCACCACTCCATAATTATCCCAGGGTGTTTTTTCCAGAAGGTCGCGATAGCTGGCGTGATGGGTGTCGGTCATCAGATAGCATGGACCCTTCCACCCGCGAATATTACGGGTAGGGATTGCCCACGCAGAGCAGGTGAGGTCGCGTTTGCCTGCCAGAAAGTCCAGATAGATCGGAGTACCAAAAAACGTGTAGCGTTCTGCCCACGCGCGGATATTGCGGAACTTCTCAACCGTCGCCACCCGCGTGAGAAAAAAGTTTTCTGGTTCGAGGTTGAGGCGTTTCCTCATGTCTTCCTTTGCCGCATCATAGTCGTAGCCAGGCGAGATAGTGTGGCCATCGACACCGAGCCAGGAAAGGTAATCAAACATGCTCTCGATCTCAGCCATGTCGGTTTCTTTGTAGACCGTAGTATTGGTAGCGACCTGATAACCAAGGATTTTTGCCATCCGCATGGCAGCGACGCATTCGCGGAAAACGCCCTCACGCTCGACGATCAAGTCGTGGGTTCTCTCTAGACCGTCCAGATGAATATTCCAATACATCCACCGCGATGGGCCAATGACTGGTTTTCCTGACGGAGATTTTGATTCCCTGAGTTCTGCGACTTGCGCTGGCGTAATCAATTCTTCGCTAAGTAAAATCTCCATCTTCCGAGCAGCAGCATCAGGGTCGCGTACGGCCCAGTCCGCGATATAGTCACGCATTTTTTTGCGCATAAACGTCCCGTTGGTGCAGATGTAAACGATACGTTTTTGTGCCAGCAAGCCGTGCACAAGCGCCTCGATTTCCGGATAAATCAATGGCTCTCCGCCGCAGATCGAGACCATCGGTGCCTCGCATTCAATTGATGCACCCAGACAGTCTTCAAGGGACATCACATCTTTCATGGACGTGGAATACTCCCGGATGCGTCCGCATCCGGTGCAAGTGAGGTTGCAGGTGTGCAGCGGCTCAAGTTGGAGGACCGTGGCAAATTTCTCTACCCGCCGCAGCTTTTTCCCGATGATATACCCTGCAATTTTCGCCGTGAGAGCTAGTGGAAACCGCATTAGAGCGGAAGATTATCACCCCATCGCCGGGTGTCAACCCCTGCGATGTCTTTGTTGTTTGGCGGGGTGTGATTAAAAATATAAAGGGTCAGTCATTTTTTATTGTATTTCAGATGAGAATGGAGAAAATAGGGGGGTGGCAAGACAAGTGCGGATCGAGTTTGAAGGAGCGATGTATCACGTGATGGCGCGCGGGGACCGGCGGGAAGCGATTGTGAGGGATGACGAGGATCGCAGAACGTTTCTTCGGACTCTGGGGGAGGCCTGTAAGCGGGCGGGGTTCCGGCTGCATGCACATGTGCTGATGACCAATCATTACCACTTGTTGATTGAGACGCCAGAAGGGAACCTTTCGCGCGGAATGGGATGGCTGCAAAATGCCTTCACTCGCAGAATCAACACCAGGCATCGGCTCTGGGGGCATGTCTTCGGAGGACGTTACAAATCGATTTTGGTGGAGCCGGGGAATTGTTTTGGGGCGCTCTTGGATTACATCCACCTGAACCCTGTGCGATCCGGAATGGTGAAGGAGGCTGATGGGCTGGAGAGCTATCCTTGGAGCAGTTTGAAGCATTACTTGGAAGCGCCCGGCAGGCGAGCTGAGTGGATGGAAACGCAAACCGGGTTTTCCGTCACCGGCACCAAGGATTCATCGGCGGGGCGGCGGGAATTTTTGGAAATTCTGGAAAGACGGGTGGACTGGAAAAATCCAACGAAGGCAGGAGCGGTCTGGTCGGAGGCGGAGGGGCTCCCGAAGCTGGCCGTTCATTCGTCGTTGCGGCGGGGTTGGTTTTTCGGCTCGCAAGCATTCAAGGAGACATTGTTAGGGGCGGCGGATGGAAAGCTCCGAGAACGCGCCGGGCGGAAAGCCGACGGTTACCACGGCTCGGACCTGAGGGATCACCGAGAGAAAATGGCCGGAGCTTTGATTCAGGCCGGGTTGCAGTATTTCCGAATGAGCCTCACCGAGCTACAAGGCATGCCCAAGAATGACTCTCGCAAAGTCCTCCTCGCGGAGATGATTCAGAGCGAAACAACCATGCGACTGGACTGGATTTGTACGCATCTAAGAATAGGAACTCGCTCTTGGTGTTGCCACCAGATCCGGGGAATCCGGCTCACTCTTCGCACAGATGAATCTTTAGCCAGAACAAGAGAGGAAATCTGGAATATAATAAAGAATGACTGACCCCTTTTTCCCCGCAAAAAATGGCTTAATGATGTTCGGACGATGTGAGAAGACGTATTCGTGAAATGTAGCGAAGCATCCTGCATTTCGGAAAATGCCGTCGGCAAGAGAATTGATCCCGAGAAGAACCAACGGGCGAATGATACCCACAGCATCTAAGGCGCACCCCAAGCATTGCTCATGAATCCCGTGGGAGTCGTCTGCGTTATCGCAAATACGGCTCAAGCCCGAACTCGCTGATTTTTACGATGCGGTTCTCGGCGATGGATTGGTTTCCTGCAATACCGGTGAGAATGGACCAGGTTCCGGCCACTTGATTCGCAGCGCGACCCAGCGGGTCTGTGGATTTGGTCGAACCTCCGAAAATGTCGGCAAGCATCAGAGCATCCGCGCCGCCGTGTCCGCCGGCGCTGACTTCAGGGATTTCCAGATGCTGAGGCTTTTCCCAATGGGGGCGGAGAATGAGGCTCGTCGGTTCCTCAATTTCCACCTCTGCACCGCCCAGCACATTGGTGTTGAAATTATGATCGTCATCGGCAGCGCTGACATAGCTGCGTTCGCTGACTTGATACTCAAGTCGTCCACGGGTCCCGTTGAACATCACGCGATATCCCTCCCATGGGGAATAGGCCGTGAGGTGGTAGCTCATCGTCGCGCGATTGCGGTAGCGCACGAGCACCGCCAAATCATCTTCGATCGAAATTCCGTCGCCGAAGACATTCTGGTCACGCCGGTATCCGTCGACTTTGGCAGGCTCCAAGTACAGCGACTGCATCGCCTCGTTGGTGTCAAGATGCAGCGCGAACGGGTCGTTCTTTGCGTTGGGATTGCCGGTGGAAAACGGATACCGGCCCCCAAAGCCATGATGCTCTTGGTTTACTTTTCCATAAAACTGCAACCCGCCAAAAACGCAGACGTCAGAAGGCACTGTGTCCAACCACCAGTTGACCAAATCAAAATGATGGGTGGATTTGTGAACCAGCAACCCGCCGCTGTTTGTTTTGTCCCGGTGCCAGCGCCGGAAGTAATCCGCCCCGTGCTGGGTATCAAGCATCCACTCGAAATGGACGGATTTCACCTCGCCGATCATACCGTCCATGAGCACTTCCTTCACACGACTGTTGCGCGGGGCGTAGCGGTAGTTGAACGTCACGTGAACGCGTCCTCCAGTTTCCTGTTGTGCCTGCAGGATTTCGCGGCATTTTTCCGCGTCAGTGGTCATGGGTTTCTCAGTGATGACATCGCACCCTGCACGCAATGCAGCCACGATGTAGCGATGGTGCGTGCGATCCACACTGGTGACTACGACTGCATCGACGGCATGCTTTTTTAGCATACGATCAAAGTCACTGGGTTCGTAAATGGCAGGTTTTTTGCCAGGAAGCGCCTTGGACCAGTTTGCTGCTCGCAGTGGATTTACATCACAAAGCGCAACAAGCTCCGACTGATGCTTGAATGTCTCGGTGATAGCTGTTCGAAACATCGCTGCCCGTGAGCCCGTGCCTACAATGGCATAGCGGCGCTTGGTTTTCGCAGTGCGGGAGGATGGCGATGAGGAGCGGGGAATTTGCGGAGATTTTTTGGCCATACCTAATCAGTATCATGGCGCGGGTATTTCGTATTTAGCCTGATCGCGCAACATTTTGTCTTTTCCGCGCATCGTTTAAGCGTAAGATGGCTCCTGTGAAGGGCACCATTGTCTACCTGAACTCAGGCGTGCGTCGCTACGCAGAGCATCCTGTGAAAGCCAATCGCCGAGGCGTTTGGGAGCTTCAGTGTTTTATTCGTGGCCATGCATTCCCTACGGGTTCGCTTGCTCCTGCTCCGCGTCCAGCTCCCGTGGCATACTTGTTTCCCCCATGGCACGACCATGGGTGGTCAGCACCGAAAGGAGACCTCTCGGAGGTGCTGGTGTTTCATGTGACAGCGCCGCTCAAGGCCGTGGATTCAGGCCGAGATGATTCCAGTGACCAGGTGGAGATGTTTGTGTTGCGGGAATTGGATCTGCTGCGCCTACGCACGATTTATGATTGGCTGGAGCCGCACTTCATCGCGCCGACAGAATTCGGTTCAGAGGTATTATCCGCCGGGGTAGTGTTTTTGCGCAGCACGCTCGAAGACCTCAGGCACGGCAATGTCTGCCGCACGGAGCCTCTGCCGTTGGATGCCGATAGCCGAGTGGCACAGGCGCGGTATCTGTTTCTTCAGAAGGTGAACCTAAATCCATCTGTGACCGAGATCTCAGAAATGATGGGCCTGAGTGCCTCCCAACTGAGGCGACTATTCGCAACCTCTGGCCAGGCATCTCCGCTGCAGGTTTTTCGTGGAATCCAGCTGGATTATGCCCGGCGGATGCTTTCAGCCTCACACGATCCCGTGGCGCGCATCGCCGATGAGCTTGGTTTTGGAAGCGTCAGTTCATTTACCAGAGCATTTACCCGGCACTTCGGAAGCCCGCCGACCAGCGTTCGAAAATCGCGCTCAGGAAATCGCTTGGATAGCTAATCCGATATGCCAAGGATTAACGAAACCGCGCATGAACCCCACACAACGCGCTTGCCAGCGGCTGTCGTGAGAGCCAGTGTCACCGTAAATATTGGGGCTCAGGCGCGGCAGATTTTCTCCCGTCCCTTCGATGCCCGCAGTAAACTATGAAACATATTCCCAAATTCACGTTCGGCATAGGCGACCGCTTCGCTCATGAGGGCAATGCTCAACTTTCCGCCGTCGTTCAGGCAAATGCCGCCGGACTCGAGGTCTGTCCTGTCTGGAACAAATCAAACCGCGAACACATGATTGTTGGCAGTCGTCCCGATGATCTCCGGGCCGAAGCGGACGCAGCTGTTAAGGCGCTCGGATGGGAGGGATCTTATTTTGTCGATGCGGATCATATCGGACTCAAGACGGTCGATGCATTTATCGCAGCGAGTGATTTTTACACTTTGGATGTCGCTGACTTCACTGGCAAACCCGCTGATGATGAAAGCATCGCCGCGTTTGAGCAATCCATGGCGAAATATCTTGGCGCTCTGGTGGTTCCCGGTATTGCCGAACCTTTTGCCCTCACGCCGGAGGTGGTTCGTGCTGCCGCTGGGAAATTTCTATTGGCCATCCAAGAGGCTGGAAAAATCTTCCGTCACATTGCCGGGCAAAAGGGAGCCGGTGCATTCGTCACTGAGGTATCCGTGGATGAAACCGATTCGCCGCAAACTCCGGTCGAGTTATTTTTGATCCTTGCAATGATCGCCCTAGAGGGAATTCCGGCTCAGACGATCGCGCCAAAATTCACAGGCCGTTTCAATAAGGGCGTTGACTACGTCGGCGATCCCGCGCGGTTTGAAAAAGAGTTCGATGAAGACCTCTGCGTTATCGCTCTGGCGATCCGCGAATTCGGGTTGCCACAGACTCTCAAACTGAGCGTGCACTCGGGCAGCGATAAGTTTTCGCTTTATCCAATCATCAATCGACTCATCAAAAAACATGAGGCCGGATTGCATGTAAAAACGGCTGGCACAACATGGCTGGAGGAAGTCATCGGGCTGGCGGAGTCCGGGGGAACCGGGTTGGCGATCGCGAAAGAAATTTATACCAGCGCCTGGCCGCACGCGCCGGAGCTCATTGCTCCTTACGCACCAGTGGTCGATATTGATATTGCCTCCCTGCCATCACCGGAAGTCGTCTCCGGATGGAGCGCCGAGAGGTATGTGGCGGCATTGCGCCATGACCAAAGCTGTGCGGATTACGACCCGCAGTTCCGGCAATTTCTGCATGTTTCGTTCAAAATCGCCGCAAAGATGGGCGGAAAATTCACCGATGCCCTGGTGGAAAACCGGGAGACCATCGAGCGCAACGTGACCCATAACGTGCTCCAGCGCCACCTCCTTCCGATTTTTTCGTAAGCCTGCTTCCCCAAACGCGGAAATCACCAGGGCACGAAGCTTTTTCTCCTTTTGTTGCGTCGGCAAAAGGCGATAATCATCACATGATTATTGGCGTTCCACGCGAGATTAAGCCACAGGAAAACCGAGTTGCGTTACTGCCCTCGGCTGCGTATCAGCTCATCAAACGCGGCCATGCGGTTGTTGTTGAGAAGTCAGCCGGGGTCGGCGCCGGATTCCCGGATGCGGACTATGAAACTGCGGGAGCGAAGTTGGTGGACACGCATGAAGCCGTCTTTGCAGAAGCGGATCTCATCGTGAAAGTAAAAGAGCCGCTGGCTTCCGAATACGGCTTAATCCGTCCCGGACAATTGCTTTTCACCTACCTCCACCTTGCTGCAAACCGGCCCCTCACCGAGGCACTCATTCAGACGGGTGCCACGTGCATCGCATACGAGACAGTGGAGGTGAATCGACGCCTCCCGTTGTTGGAACCCATGAGCGAGATTGCCGGTCGGATGTCGATCATTGTCGGGGGATATTTCCTCGCCAAACATGCGGGAGGCAAGGGCGTGCTGCTTGGAGGCGTGCCCGGCGTGCTTCCCGGTCGGGTCGTGGTTATCGGCGGCGGCACCTCCGGCGTGAATGCGGCCCGGATGGCGACCGGCCTTGGCGCTGACGTGACGATCTTGGAAGTCGATCTTGAGCGGATGCGATTCCTCGATATCACGATGCATACGCATACGTTGTTCTCGAGCGAGGCAAGCCTGCTGGAGCTTCTTCCCACCTGCGACCTATTGATCGGGGCCGTCCTTGTTCCCGGAGCAAAAGCACCGAAGCTGATCAAACGGGAAATGTTGCGCCTGATGAAACCCGGCAGCGTCCTGGTGGATATTGCTATCGACCAGGGCGGGTGTGCTGAGACGTCACGTCCGACCACACATGACGAGCCGATCTTTTTTGAGGAAGGCATCATGCATTATTGTGTCGCCAACATGCCCGGTGCTTATGCCCGCACGGCGACCCAGGCGCTCGCAAATGTCACCCACCGCTACATCGAATCCATCGCTGACCATGGGCTCGAGGGTGCGTGCGAACGGCAGATCGGACTGAAACTGGGAATCAATGTGATGGGAGGAAAGCTCACGTTCCAGACTGTCGCCGATGCTCACGGGATGCCGTGCTCACCGATCCCGTTTTGATCTCCGGACTTGATCGCCGGGCATTCTGGCTTACGCTGTCAACTCACACGTCAACCAAACTTTAAAAATACAACATTATGGCCTACGAACTACCCACTCTCCCGTATCCGACCAACGCGCTGGAACCCCACATCGACACTAAAACGATGGAAATCCATCACGGAAAGCACCACGCCGCATACGTTAACAATTTGAACAAAGCGCTCGAGTCCGCACCCGAGCTCGCAGACAAATCCATCGATGACCTCATCGCGGATCTCGCAGCAGTGCCCGAGGCGATCCGCACAGCAGTCCGCAACAACGGGGGTGGTCATAGCAATCACACGTTTTTCTGGACCATCATGAGTCCCAACGGCGGCGGCGAACCCACTGGAAAGCTTGCGGAAGCAATCACGGCCACCTTTGGCAGTTTCGATGAATTCAAAGCCAAACTCGAAGCCGCTGGCACGACCCGTTTCGGCAGCGGGTGGGCATGGCTCAGCGTAAAACCCGATGGTTCGCTCTGCGTCTGCTCGACTGCGAATCAGGACAGCCCGCTCATGACTGGCACCGTCGAATGCCCGGGCACGCCAATCCTCGGCATTGATGTCTGGGAGCACGCCTATTACCTCAACTATCAAAACCGCCGTCCGGATTACCTCAAGGCCTTCTGGAACGTGGTCGATTGGTCCAGAGCCGACTCGAACTACGAAGCTGCCAAGGCGTAATTCTCGTAAAGCAAATACTCACCGCATTTCGGGGACGGTCGCAGGGCCGTCCCCGTTTTCGTCTTCTAAAACTAGATTTCCGCACGCACTCATGGCACAGCTCAATTCCAATTACCTCAAGCTCAAGGCAGGCTATCTGTTTCCTGAGATCAACCGCCGCGTCAAATCTTACTGCGATGCCAATCCCGATGGCGCCGCGCGGCTGATCCGATGCGGTATTGGCGATGTCACCGAGCCTCTGCCTGCCGCAGTGCGTGCGGCGATGCACAACGCGGTGGATGAACTCGGCGATCGCAGTTCCTTCCGGGGATACGGCCCGGAACAGGGGTATGACTTTCTGCGGGATGCCATTGCCGAATCGGACTACCGGTCCCGGGGACTAGAAATCTCGGCAGATGAGGTTTTTGTTTCCGATGGATCAAAATGCGACTGCGGGAATATCCTGGATATCTTCGGCTCTGAGAACCGGATCGCCGTTATGGATCCCGTTTACCCCGTCTATGTAGACACCAATGTCATGGCAGGCCACACGGGTGAACCGAATGATGCGGGAGTCTACCCCGGGCTGGTTTACCTCGAGTGCACGGCTGAAAATGGATTTGTCCCGGAAATCCCGACCGAGCGCGTGGACTTGGTCTATCTCTGCTACCCGAACAACCCGACTGGTACATCCGCGACCCGGGATCAACTCGCCCGCTGGGTGGAATATGCGCTCGCGAACGATACGATCCTATTGTTCGACGCGGCTTATGAGGCCTATATCAAGGATGAGGACGTGCCACATTCGATCTACGAAATCGAGGGAGCGCGCAAGTGCGCCATCGAATTCCGGAGCTTCTCGAAAAACGGCGGATTCACGGGCGTGCGATGTGCGTTCACGATCGTGCCCAAAGAGCTTGAATGCACGACCGACACGGGCGAGCGCCGCCCGCTGCACCCGCTTTGGAACCGCCGATTCAGCACGAAGTTTAATGGCGTGAGCTACGTGACCCAACGGGGAGCAGAAGCATTGTATTCCACGGAAGGAAAAGCGGAAGTTGCTGCGCTCGTGGACCACTACATGGGCAACGCGGCAATTTTATCTGAAGCGGTCCGTGCCTGTGGGCTTGCGGTTTTTGGAGGAACCAATGCACCGTATATATGGGTGAAAGCCCCGGCAGGGTTCACCAGCTGGGATGTTTTCGACAAAGTCCTCGGGGAAGCCAATGTGGTAGTCACCCCCGGCAGCGGGTTTGGCCAAGCGGGCGAGGGATATTTCCGGATCTCCGCGTTCAACAGCCGCGAAAACGCACTTGAAGTCGCACGCCGGTTTCAGGACCTGACTTGGTAAGCCGCTTTAAGTGGCGCCCTCGCATGGATTCAAACCGCAACTACAGGATCGCCACTTTTAGAAATCGTAAGTCGTCAGCGGAGAACCTCAATCTCTGGGAATTCATGGGATATCGACCGCCTGAGCGAGTTCCTCGATGCCCATTTGATGCACTTCTACCGCTGATTTACAGAAAAATCTTTGTGTCCCAAAGCGGCCTTACCCCAAGTTTCTTACAGAGTGGACTGATTTGATAAAACCCACCGAAAACAGCGAGGAACCCAAAAAAAGCCCCGGCTGGGCTGCAGCCGGGGCACAAGAGGATCTCTCAGTTACCAGTTAGAGATTCTTTAGGAAACTGCGGAGCATCCAGAGCGTCTTCTGATGGGTTTGGACGCGGGCTATCACAATGTCCTGAGTTTCGAGATCACCAGCTTTTTCTGCGGCTTGCCGGACACCCAGCGCAGTGGAAACCACCGTCTCGTTGCAATCTATAAGATGCGCGACGAAGTCTTTAGCGGGCGCTGCTGAGCACGCCATTTCGCTGATACTTGATTCCTTCGCGAGCGTGGCCAGGCCGCCGATGGCGAGGACGTCCAGCGCACGGAGACGCTCGGCAAGGTCATCGACTGCAGTAAACAACTCCTCGTATTGGGCTTGAAATGCCACATGGAGTTGGAAAAAGTTAGGTCCTTCTACATTCCAGTGGGCGAGATGGGTCTGGCCCATCAGAGCGTAAGAATCTGCAAGCAGTGTTTTAAGGCCGGAGGTGACTGCGTTTGATTTTGTAGTAGAGGGTGCTGTTTGAGTGCTCATATTAAAATACTATCGCCTAATATCCATTCTTGCGCAAGGCAGCATTCTGGCGTCAGGTATGCCTCACTGCAATGGGACGTACACTGTGTGATTGGTCGAAACGCGACATAGAGAAAAAGGCAGACAAGCTCTATGAGTTAGTCCGCAACCCGGAATTTGTGTGTCGCAAATGTGCGCGTGTGGCAAACCGATACGACGTGCTGTGTAAGCCGAAGCGAATGCCCGCTTCGCCGCAAATCAAAGATTCCTGAGGTCCTTAGGTCGCGTGGATGAGTTACTCCGCGTCCGGTGGACCGCCCTCGAATCCGTGGAGCTTTTTAGTCTTATCTGGAATCGTTAAGACCTTGTAAATGCACCACACGAAAAGGATTGTCACGGAGCTGACCGACCCGAGCATGACTATCCATCCTCCCAGCGTCATTGAACACCTTTCTTACTGGAATTCGGCTTATAGGCTGATGCCCGGGCGATCAACAGCGCGCTGAACAACCCAAACGCGACCACCAACATGACGCTAAACCACGCGACGGGATTGGGCTCAACGATCAAATCACGTATGTAACCGCTCATTTCAGGGGATCCTCCCGCAAGGTTGAAGCCGAATAGATTCTCCACTACCCAAAGAAAAAACACGACCAGAAGAAACAGCGGACAAACCCACAGCATGATTGGCCGGAAGATCCGCGGGATCGCGATGGCAGAACCGACGCGGGCTTCATTCAATCCGCGATCCACGCCCAAACCCCAGGAGAACACGAGGATCTGGGCGGATGCCAGGATGAAAATCAAAAATGTTCCGACCCAAAAATCCAGCGTATCTAGCGCCTTCAGGTCCTTGCTGAAATAGACTACGAATCCACTCCCGCCAGCGGTGATCAGCCCGAGCATGGCAACGGATTGTTTTCGTCCAATTTTCAATACCTCTTCCAGAAAGGCAATGCCCGGTTGGAGCATCGAAAGTGAACTGGTGACCGCTGCAAGAAACAACAAAAAGAAGAAAAGAAATCCAAAGACCGCACCAAACGGCATCTGTGAAAACACCATGGGTAGCACGTTGAATCCCAAGCCGAAGGTCCCCTGACCGACCACACCTGCCACCCCAAGAAACGCGACGCCAGCCGGGAGCGTAATTAATCCGCCAAGTCCAACCTCGCAAAACTCGTTGGCACTCGTCGCCGAGAGTCCGCTCAACACCACATCGTCGCGCCGGGAAAGATAACTTGCGTAGGTCAGAATCACCCCGAATCCGACGCTCAGAGAAAAGAAGATCTGCCCGGCTGCGGCAAGCCAGAGCTGGGGTTTGCGTAGTTGTTCCAGCACACCCACCGAACGCACTCGAACGGTGTCCGGACTCGCAGCGGCGGAAGCTTCCGCCTTGGATATTGCGACCGTGCCGAGGAGCTCGCGGCTATTCGCCCATTGGCCATCCACCGTCCGTTCCTCGAGCATCACTTTGACCGGGTTCCACATGAATCCGAGGCCATTATTGACGTTATTGTCGGGGATGGTTGGGTCGGGCGTTCCCAGGGTGAGCACGCGAATGAGAATAATAAACGCAATGACCACCAGGGCAGGCATGGCGTATTTGCAAAACCATTCGATGCCTTTGGTCACACCGCGATAAATCAAAATAAAATTCAGCACAAAAACCGCGATCAGAAATCCCCCTACATGATCCAATCCAAATCCCCATGCGGAACTATCGGCAGCGACTCCAATGAAATCCCCGAAGAACGCACTGGCATCCGCGGCTGTAGCAAATTCCATGTTTCCAAATAGAAAATTCACCGCATACCCCAGGCACCAGGCCTCGATCACCACATAATACATGTAGATCACGACGGGAACCGTGACGCCGAGCACCCCAAAATATTTTGCCCAGCGGCGTTTCACGCAGGCGTGGAAAGCACCGGCAGCGGAATGGAATCCATTCTGTCCTGCATACCGCCCCATCGTCCATTCCGCCCAGCAAATCGGAAGTCCGATGATGAGCAGTGAAACAAAATAAGCGATCATGAACGCCCCGCCACCGTATTGAGCGGCCTGTCCGGGAAAACGAAGGAAATTGCCCAACCCGACAGCACTACCAGCCACCGCAAGAATCACTCCCAGTCTAGAACTCCATCCCTCCATGTGCGACGTCATGGAGTGCATTGTTTATGTGACGTGCCGGATGGAATCAATATTGATTTGTAAATCCGGTTGCGATCACCTTGAGCCGACCCGATTCAACGGAAATATCCTCACGTCCACTCCGGGGGACTGGCTCGAGTGGTCCGGAGGCTGCGTGATTCCTTCGAACCCCGCCTGTCGGATCGGCTCCGGGCACCAGCTGGGCGCATCGGCATTGGCGATCTCATACGGCCGGTGCCAAACTTCTCCGGAATACAAGACGCCATTCTTTTCCGAAAACAGGCGGTATCTTTCGACTAAGAACTCCTCCAACGATCCCACCACGGCGCGATGGACTGGTCCTTGAGCACGGTATTCATAGTGCGATGTCGCCGGTGCACCGGCGCGGCGACAGTCGTAATAAATAAAGTCACTCTTAGGCCCCATTTGTGCCCGCATTTTAGCACGGAAATATGGCAGTCGAAAAATAGTCCGTGCGATAGCAACAGCGATCGGTTGGTTGCAATCCAGTGAGTAAAACCACACACCCGGCCGACCCGCAGCATCCCGCACATAGGTTCTCACATTGAGCTCTAAAAAGTCTGACACCCACGGCATCGCCGGACAAAACCGCGGCCGGACACCGCACATAAAAAACGGGACCAGCCCAACCCATGCCTTGCCGTGCCAGGTATCCACCGTGAGTCCTGGAGGTAGCGTGCGTCGGATTTCGGCCGGATCCATCTCCCAATGGAGGAATAATAACTGCTTCCACGCCTGCCACATAACCACAGGCTGCCTAGGCATCGGACGTTCGGATACGAACTCGGGAGGATCAACAGTGTCAGGTTGCATTTTAGCTTATACGAATTTGGAGCTAGGCTGTATTCCATGACCCTGCCTACCGGTCGAGGAATTCTCCTTTCGGAAAGGAAAATATCGGCCACATTAACCACTATACCCCATGGGCCACGGCATCATAGAATTTTTCAAACGCGCGTTGCACGGCGAGAAGCCGCTGCACCCCATTGATCGACGGGCGGCCAAGCACTACGTCAAACAACGCCTCGCTCATATTTTTCCCGAACTCCGTAACGATCCAGAAGCGCTCGAACGTGCCTATCATGAACTTAATCTTGAGCCCCGCTACGGAGCAGGCGAGGGTGGAGCGACGGTTTTTGAGGCCATACTGCCAAGCCAGCAGAAGTAAAGAACTTGCTTTTTCGTTCCTCGCCCCCGCCGGAGTCGCTCACCGTGGTAAGACTATTTTTCACACAGAGTCACGGGGGTCAAAGAGGTTCTTTGCTGTCTCCAGTGGGGTGGCGACTCCGTCAGCCCGGAGGGCTGGTGGAAATTAGCCTATGGTGTCAACCCTAAGCCACTTATGGTCGGGCAACAAGTATCCCCAGAGAACCAGAAGACGAACCGTAGGCAGTTGTTTGTAACCAGACCGGATTGCCGGATCAGATCATGGATCCGTCAAAAACGACTTCACTTTGACTCACCGAGGTGAGCTTCCAATCCCACGGTTTCCAACTCCCTTTGCGCCATTGGAAGACGAAGGGGTTCTGTAACTGATTGGCTTCCGCCATCACCGACTGCGCAATCGCGGTTCCATTTCCGCTGACGCGAAGAACCGCGTGCACTTCGCCTGGATCCCCGTCAGCCACGCTGAGCGAAACGTCACTGATGGTTATTTCCACTACGAAAAAGTGTCTGAGGATTTCAGATCCGATTTCCAGGGACTGAGTGCGATTCATTCCCCATTGGTCTGCGTAGTCGGCCGCGGTCATAGCTTCCACACGTTTCCAGTCTCTGGCTTCGACGGCCGAAATCAGTCGCTCAAATGCTCTGTTCAGCTGGCGCTCCGATTGGAACTCAACCACCGCAAATCCGGTCGCGGCCAGTAGCCCGATCGCCAGCACAGCGAGGACCATTTTCAGACTCGGAATGGGCAAGCGAATCTCCAGGGATCGAAAATATCCCCGATCTTTCCGGACGCGAGGAGAAAGCTCAGACGCTGATCGTTGCCGCACCTTGACTTGCGGTGGGCAATATTAACTAGTCGCCCCGGAAACCGGGAATTCCGCAAAGACACGCTTGGCAACACCCATGGCGTTGTATGCTGCGGGATATCCGATGTAGATGGTCATTTGGATGATGATCTCTTTGATTTCATCCATGCTCAGCAGGTTGTTAACCAGTGCGCCGCGGATATGCCATTCCAACTGTGGCAGACTGGCCGAGGTAATTAATGATGCGAGCGTGGCAATCTTGCGCGCCCGTTGATCCAATGCGTCGTTGGTATACATGTCCGCAAACCCGTGTTCGACCACGAGGTGCGTTAATTCCGGCGCCGCATCCATCGCCCGTTGAAATCCCTCCTCGCCCAGATGTAGTTCCGCCAGCCGTTTGCCCTTCTCAAATTTCGAATTCATATTTACCCAATCCGCAATGTAGCGGGACTCGCTCGCAGGCCAAGCCGTTTTCACGGTGGGGCAACGGTCGAACCTCCCCCGAAAATCTCATAAGACCCGTAGCTTGATCACAATGCTATTTGAACAAAACGATGCCTTTGTTAAAGGAGGCCATAGAGTCCTTCCAGCGGGGGTTCTTTTGGTCCTCATTTCTGCGCTTATCGCGTTGGCTTAACCTCTTTTGCGCATCGTCGCGGTCAGAGTGTGTACGACGCTGAAGCGATCCTCTGCCCGCCGAACCGTTCGAATCTGCCAATTGTTTCCATCGACGTACACCCGGCGGCCGCTGCTGCTCACTCCGTTAGAGATTGCCACGCCGTCGATCTTAAATATTCTGCTCTGAGGCAGCCACCGCGCGATTACGTTATAGAAAAGGCAATCGATTCGGGGTCCGGATTAACATGGAAATCTTCACCATTCTGCGCACGGCGGAGTTTAATATCGCGGGATTTTTGGTTCCGTGGGCCATGGTCATTTGGAGCGGCGCCTACGTGTTGGCGTTGATTTGCTCAAACCTCATTGAACGCTTTGGCGGATATCGCTATGTCTGGCATCCTCCGCTTATGTTCATCGCGCTCACCATCATCATTGGATCGTGCGCGGGAATGTTGCTCGCACCATGAAAATGACACTCTCGCCGAAACTCGTCACGTGGAGCGTGGTGGTCATCGCCATCGCGCTGGCACTCGCATTTTACGCCCGCTACCTTACCAAGCCATGGACAAGAGACGGCCAAGTCCGCGCAAACATTGTTGGTGTTGCCTGTCGGGTGGATGGCCCTGTGATTTCCATCCCGCTCAAGGACAATGAATATGTGAAAAAGGGCAACCTGTTATTCGAAATCGATCCCTCGACTTATCAAGCCGCCCTCGATAACGCCAACGCGCAGAAAGAAGAAGCCACTGCCACCCTGACCCAAGCCACGCAGGAGCTCGCGCGTCAAAACCAACTCTACGCAACCCAGGTAAATGACCTGCGCGATTTGCAGAACGCGCAGGATGTGTTCGCCTCCGCGAAAGCGGCCCTCGCTGCTGCCCAAGCCAACGTCGAATCCGCCGCGCTCTCCTTGAGTTACACCAAGATTTTCGCGCCGGTAAACGGCTACATCACCAACATGAATACGAGTCCGGGCACGTATGTCTATGCCGGGCAGCAATTGATCGCCCTCGTGGACACCGATTCGTTCTGGGTGGCGGCGTATTTTAAAGAAACCCAGCTCAATCACATTACCCAAGGACACACCGCTCGCATCGCTCTCATGGGCCATGCAGGCACTCCGTTCGAGGGAATCGTCGAGAGCGTGGGCTGGGCGATTTTCCTTACGGATGGTGCCACCGTGGAACTCCTGCCGCAGATCGCGCAGACTGTGGACTGGATCCGCTTGCCTCAACGATTTCCGGTTCGGATCCGTGTGACTGGGACACCCCCCGTTCCGCTGCGGCTGGGACTCACTGCTTCCGTTGCGGTGTCACCCGGTCCCGCCGTGTCAGACGAGCGGTGATTCGAGGCGGGACGCTCGGTCCTGAACATATTTCAGGATTTTTGTTTCATCTCCCCGGGCCGCCCACACGACACGAAGGAAATCCGCAGCGTGGATCTCATGCTCACTGAGAAACTGCCGGTCTCCGCCGCAGCCGAACATGATATCGCTGCAGAGTCCGCCCTCCAGAAAACACTGGGCTTTTCGAATAATCCGCGGAAGCCACGGGATCCCACCCAGCACGGCAGCCCGCTCGGGAAGCTCCTCTGACCGGAGTTCCTCGGTGGTGGTGATACGGTCTTGCTCGTGGAGAAAATAATCCCGACGCGCAGCAGCCACTAAAAGAAACGTCTCCCAATCGGGTTCCCCGCGCGGAACAAAATCTTCGACATAGTCAAAAACATTAATTGGCTGGAGCCCGATGGATGCGAGGGCAGATTTTTCCTCTGCGGCGACACACGCGTCCGCATTCCGCTCACCGCCGCGAAACCGGTCGGTTACCCGGTCATAAATTACCTTCAAATCCTGCTGCCATGTGTAATGCGTCATACGCCGACCATCGTTCGCCTCGCACCATCCTGCAAAGAAAATAGACACTATTCACAATCCAGCCGATGTATCCGGTTTGCGCTGTGCAAGGGCCCCCGACTAAGATTTAATCGGCCGCTGCCTCGCTGAACCCTATTGTTTTGAGCTAATGCACTGGACCGAACCCGCCACTTCCGAAGATTCTCACGCCGAACTTGAGAAGAAACTCTGGGACGCCGCCAACATGCTTTGGGCCGGGGCAGATCTGAAACCTTCCGAATACTCGCCCACCGTGCTCGGGTTGATTTTCCTGCGCTACGCCGATGTGAAATTCTCCATCGTCGAGGCAGATCTAAAACCCCAGCCTGGAGCACGCCGCAGGATCGGGCCGACGGATTTCCATGCGGCGGGCGTTATTTATCTGCCGGACGAGGCCCGCTTCGCCCATCTACTCAGCCTGCCGGAGGGCGCAAATACCGGCCAGGCCATCAATGAGGCGATGCGCACCATCGAAAAAGAAAACCCGGACCTCGCCGACGTTCTGCCGAAGACCTACCACATCCTCGACAGCCGCACGCTCGCCGAACTGCTCAAGGTCATGGCCTCCATCCCCATGGACAAGGGCGGCGAGTCCGGGCCAGACGGGCAGGATATCTTCGGGCTGATCTACGAATACTTCCTCGGCAAGTTCGCCATGTCGGAAGGCCAGAAGGGCGGGGAATTCTACACGCCCACCTCCATCGTCCGGCTGATCGTGGAAATCCTGGAGCCCTACCACGGGCGCATCTTCGATCCCGCCTGCGGCTCCGGCGGCATGTTCATCCAGTCCGCCCGTTTCGTGGAGGCGCACCAGAAGAATCCCACCTCGGAAATCTCCGTCCACGGCCAGGAACGCGTCACCGACACCTCGCGGCTCGCCCGGTTGAACCTCGCTGTCCACGGGCTGAGCGGGGAAATCAAGCAGGGCAACACCTACTATGAGGATCTCCAGGACTCGGTCGGCCGCTTCGATTTCGTGATGGCGAATCCGCCCTTCAATGTCAGCAAGATCGACAAGGAGCGCCTCGCCGGAGATCCGCGCTATCCCTTCGGCATCCCGCGCACCGACAATGGCAACTACCTCTGGATCCAGCATTTCCACTCCGCGCTGAACCGGACCGGCCGCGCCGGATTCGTCATGGCCAACTCCGCCGCCGATGCCCGCGCTTCCGAGCAGGACATCCGGGAAAAAATCATCCTCGCCGGCGATGTCGATGTCATGGTCGCCATCGGCCCGAATTTCTTCTTCACCGTCACGCTGCCCTGCACCCTCTGGTTCTTCGACAAGGGGAAAAAGACCACCGCCCGCGCCGGGAAAGTCCTCTTCATCGATGCCCGCCACATTTTCCGCCAGCTCGACCGCGCCCACCGAGACTTCACCCCGGCGCAAATCGAGTTCATCTCCAATCTCGTCCGCTGCTACCGCGGCGAGGATCTGGAGTTTGAGCACGGCTGCGAGGACAAATGGAAGGAAGTCTTTGGCGACGCCATCGAATATCGCGACACCCCCGGACTCTGCAAAGCCGCCACCCTTCAGGAAATCGAAGCCCAAGGGTGGTCGCTCAATCCCGGCCGCTACGTCGGCGTCGCCAAGGGCGAGGATCTCAGCGATGAGGATTTCAAGAAAAAGCTCGAAGCCCTCAACGAGGAACTCGAAGTCCTCAACAACGAAGCCCGCGAACTCGAAGCCCGGATCGCAGAAAATGTCAGCGAACTCCTCGAAGCATGAATACAGACTTCGTCCACAGCCTCACCGGCGATTTCGAAGCCCACGCCCAGCGAGCCGAGACAGGCGTGGAATACTGGCTCGCCCGGGACATTCAGCATCTGCTGGGCTATGCGAAATGGGAAAATTTCCAACTCGTGATAAGGAAGGCCAAAACCGCTTGCGAGGTATCAGGCCATGAGGTGGCCGACCATTTTTCCGCCGTCAGGAAAATGGTCGAGATTGGCTCCGGCACCCGCCGAGAGATCGACGACATCATGCTCACCCGCTACGCCTGTTACCTCACCGCCCAGAATGGCTTCACCGATGCCGGAGGCATCCCATCCTGTGGCCGGTGGTTGAGCGCAATAACACTGATCCCGCAGAACGGCTTCACCGATGCCGGAGGCATCCCATCCTGTAGCCGGTGGTCGAGCGCAATGACACTGATCCCGCACCCCAGCTTTCCTGATGCCGGAGGCATCGAATCCTGTAGCCGGTGGTTGAGCGCAGCGACACCACCGGTCCAATATCCCAACGAATCCCGCACCCCGGCAGGGGTGCCAGCCCAGTCTTCGCATGCCATCCACCCATACCAGCCTGCATTACCATCTCATCTTCGCGACGAAACACCGCGAACCCATCCTCGCCAAGGAATGGCGACACGAACTCCACTCCTACCTTGGTGGCATCGTCAATGGCTTGGACGCGCATTCAGAGGGAGTGGGCGGAGTTGCGGATCATGTTCATCTTCTCGTCTCCCTGAAAGCAACTGCCTGTCTCTCCGACTTCATGCGGGAGCTGAAAAAATCGTCTTCGAACTGGATCCGAGAGTCGAAATGTTCCAGCTTCCACTGGCAGGAAGGATACGCCGCATTCACCGTCAGCGCCTCCGTACGAGCCTCAGTCCGCACGTATATTGCAAATCAGGAGGAACACCATCGGGTCAAATCCTTCTGCGAGGAGTTGATCGACTTCCTGGAGAAATCCGGCGTTACCTACGATCCGCGCTACCTCGATTGACCTCGCAGCCCACGCTGGCATCCCGCTGGGATGCAAATCGTTTTTCATTCACTCATCCGGTGGTGCCGCTCGTTCCACCGGTGGTGTCGCTCCGCTCGACCACCGGCTACAGGCTCCGATCCCGCTGGGATCACGATGCGCAATCTGTCCACTATGCCAGAGGCATCTCATCCTGTTGTCTGCTCAGCTACCAACACTCTACATGCTCTCGGACCAACGTCTCCGATGCCGGAGGCATCCCATCCCGTAGCCGGAG
>Ga0209390_10003485_pt1 | contig 25439 bp, 18 predicted proteins | sample BON01_FD_187212 | JGI IMG/M metagenome (GOLD analysis project Ga0209390, IMG submission 187212) | Freshwater microbial communities from Lake Bonney liftoff mats and glacier meltwater in Antarctica - BON-01 (SPAdes) (version 2) | ecosystem: Environmental > Aquatic > Freshwater > Ice > Glacier... | reverse complement strand
TATTCTCAAACCAACTATTATATCTTACTAAAAATTAACTAAATTTGTAGTGCCCGATGGGATACTTTAAATCCCTTGTGGCCCTTGTGCTGCCTGCCTTTTAATTTTGTTTTGTACCAACTTGGGTAAACACAATTAAATCATTTAAATTTTTTTATTGCCATCTATCTATCTTTTCTTAAGAAGGCTGGAATATCTTGAATATCAGAAGAGTGCTCCGAAGCAACAGATGGTGGTATCACTTCGCGCTTACTTCTTGGTTCAACTTGAGCTTCTGCCGGCGCATCTTGCACGTCAGATGCTTTTAATGAATTCCACATACGACTTAGCAATGATTGCCTTGGTTTTTGTGGATTTTTAGCAGATTTTTCAAGCGCAATAAGTTGCTCGGCTTGATTCCAGTCAACTTGCTTTGTTAGTTCCTCTAGCTTAGATTGTAAATCTGCTTCTGCGGTAGTTATTTTGCTATCATATCCTTGATAAGAAGGAGGTTCATGACTTTCAATCGAAATATTGTCAAAAAATTCCTCTTCAGGAGCTTGCTCTTCTACGATAATCACAGGCTCTTCAGCCTTAATATAATCCATCTCGTTTTGTTCTATACCAGTAGCAACAACAGACACCCTTATTACACCATCTAACTCTAGATTGAAGGTAGAACCAAATATAATATTTGCGTCACTATCACCCACCTCTTCACGTATGCGATTTGCTGCACTATCTACTTCGTACAGCGTCATGTCTTTACCACCCGTAATATTTATCAACACTCCAGATGCACCAAACATTGAACTTTGATCAAGCAACGGGTTAGCAATAGCTGATTCAGCAGCTTTTATTGCTCTCTCTTCACCACTAGCTTCTCCAGTACCCATCATAGCTTTGCCTTTTTCGCGCATCACTGTTTCTATATCTGCGAAATCCAAATTTACCAAACCCGGTGAAGTTATTAAGTCAGTGACACCACGAACACCAGCATGCAGAACTTCATCTGCCATTTCGAAAGCTTCTTGGAATGTAGTATGTTCATTAGCTATGCGGAATAAATTTTGATTAGGAATCACGATCAGAGTATCAACGTATTTTTGTAATTCTATCAAACCTTTTTCAGCTGCTTTCATTCTTTTTGATCCTTCAAACAAAAAGGGTTTTGTAACTACTCCTACGGTTAGAATACCAAGCTCTTTAGCCAATTTAGCGATGACTGGAGAAGCACCAGTGCCGGTACCTCCGCCCATACCCGCGGTAATAAATACCATGTTACTACCTTCCAAGTGCGAACGAATTTCGTTCTCAGATTCCATTGCTGATTCCCTACCTATATCTGGTGAAGCACCTGCGCCCAGTCCTTTTGTTAAAGAAACGCCTAATTGAATTTTGTTTACACTTTCTGAATGGGCCAAAGCCTGAGCATCTGTATTGGTAACTACAAAATTTGCACCTTTTAGATTTGATTTAATCATATTATTTACAGCATTACCACCAGCGCCACCAACACCAAAAACGGTAATTATTGGCTTTAAAATAACGTTTTCTGGCGCTTTAATTTCTAGTCCCATAGCAAACTTCCTTAATTTTTTTTATAAAAAATAATATTACTGTTTATAATATATGAGAATCTTAATTCCTGCAATTTCTATTTGCCATTTTTTATAGACAAAATTTTTATATTTTTGATTCTTTAGTAATAGATATTTTCATCTTGCACGGCGTTTACTAAAAATTAATTCTTTTATGATCTAATAATTACAAATAGGGCTTTTGACAATTAATTATGAAACATTATTTAGAAGCATTGCTAGACTACGAAAATAGCAATAATAGCTTTGATTTACTATGCAACTTTATTGCAGTCAAAAACACTAATTTAATCAAGTTGTATTGCAGTGGTAGAATACATTTGCCATCCTTTATATTATTAAAAAACTTACATAAGAAATTTGAAGATTTGACAAATGAAGATGACGAATTAAATCTTCTTTTTTCTAATGCTATAAAATGTTCTAAACTATTTTATCTGCAAACTATAAACTCGATAAAAAAAACAAATAGTAGTGAGCAAAGTTTCGAACATCTCTTCAATCAACAATCTCAGCCTCTTGGACAAAGGCTTATTAATTTACTTGTAAATATAAAATACAGAATTAGAGTAGTGCGGCTTAAACGTCAATTTCCCAAAAAAGAAGGCATGTTAAAAATTGTTAGTATATGTGCTAATATTATTTCACCAATATATAGTATCGTACATGACGCTATATACAAAATTAGATTACTACAATCTACACATAATTCATTAAGTCGTAAAATTTACTATTTAGCAGTTATCTTAACTTTATTAAGTTTTTGGTTTATAGACTCAAAACTGATACAAGATTTATCACTAGTAGAAATGTTTCTACTGAATTTTGTGTATTGTGCAATAATTACAGTATTAGCAACATTAACTTACCCAGCATGTCATTTCGGACTTATAGATATTGATGGCACAAATATAGTAGCTTATACTTATCAAGTATTCTTTAATAATTTATCTAATCAAAAAATGTATAAAATTTTTACACTGCAACAGACTAATGACACTAGACAGGCTAAAAGTGTAAGTATAGAATCCATCTAAATACCAAAGCACTTAAAATTGAGCCTAAATTATGAAAATTACCTTGTGCAAGCAGCAATTTGAACTGCTGCCCCTGATCTTTGTTACTATTGCCATATTATTATTAATTTCATTTGGAAATTGGCAACTAGCACGCCTAGAAGAAAAAGAAAATTTTATCACCAGCATTGAAACCAATATTGCAGCTCCAGCAATGTTGTTGAGTGATTTTAAGACAACCCCGCCTAATTATTCTAAAATCACTATATCTGGGCATTTCCTACCGAATAAAGATGTCTATCTATATGGTCGACGTACTGCCTACCCTGAAAAAGATGGTTACTACCTACTTTCAGCTTTTGCAGCAGATAATAATCAAATATACATGGTGTCACGTGGCTGGTTTCCTCATAGCGCTAAAGATAAGCTCGATACTAGCACCTCCCCAGCTATAGAAAACATTGAAGGCATTGTTTTGCCTAGCGAAAAGAAAAATTTCTTTGTACCTGAAAATGATCAAAAAAACAATATTTGGTTTACCCTAGATCTACAAATGGCCACTGAAGTTCTTGGCACCACTAATGCAAATTTTTACATAATGCAAATTAATAGCGATTCTCTTCCGGAAGGGGTTGCCCCACTAACAACCAAACATTTGAGCAAAGTGCGTAATGACCACCTAGAATATGCTATCACTTGGTATAGCCTTGCTGGCTGTTTATTTATAATGTTCATGATATCTTCTTGTAAAAAGAAAAATTAAGAGCTTTATAGGATGAAAAAGACCAAGATAAAGCGCTCAGATATCAATCATGCTTTGAAGTTCTTTGGCTTTAGCAAAGGACCAATACGCTCTATTATTGCCATATTGTTTTTAGGTATAAGCTTAGGTGTAGCCTATGAAGAAATGGTAGGTATAGGCACGTGGCATAGCTTTCATCCCGATATGGATAAGCTGAATGTGTGCTTTACTCCGCCATCTGGGTGTGAAAGTCTAATTGCTCAGGAAATATCTAAAGCTAACAAAAAAATTTATGTGCAAGCCTACGGACTTACCGCACATCCTATTATTTATCAGTTAAAGGCCGCGCGCAATCGAGGCGTAGCAGTTTCGGTATTACTAGATGGTGGTAATTTAAGCAATAATGATTCAATTTATCACGATTTAAAAACAGCCGGGATTAGCGTTTACATAGATAAAATGCCTGGCATTGCTCACAATAAAATTATAATAATAGATGATATTAAGGTAGTAACTGGTAGCTTTAATTTTACTAATGCCGCAGATACTAAAAACGCTGAAAATGTATTGCTAATCGAAGATAAAAATCTTGCTGCTCAGTATATAAGCAACTGGAACAGCAGAAAAGCAGAAAGCAAGTAGTTAACGAAAACCACAAACCCCGCGGTATCAAGTAGGCTAAAGGCCAGTACAAACTATACTTGCCCTAATTGATTAGAGATTACTACATCTAGGGATATAAAAGCCCCATGGTTTAGCGTTTGCGTAATAAAAAAGGCCCAAGAAAATACCCTGGGCCCTCTTAAAATAACTAGCTTTAGTTATTTAGTTCACTCAAAATAGTTTGTATGTTTTTGAACTCAGTTGCAGCTACCCTTGCATTTGCACGGATTGTATTACTTAGCTCTTGAACAGACAATAATTCAGTAGTTGTATCAGTATTAGATGCCTCCAATACTCCACCAAGAGTATTACCAGCGCCACCAACACCAGCAGCTTTTAATAAAAGCTCGCCAGATTCACGGCTGATTTCAAATACACCATTACTACCTGCTGTCAAACCATTCACGTTGGCAAATAATGCCAATGGAATTTGGTATAGATTGCGAGACTCACCACTATCAAACGTACCAACCACAAATCCTTCTGGCGAAATCGCAAGGTTAACTAAGGTACCAGCTGGCTGACCATTACCTTGTACAATTTCAACGTTATTCGGATTTTTATTCTGGGTTACAGTACCTGACTGAATATCACTAAGTGTATTTTCCCAGTCAATAGTAATGTTGCTCAGTGCACTGCCATTATTACGTTGCACTTGTAATGGTGCGTCAAAACCCTGTACAGGCGTAATAACATTACCATCTGTATCAAAGTCGATTATACCAGCTCTAAGTACACCATTATCTGTAAGTAGACCTTGTATGTCAAAGATTCCGTCTTTGTCTTGCTGAGCGGCAACTTCGACAGCCCATTTATTAGTTGCTAATTTTGCAAAATTTAACAACAAAGTGTAAGATGAACCTAAGCTATCATAAACTGTTAATGGGTATGAAAAAGTTTCACTACTAGCAAATTTACCTGATGTTAAATTTTTATCCACATTATCTGCCGCATAGGTTGCATCATAATCTGTCTTCTCCTGATTGATACCAAAAAATTCAAATAAACGAGAGAAATTATTGGTGCTTAGGTTGGCTAATGTTCCGCTAGCATATGTCAGTACATCACCAGCAGCTGTAGCGCCTTCATCACCATTAACAGCTAAACCACCTACAACCTCAAATTTAACAAAATTCCCACCATTAGGGGCGTCTGTAATTTTATAATTAGTATTAGCAGCAAAGTTAATACCATCAATTACATGACCTTCCGTAAAAGATATAACATCTCCAGCTGTGTAGCCGTGATTATTACCAACATAATATTTAATTTTACCAGTACCTACATCATCAGTAGTCATTACTGGAACATTAAAAGTTCCTGTAGCAGCACCTACCCCATTATTATAGCCACCACCACCCGTAGAGCCAATTTTCCTAACACTAAAAGGAACAGCCGCTACAAAGGCTGGAGCACCACCAGCACCAGCATTGGCAGTTGGGGTAATATCAAAGGTTGCAGCACCAGCGCCAGCAGCGTTATTATAAGCATTTATAATATAGTAACCATCTGGCACAGTCACATCCTGCGCCCCTTCTAGCATCGTACCCAATCCAGAAATATATACAACGTCATTAACAGCCCAGTTTTCAGCTGGTAATGCACCACCCAATGCTGTACCACCTGGAACAGTGATTGTAATATCACCACCACCACTAACAAATGTACAATTATTTGTTTCAGCAAATTGTTGTCCAGGTACTTTTTGCCAACTAGCACCAACAGCAGGAGCCGGTAAAATGGTTCCAACAGCAGGAAATCCTGCGGGCGCACCTACAAGCGAAACATTAAAACTATTCACGCCTGCATTGGTAACAAGATAAAGACCATCTACAACCCCACCACCAGCATAATTTTCAATTCTAACATAATCTCCTTTAGTTAAACCATTATTAGGAGCAGTAATTTGTACTGTGGCTCTACCAACCTCACTTTGTGTAGGGTTTAATACCGCAGAATTAATATCATGCACACCCACCAGCGAACTACCAGTAATATTAAACCCAGCAGTAGAAAGCAATGATGTTATTTTAACTCCCTTACCCTCGATTGTAGCTTTTAATGAATTTAGTTCTTGACCTTTATTCACTGCATTTCGAAGAGTAGCAAGGCTGTTAAAACGATCATCTTGCGCACCTAGGTCAGCTAGACCAAGACTAGCTCTTAGGCTTGTATTAGCATTATTTCCCGACTCAGTAAAAGTTAAAGCCGCCTCTGCTTTTGTTGGAGCCACGTATAATCTACCATTTTCATCTACCCTAGCCTGCAAAGAACTAACGTCATTAATTGCAGAAGCAAGACCTTTAATCGTGCTGAATGTTTTGTTCTTTGCATTATTTGCACCTTGCAAGGCCGTAAATGTATAAGAAACACCACTAACTGTAATAGTCAGTTTCGATGCACCAGAAACCAACTGACCTGGATTAACACCAAAAGCAAATTGAGTAGAATCACTAGTTGCTCCTAATATAGGATTGGCTATAGAAGCTTGATTACCCGCAACTAATCCACCAAATGTTACTGTTTTAGCTAAGCCTGGAGGGGTTGAAGTAAATGTAAATGAATCACCTATATTTAGACCTTGCTCTGGCAATAAAATACTATCTGTCTGTGTAGCTTTATTCAATCCGCCAGTGTTTAACACCGCATCAACACCAGGACCACGTAACGCCTGTTGATCTGCATTTAGATTCATCGCGATAGATATAACACTTGTTGCCACTGGTGCGCCTTTGGTGTTAGCAAAATTCACTGCTTCTAAACTACTAAGCAAAGAAGAATTCTGTGGTAAGTTACCTTCACCATCTAATTTCCAAGCTTTTAGTAATTGGCCACCACCATTTTTCCAGAAGCCTAATTCATCTTGTCTGAAGTCACCTCTTCTTGTATACACATCTCTACCAGTAGCAGAATCTGCTACTACCAGCATACCAGCACCGTCAATACCGATATCAGAGACAACACCTGTATTAACAATTGCTCCCTGTATATCGTTTGTTGATCTTGTCTTGCTATTTACATATGAAATACCACCAGCGCTTGTGCCAACAAATGAGTTCACAAATAAATTTTCACGTTTTTTGTGACCCCAAGCTTCTTTAGCTCCTATATTATTAGCATGCGTATCATTCGCCCTGCTATACATTGTTACTGTGGTTCCTTTTGCCATAATTTAATTCTCCAAATATACTAATTTTAAGTTGTCATGTTGCTATAGGTGCATAAAGCGTGCCAAAACTTATTTTTTATAAATTTTTTTCTTTTATTATCGTTTTTCACTTAGGTTCTTGCTGGTTATAAAGATACATGATATTATGTCTTTGTTCAACAGGAATAGTTTTATAATTAAAATAATATAGCATGAAAAAAATAATCACAAGGTTTGCTCCATCGCCAACTGGTAAGCTGCACATAGGCAACGTTCGCACCGCTTTAATTAATTGGCTATATGCAAAAAAGCATGGTGGTAAATTTATATTACGTATGGATGATACTGATTTGGTTCGCAGCAAGGATGAATATAAAAATGCTATATTAACTGACTTAAAATGGCTCGGCCTTACATGGGATAGTGAATTTAATCAACTTTCTCGCGGAGAGAAATACGAACAAGCTAAGGCAGAATTAATTAGCAAAGGTAGATTATATCCTTGCTATGAAACGCCAGAAGAACTGGACGTTAAGCGTAAATTACAGCTTTCTAGCGGCAAACCACCTATATATGACAGAGCAGCTCTGAAACTAACGCAGGAACAAATAAATACCTACGAAAAACAAGGTCGTACGCCACATTATCGTTTTCTGATCAATGATGCGGAAATAAAATGGAACGACCTAATTAAAGGCGAGATAAAATATCAAGGCATGCACCTGGGAGATCCAGTGATTATTCGTGCTGATGGCAGTATGACTTACATGCTCTGCTCTACTATCGATGATATTGAATTTGAAATTTCACACGTAATTCGTGGTGAAGATCATGTAAGCAACACTGCAATACAAATTCAAATGTTTGAAGCAATGCAGGCTAAGCCTCCTGAATTTGGACATCTTAGCCTCGTTAAATCAAAAGAAGATAAAATATCAAAACGTGTAGGTGGATTCGAAATTGAAGCATTACGAGAAGAAGAAAATATAGAAGCCATGGCTATTAATAGCTTCTTAGCCTTGATCGGATCATCAACTCCAGTTACGGCGTATAAAGATATAAAAGATCTAATAGCGCAATTCGATATTAGCGTGTTTTCGAAAAGTCCTAATACCTATATGCCAGAAGAATTAGAACTATTGAACCATAAAATTATTATCACTTATAATTTTAATGATATACAACATTACTTAAACGATAACGACTTAACGCAAATAGACGAACAATTTTGGTTAGCAGTACGACCTAATTTGAAAAAACTATCAGAGATAAAAGAATGGTGGCAAATCTGTCATGCCCCGATTAAAGCACTAGGTCAAGATCTAGAATTTCTTACAATTGCTGCAGATGCCTTGCCACAAGAAATCACCGATAATACTTGGAAAGAATGGACGAAATTAATAGCAGTTAATAGCGGCAAAAAGGGCAAAGAGTTATTCATGCCACTACGCCTAGCATTAACTGGCCAGAACAGCGGTCCAGAGTTGAAAAATCTATTACCATTACTAAGCCGAGAAGAAATATTAAATAGATTAATCGGCTAAGTTTTTGGTTAATGTTTAAGCAGCAAAGACATACTATATTTAATATAGACTAATAATAAACATAATTAATAGACAGCCCTTAAAAGCGAATGCTATATTAGTAACTATTATATATAATTAATGGTTGCTAAGCGTGGCAAAAGAAACAGAATCAATACAACCATTCACAGGATTTTCGAACAGAAAAGGTCAAAAAACTGGTGGTATTCATGCATCTGACCCTGAAGGCGGAGTTTATAAATCTATAGATGGTGAAAATACTTTCCTAATAAAACGTGATGTAAAAAAACTAAGTAACGATATAGCTGAATTTATGGCAGCTGAACTATTCGACGAACTATGTCCAGGCAGCGCATGCGCACTCTCTCTACATAAATCAACCCAGACAGGAAAAACTTTTTTAGCTTCGAAATTCTTCAAAGAAGGATATCGTGATTTATTTTCTGACCTTGGAAAGTCCGACAGAAATGCAACCTTAGAGACTGTACAATCTTGGCTACCGGAGACGCAACAATATGTAAAAAGGGGAATAGCAAAGAAGGACTCTAATGGAGAGTTTGTGTACCAAAATTATGAAAGAGCCACGGTGGCTTCATTATTACTCGGTGATAAATCCGTACATTCTGGTAATATGGGGGTTGTTGATAGGGACGGACAAAAAACTCTAGTACGTATTGATTTCGGCGCGGCATTTCGTAAACTTGCTCCTGAAATAAACCCTAAAAACTCTATTAGAAACCGCTTGAAATTTGAAAAAAACTATTTTGTACGAGATCATCCAAAAGAAAGAACCTACAGCAAAGAATTTGCAGAAGAATTAAGAAGAGAATCCCAAGTGGATTTAACACCACGTATTGAAAAAAGCTGGGCTAAACTCATAGAAAATTATGATAATCCTTCAGAAAGGTCTGCCATCCTAAAATTTGGCAAACAAATTGGAGTTCCTGAGGATGAGTTAACTGTTGCGAATCTAGGACGCATAAAAGAATTTTTTATAACAAGAATGCAAGAAAGACAGCAATCTCAATTAGACGTTGCTTTTGAGATTGATCTAAAACTTGCAATTAATAAAGATAAATCCATAGATATACCAAAGCTGCAAGCAGCCATTGCTGAAAACCCTAAACATGCCCAGTTTGTCTCTGACAACCCCAAAAAATTGCAGTTAAAGTTTAAACTATCTAAAAAACAACGAGCAGTATTTGATAATGAATTGGCAAACTACCAAAAAAATATCGCAACACAAAAAACAGCTCCGGCACAACAAGTAACTTCTACAACCGAATTGGCACAAGATAGAGTCGTTTTTGCAAACAAAACTTCTAGTCAAATAATAAGCAAAGAACAACAGGCAGCAAAAACCTTAAGTCTTCATGATTCAGTAGATCCTATTACACTTGCAGTACGCAATGAAATTATTATTACTCAGCATCTTTTATTACAGCAAGAAATTGCTAGCCGTATGCAAGGAGAAGCTGGTCCAACTTTTGCAGATAAACCTTTACCCGAAGTGCAAACATATTTAAAAAGCGCAGCTGGACAAGAGACCGTTGCTGAGGTCATGAAAAGCCCTCAGATGCAAGAACAAATGCATGCAATTGAAGTATCTGGCTATGCAAACATACATAATAATTTTGCAAAAGATTTTCGTGATATTGAGTGGCAAAAAGCTAGCACAAGCCAAATACGTACAACTCCTATTACCAATGATAATGGCCAAGCAGTATGTACCTTAAAAGAAACTACCATCAACGAAAAACCTACTGAATTCACCTTAAGTAATGGAAATACAAAAACTGTTTCAAGCTATAGACACATAGATTTTCCACAAGAGCTTACAGCCAACACTGGTCCGATGCACTTATCCATAGCAGCTAAAGGGGCAGATGGAAATAATATCGCTGCCAAGGATGCTGTCTACTTCACAGCTCACTATAATGATGAAGGTAAACTAACAGAAGTTAGCTCGCCTACACCAATTAAATTCATGGGCTCAGGCAAGGATGCTGTGGGCTATATAGAGCGCAATGGAGAGATTTACACCTTACCCGTCACGCAGGGTAAATACCAAGAAATGATGATTGAAGTTGCTAAAAATAACGGTATGAATATTAACATTTCTCAAGAGATAGCGATAGGTAAAGAGCAAGTAACGCCTACACCAACCATTACCCCAGAAATGTTACAAGGGGGTATTGAGCAGATGGCTAAGAAAAAACAAGAGCAAGTAACACCCAAACCAACCATTACCCCAGAAATGTTACAAGGGGGTATTGAGCAGATGGCTAAGAAAAAACAAGAGCTAGAATCGCAACAACAAGAAGATATTAATCATTCTCTACCTTTAAAAGAGCAGGCAACAAAAAATTTAACGGAATTAAGAGGATATTTTGATAAGACACTAAGTAAAATGGAAATAGAGGCTATAGCTTATGACATAACATTTGAACCTGAACAATACAGTGAGTTAGCAAGGCAATGGCATAAATTATGTGATGACTCAATTAAACTACTCAGTAGCACTAATGAGGATCTAACTCAGGGGCAATTAGAGGATATCAATGAAGCTATTTTATCTATAGAAAAACTAGTTAACCCAGAATACTCTGACAAATTTCTACAGAAGCAGCCAGAATTCTTGCACAAATGGATAACTGCACTACCGACAATAGGAGGAGTTTTAGTTAAAGCCAGTGATCTTCTAATGCAAGAAACTGGCAATACTCAAGAACATAATGCTGCGATAAATGGTGACATTAATGCATTGTTACAAGTCGATGAAAGGGGTATCATTCGTTGTGAAGCAGGATCTTTACAGACTCCAAACAAGGATGGACTAACCCCTCTAATGATTGCTATACAATCTGAAAATATTGAAATGCTCTCTGCTATGGTACACATTGGTGTAAAGTTAGATAATGCAAACTTAGGATGTACGGCCATTGATCTTGCTATTAATACTAACAATGCTGATGTAGTCAAAACCTTACTTGGTGAGCGCGATCCTAGCGGAAAACATTATCAAAGGATAATATCAAAAGAAGATTTTGATTATGTCTTAGATAATGGTGACACCTTATTAATAGCTGCAATAAAATCTGGGAATTTTGAATCAGCTAAAGCCTTAATAGAACTTGGAGCAGATATAAACAAGCCGGGTACTAAGAATATATCACCCGTACAGCATGCAGCGGTAGCAATAATAAAAGAAGGAGTTATAAGTAATAATGATAGCATAAATGAATCTACTAAATTTTTTGAGCATATACTAGACAAAGGCGCTAATGTATTTCATAAAAATGAAAAGGGAAAATCCTTAAAAGACAGCATAAGCATACTGAAAAACATTCACAAGAAAACGCCTGGGCGTCAATCTGAGTCAGCTGAAAAAATGTTAATTGCATCTTACAAAAAGAAAGGGCCAAGTCGTTGGAAGAAACTTGTAAATTCCTTGTTTAAACCAAAGCAACGAATTGGAGCAGATGCAAGAAAACCAGAAGCAGAGAGAATAGTTGGCAATTCTAAAGCTGAAATAGCTCTAGAGACAATAAAATCAAAGGTAAGTGTCTATAAAGTTAAAAGCGTCATGCATGTAGAAAAAATAACTCCTGTTAAAATGCCACAGAAATCTAGATTAACTGCCGAGCAACAGCAATTAATCGCAGCAAAAGCAAATCAAAAACCTAACGGGATGCAACATTAAATAATTTGCCATAGCAACAGCATTAACCGCTATTTTGCATCAATAATCTGTTGAGAGCAGAGCGCAAGCTCTATCAAAACTATATAGGTAACACAAATTTAAACATAGCGCCTTTGCCCTTACTATGTACTTGTATTACACCTCCGTGAGCTTCTATAGCAGATTTGCACAAGGCTAGACCTACGCCTCGCCCTTCAGCTTTTGACTTTGAGTTGCTACCCATTTTAAACGGTGTAAAAATATCGTAAAGTTCTGTATGCGGAATTCCCATTCCTTGATCAATAATTGTAAACTCAACAAAGTTCTTCTGCTTTAGAGCCTTAACTACTATCTCACCATCCTCGCTAAAACGAATAGCATTAATAACTAAATTATCTACCGTTTGACGAATATAGTTTGGATCCACAGATATCATTATTTCATTCTCTATCTCTAATACAAAATTTATTTTTTTATCCTGTATATAAACTCCACGACAACTGTTAATACGATCAACTACTAACTCACTAAAATTTACAATAGTACGCTGCAACTCTATTTTTTTTACATCTAAGGTTGCAAGATCAAGCATATTTAAAATCATACTAGAAAGGCAATTTGAATTTGTATAGACTTCATCAGAAAGCATTTTAAGTTGCTCTTTACTGTAGCCCTCTAGGCCATCATTAAGCATTTCAGCGAAATTCATTACGTTACCCACAGGTAAACGCAATTCATGATGCACGTTATTTAAAATTTTCTGTGCTGTTGCACCAAGACGCTCTATTTCCTGCTGTTGATCACTGATTCTTTCACTATAATGCGTTACTCTTTTATTTAAATTTACTACTTCATTATCTAAATCACCTATACGTCCTTCTGTATTTTCTAAATATTCTTGATTTGGCTTCAAAAAGGCTATTAAAATTCCGCCAAGCAAGATTAGTACATATACTATTTTAAATTCCAAATTGTCTAAATCGCTATTTATCTGTCCAATATCTGAATAATTATATTTAAAAAACTGAATACTAGATGCAACTCCAGTTATAATTAAAAACAATGCTGCTTGCCATCTAACAAGAACTGATAAAACTATCATGCTGAACAAAAACATTATCAACTGAAACTGACCAAAATTACTTATCAGTACAAGTAGCCCAACTACAAATACTAATATATAAAATAAACTAACCATCCAAATTACAGACATAATGCCTTTATTGTACCAGGATGCTGGCCACATTTGATATGTTAAAAAATAACTAGCTATAATTAAGGTAGAGAAATACAAAGCATTTATTAAAATTTGGTATTGGTCACTAATTGCCGAAGGAATAGAATAGCTAGTAGAAAAAATAGAAATTATAGCAAAGATAGAAAAAAATACATATGCAGATTCATTTTTAGGCATACTATTTTTACAAAATTGAAGAACACTAAACGCCTTTATTTCTAATAGTTTTTTTTTTAAAATACTAATTTTGTCTAAATTAGTATTTTTAGTTTTCGGAGACCACCCTCCCGGTTGGGAAGTAAAGTAATGATAAGCTAACATAGCAAATAAATTGGCTAATAAACCTGGGATAACACTATCAACCTCTGTATCCAAAAACATCCATCCAAGAGCCGTGAAAAAACCACTTCCCATACCAACAAGAGCTGTCTTAGAGCTAGTACGAAATCCAAGTACCGCCAAAGTAAATGGCACTGTTACTATTGGCATATAAAAGCTATATCCAAATATAAACAATGCAAATAAATTATCAAATTTAATAGCAAGGAGTAACGCTACAGATCCAATTACTACTACTGATATACGCGAGACTAATAGCTCCTGATTAGGTTTTATAATTTTCAAAGTATTTGCTATATCATATGATAACATCACTGCCCCCGAGTTGAGGTGAGAATCTGCTGTAGACATTACCATCGTTAAAACACCAACAACGAAAATCCCTTTTAAACCAGTATAGGAATAATTTTCTAATATATATCCAAATAAATTTTCTGAGTTTAAGCCAGACTCTTTAGATAAAATCAATACCGAAATCCATGAAATTAATAACTGTACTACCAGAACCGCGAATGCCGCATATACAAAAGCCTTACGACACTGCGTAGTATCCTTTGACATTGACATCCTTTGGAAAGCAGAAGGGCTAAAACCAGGAATAATAAATAACAACATTAAGGTCAAGAAACTCCAAAACCTCGGGGTTTCATAGTCTAATAGCAAACTCATATCAAACAAAGGATTACTCTGCAATGTATTAATAACTATATCTACATCATCTATACCAGACCATACAATTAGCGCTATAAGAGGGAGTACTGAGCCAAACGTAAAGAATTGAACTATATCCGTAAATGTAACTGACTTAATTCCGCCCAAGCTTGAATATATTATCACGACAGCTGCGCTAGCTATAGTAGTATATAAACCTGATACACCTAGCAAATGACTAAGCATAGTTGAAGCAATTTTAAACTGAATAGACACATTGGTAGTAATTAATACAAACCCAACTAATGCTGTAATTAATCTTGCATGCTTGCCATATAAAGTACCCATAGCTTCTGCAATTGACAATGATCCAAAAAATTCCGTCATCCTTGGAGCATATATATAACCTATAATTAAAAATGCTGCCAATGCACCGAAAGAAGATAATATATAAAATAATCCTTCCGTATAGGTCTCGGATAAATATAAAGAAAAATTATCACCGCCTATCCAAGTAGCAATGACGGTAGCAGTTAGCGTTGCAGTAGTAAAATTTCTACCACCAAGCGCATATTCCTTTATCGTTTTAACCCCCTGCCCATAATATAGCCCCACACCAAGATTTAATAATAAAAATCCAACTACAATAGCAACATCAATATCGATCAACATATCATTCATTTCAGTTTAGTTAACAGTACACTAATAGAATATTAACAAAGTAATTACAAGCAAAAATTTAGACAATATTAAACTTGACTTTCTAACGAACGTGCATACCAAAAGGCCTTGGTAGCTTCTTGTAAAAAATGGTCTGCATTATCAATCATCTTATGTGCTACTTGTTCGAATTGCCCACGTTTATCTATAAAAAAAATGGTTTCGCCTTTGATAATTGCAAACTTAATATCATCTTTTAATACTACTATATTACCGTTCTTCTCTACTTCTAATATTACGTTATACATAGGCGCTAATGTTTCTAATATCTTATCCGTTATAACTTGAGCCATTCTATCTTTCTCTATAATAAATTAATGAGTAATCGCCCTACATAGACAACTTCAAATAACTATGATATAGAAATAAAAATAAAAAACAACCTTAAGTTTAAAAATGTATAGGAGCTAATAAAGATCAATAGAGTTAAATTTTTTCTAAATAATATTTTTTAGAATCTCTTAAATCAAGCATCTTGTAATTTTGGTCGAATAAACGCTTGTTCTTATAAAGCGCATATAAGTAATTATATGCTTCGTTAAAATTATCTTCTGGCATCTTGACGGTAATATTTTGTTCGAAATTTAAATTCCAACGGCGCTGTCCATATCGCACTGCTGACTTTACTTTTCCCGCAAGACCAGGATAATGATTTAGGTCATCGATTAAAGCTTGCGCATATATATTTGCATCCTGTCCAACTACCTGGATTAAATCTCCAAATTCTTGCCCTTGATGTTTAGCAATACGATTTCCTTCGACATCCACCAGATATAATTTTTGTTTAAACTGCCAAATAGCAATAGGCGTACGCTCAATTACGGCAATATATATTGTTGATGGTAATTGCCTCTCAACAATAGCTGCTTTAAGCCAGATATGATTTTCTAGACGTTCTTTAACTTCTTGTATATTAATAGAAAAAATCGGAGCTCCTTGTTCAACTCCAAGTAGATTTATTATATCTTTATACTCAGCGTTTTTTTTGCCTTCAATAATAACATTTTCTAAAACAAAACCATATTTGGCTGTCTCTTGATAAAAAACATCATAAATTTTTTCTTTAAAGCTTTTAAATAAATCAGTAAAGATAAGCAGACCAAGTAATAAAGCTATTGTCATTTTTAATGTGAAAACAAAACGTTGGTAATATATCGTTAGTCTTCTGTGCAAAGATATATTTTTCTTTTTCACTGATTGCTTAGGTTTCTTCATCCTTCAAATTTTGCATCTTTTAACAGTTGTTCCACCAAGCTAGTATAACTTATACCTTGAAGCCCCACAATTTCTGGACAGATTGATAGAGGAGTCATGCCTGGATGAGTGTTTACCTCTAGCATATATATCTCTTGCTCTTCTTCATTATAAATAAACTCCACTCTAATAATGCCAGTATCACATTCAAATTTTTTACAAGCCTTCTCTGCAACCTCTAGAGCCTTATCATAAATTGACTTAGGAATAAGGGCTGGACATATGTGTTCTGCAAATCCTTCTGTATATTTCACTTCATAATCATAAAATCGCTTTCCTTTCAAAAGTTTTATTTCTAAAACACCCATAGCTTTGCCGTTTAACACCGCCACCTGCAACTCGCGTCCTTTAATATATTTTTCTACCATTATATTACCGTAAGGAAAATCATAATCTGCAAAAGAAAATATATCGCCTTCGAAAACCATTTCAATACCTATACTTGAACCTTGTGTTAGCGGTTTAATTACATATGGGCGTGGTATAGGATCTGTTTTTATATTATCTGTTCTTTTGACTCCTATAGAGTCTGCTAATTTTATTCCATTAGCACGAAAAACTTCTTCTGATTTTTGCTTATTAAAAGCAATACTTGAAGCCATTACTCCGCAGCCAGTATATGGTATCCTCATAATATTTAACAAACCTGGGAGACAGCCATCTTCACCATATGTACCATGCAAAGCATTATACACTATATCTGGCTTGATCACTGCTAACACCTGCGCAATATCAGCTCCCATATCAATAAATGTCACATGATAACCTAACTTAATCAATGAGTTCACTATTCCATTTGATGACATCAAAGAAACCTCACGCTCTGCAGACATGCCAGCTCCAATCACCGCGACGTGCTTCTTTGTAGGAATAGGAACAAAATTGAATTTAGATATATCTAGACCGTTTTCTTGCGTATACTCAGCAAGATTTGTATTTTTTTTCTGCATACAATCAATTATTTTTGATTTAGCAATATAGACTGTATTAAATTCTTCCATTTCTACCTATCCGCTTAATTTCCCACTGCAACTCAATTCCAGAATGCGCTTTTACCGCTGCTCGAACTAATTCCCCTAATTCTTCCATATCACTTGCCGTAGCATTGCCATTATTAATCATAAAATTACAATGTTTAGAAGACATAGAGGCTCTTCCAACTTCTTTACTTCTCATACCAGCTGCATCGATTAATTCCCATGCTCTATGACCATCTGGGTTGGCAAATGTACTACCACCTGTTTTTTCTGTAATAGGTTGTGTTGCTGATCTATTTTTATTAATTTCATCCATACGCTCTTTTATACTTGCAGCATCACCTGTTTGGGTTTTAAAGATCACTTTAGTAATAATCAAATTTGGGGGCAAGGAATTATGCCTGTAAGAAAAACCAATATTTTCTGAACTTATGTAATGTATGTTACCATCTCGATCTAAAGCCTGTATAGAAATTACTATATCTTTAAACTCGTTACCATAAGCCCCGGCATTCATAGCCACACCTCCACCAATGGTACCAGGTATACCAACCAAAAACTCAAACCCTTTAATTGAATGTGATTGAACAAATTTAGCTAAGTTAAAATTTAGACAAGCAGCGCCAACAGCCAATGTCCCGTCTGCAAGCAATTCTATATCAGTAAAGCCACGTCCAAGTTTAACTACTATACCTTCAATACCTTTATCTCGAATAATAATATTCGACCCAGCTCCTAGCACAGTCACCGGTAAAATAGATGCATTTTGTTTCAAAAATTCAGATAAATCTTCAGTATCTTCAGGCTTGAATAAAACATCAGCTGCACCACCAACTTTAAACCAAGTTAAATGAGCAAGGTTATAATTTAACTTACATACGCCTCTAACCATTGTGATACTTGGTATTTTGCTTACTATCAATAGTTTTTAAAAGCTCAGGTAATGCGTTAGCCCAACTAGTAATCGTACCTGCACCCATCAACACAACTACATCACCTTTTTCCGCTACTGAGGTAATGATGGCAGCTATATCTTTACTATCAGTTACAAACTCAGATACAGCACCCGTTTTTTCTATAGCTTGAGATAGAGTTTTACCACTAATTCCCTCTATAGGCTGCTCACCAGCTGCAAAAACATCGGTAATGTAAATATTTGCCGCATCATTAAAACAATTGGAAAAATCAGAGAATAAGTTTTCTAGCCTTGAGTATCTATGTGGTTGAAAAATAGCAATTACTTTCCCTTTACGTTGTTCAGCAATAGCACGTGCTGTCGACAAAGTTGCATTAATTTCTACAGGATGATGTGCATAATCATCGATAATCTCAGCACCATTATACTCACATATCTTAGTAAAACGCCTTTTAACTCCTTGAAATTTTTTAAACCCATCTTGTATTATCTTTATACCAAAATCTAGTTCTACACCAATGGCTATAGCTGCAAGTGCATTTAACACATTATGTTTACCAGGTGTGGGGATCACTATCTGCTCGATAGTTGTTTTTCCTCTAGAATTTGGTAGTTGGAGTTTAATATCAAACGTTGAAGAATATGTATCAGAATTTATATTATAAGCTAAAATATGTGCGTCATCAGAATCAATACCGTAAGTAACAATACGTCTTTCTGTTACATCTTCTACTAATTTTCGTACAACTGGATGATCAATACAAGCTACACCGAAACCATAAAATGGCAAATTTCTTATAAAGCTTTTAAATGCAGCTATTAAACTATCAAAATCTTTATAATAATCCATATGCTCTGGATCAATATTAGTAATAACACCTATTGTGGAAGGAATTTTTATAAAAGTAGCATCTGATTCATCAGCTTCCACAATTAAGTAATCACTTTGTCCTAAATAAGCATTAGTAGATCTGTTATTAATAATACCACCATTAATAACTGTTGGATCAAGCCCAGCTGCCTCAAATAAACAAGCAACGAGGGATGTTGTCGTAGTTTTACCATGTGAACCAGAAACTGCGACCGAACATTTTAAACGCATTAATTCGGCTAACATTTCAGCTCGCCTTATCACTGGAATTTGATTTTCTCTAGCAGCAACTACCTCAGGATTATCTGACTTTACTGCTGTAGAAATAACGACATAGGATGCATCTTGTACATTGGTGGCATCATGGCCTATAAAAATTTTAACATTTTTAGCTTCTAATCTCTTAGTATTACCATTATCTGAAAGGTCAGAACCTTGTATTTTATAACCGAGATTATTCATAATTTCAGCTATGCCGCTCATGCCTATGCCGCCAATACCAACAAAATGAATTACATTTAATGTTCCCTTCTTACGCTTCATCTCCAATAGCAGCATTTACACCTTCCGAATATAACCATATTAATAATATGGTTATATTACTTACTAACGGTCACAAATGCAACCGCAAACGGATGATCATCTGACAAAGAAATATGAATGTTATATTCATCAATACTGGGATATATTGTTGAAGATATTAAGACTTGAGGCGCTCCTGAATCATTATTCACAATCGCTATATCTTTGAAAGCTAAGCCGCAACCTATTCCGATCCCTAAAGCTTTGGCTACCGCTTCTTTTGCCGCAAACCTTTTAGCCAAATAGCCTATTTTTGCTGCATGCGATAGAGTTGACAGATATGATATTTCTAATTTGTGAAAATTTTTATGTATAAAATCATCACCAAATTTATTATAAACATGTTCTATACGCTCAATGTTAACTATGTCTGTGCCAATGCCAACTACCATAAAAAACCTAATTTTGTTTATCTATTTGATAATAGTATACGATTTTATGGTTTAGGAACAATCTAAATGCATATTTAGATTTAATATTTGCCAAATGTACAACTAAAAAATCGCGTTTTAATTTCAACGCTCTGATAACTAATTGCAATTAATATTTGGTACGCGCTACATGCTGCACTACTTTTTTTGTTCGCAGCGAATTTATAATTGTTTCTATATGATCTAAAGATGATACCTCGATATCAAAGGTCATTTCAAAATAATCAGAATTACGGCTAGTGATTTTAAAATTAATTATATTTCCACCATCACGCGCTATCTCAGTTGAAATAATTGCTAAACCAGAAGATTCATTTAATAACACAACACTTATTCTACATACAAATGGAATATTTGAGGCATTACTATCCCAGGTAAGGTCCATAATACGTTCTGGCATACCAGCAAAATTATTTAGCATCTCACAATCAGAGGTATGAATAGTTACACCACTGCCAGTATGCACCACTCCTACAATTTTATCGCCTGGCAATGGGTGACAGCATTTTGCATAATGCATCGCCATACCAGAGATCAACCCCTTAATTGGTACTGAATTTTCTTGTTTTTGCTCTGGAGTGAGCTTCTTACGACCAAATTTTAATAAGGATAATGTCGAACTCAATCTACTTTTTTGCGGCTGTGCTTGCTTCAATACTTCTTCGCGCGTTATCGTACCTCCACCTACAGCAAAAAATAAACCGTCCAAGGTCTTATCAAAAACCTTGCAAACTTTTTCAAGAGCTTTTGCCTCATTAGCTACATTCGCTACTTTCAATGCCTTAGTAATAATATTACGCCCAAGTTTTACATATTGATCATGCTGCTGAGCTAGAATAATTTTTCTAATTTCCGAACGTGCTTTGCCAGTAACAACAAACTTCTCCCATGAAGGAGAGGCGCTTTGATTTTTTGAAGTAATGATTTCAACTTGGTCACCATTTACTAGTTGCGTTCTAAGCGGAACAATACGTCCGTTGACCTTTGCACCAACGCACGAATTACCTATATCTGAATGCACCATATAAGCAAAATCTACCGTTGTTGCGCCCTTAGGTAATGCTATTAAACTCCCTTGAGGTGTAAAACAAAAAACCTGATCATAATACATCGCTAGCTTGGTATTTTGCAAAAACTCCTCTGGCACACTATTTTGTTCAAGAATTGATAATAATTCCCTAATCCAAGTATATTGCTTACCTTCTGATATATCCTCATGCCCTTGCTTATAACGCCAGTGAGCCGCAACACCAAGTTCCGCAATATCATGCATTTCTTGTGTACGAATTTGGATCTCAATTTTATCCATAAATGGTCCAATTACAACGGTATGCAACGATTGATAACCATTTGCTTTAGGTGTACTTATGAAATCTTGAAAATTATCTGGAACCATTTTATAAGCTGCATGCACTATGCCAAGCACCCGGTAACAATTTTCAACTGTATCTACTACGACTCTAAATGCCACAATATCCGATAACTGGTCAAGCCCTACGTCTTTTTGTTTCATCTTCATCCAGGTAGAGTATGGTGTTTTTCTTCTACCATAAACTTCTGCCTTTGTGCCATCCGCGGATATAGTTTTTTTTATTTCTACAACTATTTGTTCAACCAAATTTCCTTTATCACTTTCAATACTAGCAAAGCGATTTAAAATAGATTCTCGTACTTCTGGATTTAAAACTCTAAAACAAATATCCTGCAGCTCAATCTTTAACTGCTGTACGCCGATTCTTTCAGCTAAGGGGGCGTAGATTTCCATTGTTTCGAGCGCTATACGTTTTCTTTTTTCTGGTTTGCTAATAAAATCAATTGTGCGCATATTATGCAAACGATCAGCAAGCTTAATAAGTAATACTCTTATATCATCACTCATTGCGAGTAATAATTTACGAAAATTTTCTGCTTGGCGCACATTATCTGGCTTAAATTCGATTTTTGTAAGCTTAGTTACTCCATCTACAAGTTTTGCTATTTCTGGGCTAAAGTTACGCTCTATTTCTTTGAAAGTAAGGTCGGTATCCTCGATCGTATCATGCAAAATTGCTGTTATTATTGAATCAGAATCTAACCGCATTTCTGCTATGATTTCCGCCACTTGTAATGGATGGTAATAATAAGGCTCTCCCGAAGCTCGCTTTTGCGTCCCATGATATTTTATAGCAAACTCAATAGCCTTTTTGACCATTGGTTCATCTAACTTAATTCCATAAGATTTATATTTGTCGACAACTTCTTGTGGATCCACAACTCACCTATTTTATGACATTTTGATTTATGCGTACATAAAGATGATATCTTTTTAGCTAAGTTTTTTCAATCTAAACAATGACAGCATAATATATTTACTAACATTCTATATCTAACCCCATATCTGTGCCAATAATCCACTCAAATCCTAGGCCACTTGGTAAATATATGCGCATATTAATATAAGACTGCTTTAAAAAGTCTAAAGCCTCCGAAGAAAATCCTTCCGGACATAATAAATTCAGATCATCAACATTGTCCAAAAGGCCTAATATATCTGCTATCGTATTTTTGCCAAATTCTGGATTAGTAATAAACTCCTGAGCCATACTATTTAAATCATTAGTATTATACCTAATCTGCATCATTTTAGAAAATTCTACTGAGGCATCATTTTTTGAAATCATAAACCTACTCAATCTGATTAATTATTTTTCAACGCTATAATAAATATCAATATACAACTGTCAAGAACCGCCATATATAAAAACATTTTACACCAGCTGTGATTGACCAGGAGAGCAAATTATGCTAAAAACTCTTTAAATACTCAAAACGCTAAACGCAATTCTCTTTATTGAAACCATAAGATGCAACAATTAACAGAACTTAACATTGACCCTTACATTAATTTAGAAGCAGAAATTGCTAAACTAAAAAAAGAGATGAACGCTGTTATTTTGGCGCATTATTACCAAGATCCAGAAATACAAGAAATAGCAGATTTTATTGGCGATTCTCTTGAGCTCTCTAAAAAAGCCGCTGAAACAAACGCAGATACTATAATATTCTGTGGCGTAAAATTTATGGCAGAAGCTGCTTCTATTTTAAACCCTAAAAAGCAGGTATTATTACCGGATTTAAACGCCGGATGTTCTTTGGAAGATTCCTGCAAACCAGCAGAATTTAAAAAATTTCGTCAACAACATCCTAATCATGTATCCGTAACATATATCAACTGCTCGGCGGAAGTAAAAGCATTATCTGATATAATAGTCACATCTTCTAGTGCAGAAGCAATTATTAACTCTATACCACTAGATAAAGAAATATTATTTGCTCCTGATAAACACTTAGGAAATTACCTAATTCGTAAGACAGGTCGTCCAATGACCTTGTGGAATGGCACATGTATCGTGCATGAAAATTTTTCAGAACGCGAATTAATACGTATAAAAACAATGCACCCTAGGGCAGAAATTATCGCACACCCAGAATGCCCTACTGCATTATTAGAATACGCCAACCATATTGGCTCAACGTCTTCATTATTAAATTATGTAAAAGAAAATAATGGCCTAGATTTTATTGTTCTAACAGAACCTGGCATTATTCATCAAATGCATAAAGTATCACCCGAGAGTAATTTCTACGACGTACCGTCTATAGAAGGAGGTTGTACCTCGTGTAGCCAATGTCCTTATATGCGTCTCAACTCGCTTGAGAAAATATATCTATGTATGGTTAATAAAGCTCCAGAGATCAAACTTGATCCGCAAGTTTCTGCTAAAGCCAGACTATCTTTAGAGCGCATGCTAGCTGGGAAATACACTATCTTAGAAGATGCCTAAGCAATTTTTTAACTGGCGTGTACTTTCAAAATATCTGCAGAATCCTTTATATATTTAATTATTCAAATACCTACTTGCCCAAGCTGCAAGTACTTCAGCCACATATTTACTATCTATGGGACTACGCATAAGCAAGTGATCCGCATTATCTAACGAGATAAAGCTCTTAGGATGTTTAGCAAGTTCATAGATACGTTGAGCGTTCTCGATACCCACCGTACCGTCAACCGGGGAATGCATCACAAGCAAAGCTTTTCTTAGATTACTAATTTTTTCCGGCATATTTTGACTATTAATATCATCAAGGAATTGCTTCTTGATATTAAATTTTTTACCGCCAAGGATCACTTCCGCCTCACCTTTTTCATTGATTTCTTCAATATGATGGGCAAAATTATGTTGTACATGCGCCGTATCACATGGTGAACCTATTGTTGCAACTGCCTTAACCTCAGGAATATCTGATGCAGCAGCAATCGCAGCAGTTCCACCAAGACTATGTCCTACAACTATTTGTGGCGCTTGATAATGCTCACGCATGAAATTTGCTGCAGCTATTAGATCTTTTACATTAGAAGAAAAATTAGTATTAGCAAAATTTCCTCCACTCGCCCCAAGTCCGGTGTAGTCAAAACGGAATAATGCAATATTTGCCTTATTTAATGCTCTGGAAATACGACTAAGTGCGCTGATATCTTTATTACCAGTAAAATAGTGAGCAAACAACACATATGCAATTGGAGATTCAGGTGCATCTAATCTAGCCACCAAATCATCCCCAAAAGATCCCTTAAATACTAATTTATTACTAACTACAGTTCTTGATGACATATAATATGATTATCTTAATTTAACTTATGCATTTTATCCGCATAATGCTCTCAGGTCAATTAATGCTTAGTAATTTCTTAGATATTGCAGAAAAATCGATGTTTACTATTTGTTAACTAGAATGGGTGTAGACTTATAATTGCAATAGGTCAATAATTTTCTATTATTAATTGCCAAATAAAATCAAGAGGTGGATTATGTCGGTATTTTTAGGTTTATTAGCTGCAACGATAGCGGTTTTGTGTAAGCGTCAATTTCCCTGCATCTAACAAAACCAAAAAACTATGATATATAATTTCTCTTAACCCAAGTTGGTACGAAATTCGTTAAAATGACACAAAAATCATAAAATTTAGAGTTATTACAATCAAAAAACCTCAAGAGTAAGCCGTTCTAAAAAAGATAGCAGCTTTGTAGTGCCATATACTACA
>Ga0209390_10003477_pt1 | contig 25475 bp, 27 predicted proteins | sample BON01_FD_187212 | JGI IMG/M metagenome (GOLD analysis project Ga0209390, IMG submission 187212) | Freshwater microbial communities from Lake Bonney liftoff mats and glacier meltwater in Antarctica - BON-01 (SPAdes) (version 2) | ecosystem: Environmental > Aquatic > Freshwater > Ice > Glacier... | reverse complement strand
TAACAAGGCCCGAGTCGTCGGGGTCGACATCCGTCGCAACGACCAATTCGGCGGTGACAGCAGATACAAGCGTTTCAGAGACGACGGTACCGGCGACGACTGTCCCAGAGACGACGGTACCGGCGACGACTGTTCCAGAGACGACCGTACCCTCGCGCGACTATCTGTGTATCAAAGTTTTGCAGTGTCAGTTTGCAAACTTGGTCGGATTAAATTTTTCAAATCTCAAACTCGAATTCGTTGATTTCAGCGCCTCCGACATGTCGGCGACGCTGCTCGTGCGCGCCAATCTCAAGCAGGCCGTGATGATTCGGGCCAACCTGACCGACGCAGACTTGACCGGTGCCAACCTGACCAGCGCGAATCTCACCGCGGCTGTGGTGAGCGGCGCTAACTTCACCAATGCCAATCTCGCAAACACGGTGATTTGTGGGGTCGATCTGACTCTGGCGATCGGCATCACCGACAAGCAATTGGCGCAGGTGCAGGTGTATCGCGACAAGGGCAGTCGTTACTGTCCGTGATTGGTGATCTCACAGCGAGAGCAATAAGACGAATTCGACGTAAGTTGCCATTTCGGTTTGCTGGGGCGAGTCCGTCGATCGCAACTGTACTCAATCTCGATGTTGATGGGCACCTACCAGTTGAGTTCAACCCATTTGTCTATAGTCGCGAATACCCTGATCTCGCTAATTTCAATGAAAGCCGATTGCGCCGCCACTATCACGAATTTGGCAAAAGTGAGGGCCGTCGTTGTCACTCGGTGCCGTCGAGACAAGATTTTGTTGCACTTATCGACGACAGCAAACCCGTATTAGAGATTGGGCCTTTTTGTTCTCCAATGCTGAGAGGAGCAAATGTCAAGTATGTAGATGTGTTTAACACGGCCGAACTTCGCTGGAGGGCAGGTGAGTACGGGTTGGACGTGGAAAATGTTCCAGAAATTGATTGGGTGAGTAGTGCCTCTGATCTTCGTCTCGTTGATGAGAAGTTCGACTACGTGGTTAGTAGCCATGTTGTTGAGCATCAACCGGACTTCGCTAACCACCTAGGGCAGGTATCAGGTTTGCTTAATTCGGGTGGCCGGTATTTTTTGCTGATCCCGGATCATCGTTATTGTTTTGATCACTTTCAGGCATCATCAACGATTGCGCAGGTCATTGGGGCGCATCTAGAGAAACGCAAGGTTCATAGCGCAACATCGGTCGTCGAACACCGTGTATTCACAACTCACAATGATCCGAGCCGACACTGGGCTAGTGATCATGGAGACCAATTTGAAAACCGTGCCCATCGATTGCGTTCATCAAGTATTGAATATCTAAAATCTGGCACCGAGTATCTTGACGTGCACGCATGGTTTTTTACCCCCGATACGTTCACCTCAATCGTAAATGAACTTCACGAAGCAGATGTTTCTCCATTTGTAGTAGAGCGAATTTATCCAACTTTGTTTCAGACGCTCGAGTTTTGGGTAGTTCTTAAAAGGCCGTGATTGTGCAGCGAGCCCGCCAACGCGTGGGCGTGCCTTGGCGCAATGGCCTTGGGGTGCAATACGAAATCGCCGCGGAAGTGGGCTGGCGCCTGTCGACAGCCGACTTGACGACTGACGTGCAGTTCTCGGTGTTTGCTGGCGTTACGCGCGAGTTTTGCTTGGCCCAAGGCGGCGGCGTGAGTTTGACGATCGACGGCGAGCCTCACCGTTGCGAACTCGAATCGATCACAGTGTTTGATGGCGCGGCAGATGTTTACTGCGCGCTGCTCAGCGGCTCGGCGAAGGCGCTCAACTTGATGGTGCCCCACGGCGGGACGCCTGTGCACCTGCGCGTTTTTCGACTTGGCGAAGTGATCGAGCAACATTCTGCGATCGTGGCGATCGGCGGTCCTGCGCTGTTGCGTAACGAGAGCGGCGACGGCGTCGAACTAGACCTGCTCGACGCGGTACTGAATGCCGGCGAGGAATTTACGGTGGCGCAGGGAGTCGTTGCCGCAATGCGCTAAAGAATTAGGTTCAATAATTAACTAGTGATTCGAAGCCCAAATATTGTTCGGTGCGAGAACCAGGTGCGCCAGATCGAGATCATGGCAATGTAGATCGGCCCCAGCAAGAGAATCACCATCGCCCAACGCGGACCATCTGGGTAAACCGCCGACAGCCAGGTCAAGTTGGCGAGGTAGATCACGACGATCGTCATCGTCAGTGGCCTGATTGCGCGCATCTTGGTCATGTGCGGGATCTTGATGCTCGTGAGTTGGGCGGCACACAGCACGATGGTGATCGCGGCGGCCCAATTTTTGCCAGTATCGAGAATGATGAACGTCGGGATGACGATGTTCCACGCCGCGGGGAAGCCGTTGAACCAGGCATCAGACGTTTCTTGGTCGGTGCGCGAAAACCACAGCGCACTTGTGAGGATGATTGCGGCGCTGAGCACCAAGGTCCAGTTGCGGGGTAGCAGGTCGAGGCTATATATCAGCTGAACCGGCACGATCACGCAGGTCACGTAGTCGACGATCAGATCCAAGATGTGGCCGTCAACGTTTGGTGCATGGGTCGAGACTTCAAACTTGCGGGCGATCGGGCCGTCGATGCCGTCGAGCACCTGACACACGATCAGCCACAACAGCGCGGCGCGGATATCGCCGCGGATTGCGGCCTGGAGGGCGGCGAAACCGGCGACGGCTCCGCTGGCTGTGAGCACATGAATTGCCGCGCCGGTGCGACGCTCTCGCGCCCCAGTCGGCGTCGGGGAAGAGCCGGGTGGGGAAGTGTCGGGTGGGGTCATGGTAGTGGTGGTCTCAGCGCGGCTACTAGCCATTGAGACAAGCCAACCTAGCGCAGTGCTGAGCCGTAGGATCGCTTGATGACGATCTTCGATGCGACGAAATTCGAAGCGTCTAAACGCACTAAGTGGCTGGAGACTGCTTGGGTCGTCGCGGTCGTCGTGTATGGCATCGGGCGGTCGCTGGTGGTGTGGAAGGTGCTGGCCAAGTATGGGGTTAACCCGCTGACTTATTTCGTGATCGATGTTGGGTCGTCGTGGCTATACGGGATGGCGACGGCGCGCGTCGTGCGCAGCGGCGTGCACCGTGATGGCAAAAAGGCAATCAAATGGGGCGTATTGGCTGCGATAACTTTTATCGCACCAGATGTTTATTTGGTGGCGACGCTTAGTCGCGCGCCAAAATACTTGTATGTCGTGATCACCGTAATTGTTGTCAGTCTTGGTCTGTTGGCGGTTCTGGGGGTGCGGCGCCAGTTGTTATCTAACCGTAATACTGGGGTTTCGGCTTAAGATCCACCAAGCCGCGCAGTTACGCGGTTTCCTGTGACATCCACCACAAATATTGGTGTTGGTCCTACTGTTCGCAGTAGTGGGAAGTACCCACGGAATTGAGGAGAAAATAATGTACACACTTGGGGCACTATTACTACTGGCAGTTCTGCTTGGCTCGGTCACGGCCGTTGTCAACTCGGTTCTGGGTTTGGTTGGCCTCTCGGCCACCATCGGCAAGATTCCAGTAATCGGAGCGCATTGGGGCTTACTCGTCAGCATCGGAATGATGGCTGTCTTGGACCTCAACATCATTGGTGACTGGATCCCTGGAATGACCGATCAATGGATGATCATCGTCGCTAACGGCGCGATTGTCTACGGAATGGGTCCAGTAAAGGACGCAACAATCTCGATGGTAAGCAGGGGCCTTAGGGCGTAACTGTTAGCCACAAGAGAATTTAAGTCAAAAGGCCGTCGGGAAACCGGCGGCCTTTTGCGTTCTCGTGGTTAGGTGAGGAGGCAAGTTTGTTCGACTTGAATGCCGTCCGTAGCCTTTAGTTGATGGAGTCGGCAATCATTCTTTCGCACCGTGAGGTAGTCAATGAATTAGGTCAACTAGAGCCGTGGTTTGAACGATCAGAAATGTCGGTCCAGCGAAAGTACCGCGAAGATGCCCCGACGATTGGCGATGCCGACTTGCTTGTTGTGCTCGGATCGCCGAACTCGGTTGCCACTGGTTTTTGCGGTGCACCTGCGGCAGCCGAAATTACGATGGTTGGCGAGTGGGTTCGGCGAGGTCGGCCTTACCTCGGTATTTGTTTCGGCGCGCAGGTCTTAGCGCGTGCAATTGGTGGCAGTGTGCAGCGCATGGACGCGAAGTACCTTTCGTATACAAAGATGAAGTTGGCTAGTGATGCGTCGCCTGAACTCGACGGTGCCTGGGCCGTATGGCACGAAGATGCGATCGCAGAGGCGAATCTGACAACGGTGTTAGCGACCGTCCCGCACGCCTGCACCGTCTTTACTCACGGACGAGCCTGGGGTATTCAGCCGCATATCGAGTTCACGCCCGAAATCGTGCAACGGCTTGGGATCCAACTGAATGTAGAAAGAACGTTATGGGAGCCGTTGTTTTACGCGATGGTCGACGATGAGGTAGGACTAGCCAAGCGCGCAGAGTTACTACTTGACTCGTTTTGGTCGAGCGTTAATTGACGCTGATTGCTAACCGAGGCCGAGGCGCTCGAAGTGGTCGCTGGGGGCCTGCACCGCAACCAACGCCTCGCGCAGCATCTCTACCGCGCCGCTAGCAACCGCCGAGGCGACGTCGTTGCGCGACTCTTCGGGGTCTTCGATCCGATCGTAAAAGAGCGACTCGTACTTTTTTGCGTACGCCCAAAACGGCAGTAGGTCGCCCTGCTGAAATGGCTGGCGGATAACTGGCACCGTCGAGGCGGGCATGAAGTCGAGTGAGGCGCGGTAGTCGGGCATCGGCAGGCTGATGTCGGGGCGTGAGTGAATCGGCATCGTGCTCCAGCGATTCGACCACATCGACAGGGGAACGTTGGCGTTCTGCGGCGCGCGCGCGTAGCGAAACTGCGTCGTCACAAGTTCGACCTCGCGGCCCCACACGCCAGTGAGCAGCCACTCGCGCACGCTCGCCGCCGAGCCGTCAATGAGCGGGATCAAACTCTGCCCGTGCGTGGCGTGTTTCGCGGGCGCACCAAAGATCGCGCCGAGAGTGGCGTGAATGTCGGTGGTGGTGGTGAGCGCATCGCAGGTGCCCGCCGAAACGCCGGGCCAGGCGATGCACATCGGGATGTGGCCCAACGTTTTGTACACCGGAATCGCCGGTTTACCCCACAGGTCGAGCGAACTGGCGTCGCTCTCGCCGAGGTAGTGGCCGTGGTCGGTGCATAAAACTACGGCCGTGTCTTGCCACGCGTTGGTGCGATCGAGCGCGTCGAGAACTTTGCCGAACCAGTGATCGATCATCGATAACTTGGCGCCGTACTGGGCTCGAATCTGTTGGCCTTCGCGCGCCGTGATGGTGCCCTCGGCGATCGCGCCGACCGAATACGGCGGCCAGATCATGTTCGGGCCCTGCCACGAATCGTCGTACATGCTGGCCCACGGCTCTGGCGTGTCGAATGGTTCGTGCGGGTCAAACTCGTCGACGAGCAAGAAGAAGCGTTCGTTGTTGGCGCGGTGGTGCGGCGCAGACTTCTCGAGCCAGTTGGCGGCGGCTGTCATCGTGCGCGGTCCAGGAAAGTCGCTCTCGCCGGTGAACCAGCCGCGCGAGTTGTCATAGTTGGTGTGGCCACGCCCAAAACTTGGCGCGCCGATCCACGAAGAATCGGCCACGGTCTTCCACGGGTCGCCCTCGTGGCCGCGCAAATAATCCCACCCCGAAAATTCGGTGTGATAATTCTCGCCGCCCGTCTCAAATAGGTGCGGATGATCGGTGATTAGTTGCGTCACGACCCCGTTGCGGCGCAGAGATTTCGTGATTGGCTCTTCCCATAACTCAATCGATCCCCACGGCTTCCATAAAAAATCCCACGCGCCGACGAGTAGGTCGTGGCGGGCAGGTATGCATGGCAGCGAGCCAGAATGGTGGTTGGTGAAGCGCACCGACCTTGTGGCGAAGCGATCGATGTTGGGAGTATCGAACTCGCCCGAACCGTAGGCCCCGAGCATGTGGCGATTCAGGCTGTCGAGCAAGATCACGACGACATTTTGTGGTTGTCGCGCGGCCCCAGTCACGGGGCAAATCTATCCGCATTTACAGTTGCGCCAAGCGCTGAATTTGGGCGAATCGTCGAATGAGTGGGGCCTAGGTGGTTCAAGACTGATAGAAAATAGACGATGTTTCCGCACGACGCTTTCGCCGATGTGGTGGCCGCGAATAAAGGCTTTGCCGAGCGGTTCACGGGCTCGCAACTAACGGGCGTCGCCAAGCGCGGCCTTGCAGTGGTCACCTGCATGGATTCGCGGATCATGCCGCTGCCGCTCTTGGGTATGGAGATCGGCGATGTCAAGATCTTGCGCAACGCGGGCGCGCGTGTAACCGATGACGTTTTGCGAACGCTTGTGCTCGCCGTGTACCTGCTCGGCGTCAGGCGAGTGTTGGTGATGCCGCACACCGATTGTCGAATGGCGCGCCAGGACGAGGCCACGATTCACGCCACAATTGAACTCGAGTATGGCGTTGACACGCGCGGCCTCGAGTTTCGTACAGTGGAGGATCAGCGTGTGGCGCTCGCTGATGACGTGGCCAGCATCCGAGCATTCGAGTACTTGCCGCGCGATCTCATACTCGGCGGCGCGATTTACGACGTCCAAACAGGCGTGCTCGAACCAGTCGACTGTTGAAGCGCTGATGGCCAGCGAAGGTTCCAAGCCGGCCTCGCCGCAAACCCGCGCGCTGAACGCGGAGTCTGCCGCTTCTAGAAATTTTGATCCCAAAGATCTCGAGCGAGTTCGCCGCGGGTTTATTGCATCGCGCCAAGATGGGCCGATCGTCGACGGCAAGGGTCGCAAGGTTACTGATTTTGAGGCCTACGAGTTTCTGCGCGATGGTCGCGACACGCCAGACACGGTCAATCCGCATCTGTGGCGTCACGCGACGCTCAACGCTCACCACGGATTGTTCGAAGTCGCCGCTGGCATTTGGCAGGTGCGCGGCTACGACATCTCGAACATCACGTTCATCGAAGGCGCGACTGGCTGGGTGGTGATCGACCCGCTGACGACTGCCGAGACCGCGCGGGCCTCGCTGGCTCTGATCACGCTGCACCTCGGTGAGCGACCTGTCACCGCTGTGATTTACACGCACTCGCACGCCGATCACTTCGGCGGCGTGCTCGGCGTGACTACGCGAGAAAGTGTCGACGCTGGTAAGTGTCGAATAATTGCGCCCGTCGGGTTCTTGCATGAGGCGATCGCTGAGAATGTTATTGCTGGGCCGGCGATGGGTAGGCGCGCGACGTATCAATTTGGCCCGTTGCTGCCTGCCAGCCCGCAGGGTCACGTCGACTGCGGCCTTGGTAACTCGGTGCCGATGGGCGCACCCGGTCTGCTCGCGCCGACCCAAGACATCACCTTCACGGGCGAAGAACTCGTGGTCGACGGCGTGCGCGTGGTTTTTCAACTTACGCCCGAAACAGAAGCGCCGGCCGAGATGAACTTCTTCTTCCCCGATTTCGGGTGGCTGTGCATGGCCGAGAATTGCTCGCACACGATGCACAACCTCGTGCCGATTCGCGGCGCGCAGGTGCGCAACGCTCTCAGTTGGTCGAAGTACATCAACGAGAGCATCGAGATGTTCGGCGCCAAGACCAAAATTTTGTTCACCTCGCACAACTGGCCGCGATGGGGTCTAGATGACGTGCACGAGTTTCTAATTTTGCAGCGCGACTTGTACCGCTGGATGCACGACCAGACGATGCGCTTCGCCAATCACGGCATGACGGCGCTCGAGATCGCCGAGCACCTGCGGCTACCCGATGAGTTTTTGGCCCAAGAACACACCCGCGGTTTCTACGGCGATCTGGTGCACAACGTCAAGGCCGTGTATCAGCGTTACCTGAGCTGGTACGACGGTAACCCCGCCAACTTGTACCGCCTGCCGCCAACAGAGGTCGGGGCTCGGTATGTTGCGCTGGCGGGCGGGGCGCAGGCGTTGTTGCAGTCGGCGCGTGCGGCATTCGATGTCGGCGACTATCGCTGGGTTGTCGAACTCGTGAATCACTTAGTTTTTGCAGACCCAAGCAATGAGGCCGCGCGCAATATGCAGGCCGACGCGCTCGAACAACTCGGATATCAGTCGGAGTCTTCGACGTTTCGCAATGCCTATTTGATGGGCGCTCAAGAGTTGCGCGACGGGCCGCCACCGCCCGTCGAGGCAACCGTGCGGGCGCGAGGATTGATTCTGGCGATGACGATAGAGCAGGTCTTCGACGCTCTGGCGGTGCGACTCAATTCTGAGGCGGTCGGCGGCGCCAACAGCACGGTGAACTGGTTGTTCACCGACATGGTTGGCACCGCCGACGAGAAGTGGGTTCTAGGCCTATCGAATCGCACGATGTTCTCGGTGCGCGGTCGTCACGACGATGCCGCCGCCGTAGAGGTTACGATTTCGCGCGCACTGCTGCTCGACGTGATCTCGCAGGTGACTACATTCGTCGACGAAATCGGCAAGGGCACGATCAAACTCGATGGCGACGCCTCGGCGCTACTGGCTATTTTCGGCAATCTCGATAAATTCGCGACAGGATTTGCAATTGTCGAGCCATAGTTAGCACGCTCGTCGGGCACAGTGCAGTCAGCGCGACATGCGCACGTCGAATGTTTGCGACTTGTCGTCCCACTTCTTGGCATCGTCGAGAGAGAATCCGTGCTTTTCGTAGAAGGCGATCGCGCGGTGATTGTTCTCAACTACCCACAGCAGCGCTGGGCGGTCTTGCAGCGCCGCTTCGAGTAGTTGGCCGGCCAGCCCCGAGCCGTGGGTGTGGCTGAGCGTATTTAGAACGAACAACTCAAGCGCACGTGGCGCGTCGGCGTCGCCATGCGGATCCGCGTCGTGCGGTCGACCAGCAGATGCGAAGCCGACGAGTTCGTTGGCTCGGTCGTGGGCAACGAAGGTCGCCTCGTCTGAATCGGTGCGAAAGATTTCGAGCCAGTTGTCGATCCGCTCGGTCTCGTCGATGGCGGCCAGAAAGTCGGCATCCATCAAATCTCGATATGTTTCGCGCCACACGCGTACGTGCAATGAGCCGATCTCTTCGGCGTCGCCAATCACGCCTAGCCTGATCGTGAATATTGACATGATTCAGTTAGCGGGGATTATTAGGGGAGCGGGCGAGTATGTTGCCGCGCGGTCTAGCGGCCACATGCCTTCTGGCAGATTTTTAAACGGCAGGTTGACGAGGTCGTTGCAGGCCACGCCCGGAGCGTCGACATAGATGATCTGGTCGACGAGTGGCTCGAAGGCGGCGCGAAAGTGGTTCTTGACCTTGAGCACGAGCAGGTCGTAATCGGCGACATCGACCCCGAGGTGGGAAAAGAGTTCTGGGTCGTTGGCCGTTATCGGGCGACCCGTAAGCACAAAGTCAAACATCCCGCTGCGCAGGTGCGCGGCACCATTGATGTTGACGACGAGGCCTGTGTTCATCTGCCCGGTATTGGTGAAGACTCCATCGCTCAAGTTGACAACTTCCACCGAGAGTTTGATCGGCTCGCCAAATTGCGGCGATTGCTTGCCGCCCAAGTCGATCACTATCTGTGCGCCACGGCCAGCGATCTGACATTGGTCAAGCGTTGGCCCGTCGCAGATGGCCCCGAACAAAACTCTTAGGCCAGTCGTCTTGAGCACTTGCGAGATGAGCGTTGTCGTGTCCGCGCTACCTCCGCTTTGGGGGTTGTCGGAGATGTCTGCGAGTACTGTCGGCTTGCGCGCGTGGGCGTGCGCTCGCGCGTCGTAAATTTGGGCGACGACCAAATCTACGGCCGTCTTGGCGTCTGGTAGTTGGACGAGAAATTCGCCGCGCGACGACCACAACTTTTGCGCAAGATCAGCGCAGCATTGCTTTGCCACATCCGTGTCAGTGGCAAGCACGACTACGCTCGCGCCAGCACCAGCGATGTCGGAGTAGGGGAAGCCGCCGAACACGCTCGTGGCAACGATATCGCTGTGGGTCTCCCAGCGATCGGCTGCAACGAAGGCATCGTGCATCGGGCCACTCGCAGTGCGCATATTGATGCTGGGCAGGAGAGCCGGAAGTTTCGCAAAACCCTGAAAGTATTTGACACCGTCAATCACCTGGCGCATTAATGCGTTCGCCGCGCGCACGCCCTGAGTATGCATGTCGACATGGGGATAGGTGTGAAAGCCAAAGCACAGCACCCCTTGGCCGATTAACTCGGCGGTGACGTTGGCGTGCAGGTCGAGTGTCGCGGCGATCGGTAAGTCTGCGCCAGTTGCCAAACGGATGGCCTTGATCAGGTCGGTCTGCGGATCTGGGCAGTCGTCTACGACCATCGCCCCGTGCAACGCGATGAGCAGGCCGTCTAGATGACCCGAATTGCTCACAGCGGCGATCATCTCTGACTTGATCTGGCGGTATGTTTCGCTAGTTACCTGACCCGACGGATTTGCCGCCGCGGCAACGAGCGGCACGGCGACGAACGCAGTATTGGTTAGCGCGGCGAGAAATCCGCCGACCTCTGTTTGAGTGCCGCTGTACGCAGAAATGATCTGGTCACCATAATGAAGCGCCTCTTGGCGAAACGATTCGATGTCGGTGCGCAGAGTGCTGAACGAGTGTGACTCGTGATAGAAAAATGCAACCCCGACTCGGTATTTACTATCGCCACTGCGATCGCTGCTCATGAACCAAATGGTAGGCGAGGTACCACGGCGATGAGTCCGGCTCTGAACGGGTGTGTCGGAGAGCCAAAGACGCGACCGATGGGTGCTCAATTGGTTGCGCTACTAGGCTCTCTCGGTGCTAAAGAATCAGCGCTTGGTGGGGGCGTTATGCGTACTGCTGTCGAACCTCACTTTTGCCCTCGCGCCCACCTTTGCTAAATTTGCATACAAGAGCAACGCCAACGCACTCGGGGTCTTGATCGTACGCTTCACTTTTGCAGCGGCGGTGATGTTGGTGCTGCGCAAGGTAGTGATGCGGGGCGTGGCGTGGCCGACGCGGCGCAACGTGTTTTATTTATTAGGACTTGGCATGTTCGGTTACGCCGCCGCGGCGCTTTCGTACTTCACCGCGATCGACAGCATCGACACTGGCCTGGCGATCGTGATTTTCTATTGCAACCCGCTACTAGTCGTGCTCGCGACCTGGATTATTTACAAGCGCCGACCGACTGGCAATATCGTCTTCGCTCTGGTTTTTACTCTGATGGGCGTGGCGATCACCGCTGGCCAGATAGGCGGCGCCAGCACGACTGCGATCTTGCTCGTACTGCTCTCGTCCGTGGCCTTCGCGCTTTATTCGTTGGGTAGTGCCCATGTGCTCAAGCAGGTCGACGTCTTGACCGGCGTCGCCGTCGTGTTGTGCGGCGCCGCGATCGGGTTCTGGATGTACTGGCTGATCACGCCCTCAAGCCTCGCGCCGCATTTCCCAGACCGAATCGCGGGGTGGGCATACATCGCGGCACTGGCGCTCGTATCAACAATTTTTTCGACGGGCATGTTCTTCGCGGGCCTGCGCCGACTTGGGCCGAGCCTGTCGTCAATCGTCGCCACGATCGAACCGGTGCTGGCAATCATCGCTGGCGTGCTGTTCTTGGGTGAGGCTCTGACGGTGGCGCGCGAGATCGGGGCCGCCCTCGTGATCGGTTCGCTCCTGGCGCTCTCGGTACTAGAGGCGCGCACCGAAACGGTGCCCTTACCCTGAAGCAATTACACTCGGTTTCTACACGTAAATTTCTACACCTATATATAAGAGGTAAATGATGAATAGCGAACAAATGCACAAGGCCAGAAGCGGCAAGGGTTTTATCGCGGCACTCGACCAGAGCGGCGGCAGTACTCCAAAGGCGCTGAAGTTATACGGCGTTGAGGAAACCTCGTACTCGAGCGAGGCCGAAATGTTCGACCTCGTGCACGCCATGCGTACTCGCATCATTCAGAGCCCGGCGTTCACGGGCGAGCGTATTCTCGGCGCCATCTTGTTTGAAATGACTATGGATCGCACGATCGACGGCAAGGGCACCGCCGAATACCTGTGGCAAGACAAGGGCGTGATCCCGTTCTTGAAGGTCGACAGCGGTCTCGCCGATGATGCCGATGGTGCGCAGATGATGAAGCCGATCCCAGGGTTGGCGGCGCTCCTCGTAAAGGCCAATTCGCATGGCGTGTTTGGCACCAAGATGCGCTCTGTCATCAAACTCGCCGACGCGACTGGCGTGACCAACGTTGTGCGCCAACAATTCGAGGTCGGCAAACAGATCATCGCCGCCGACCTCGTGCCGATCATCGAGCCCGAGGTCGACATCAAGAGCCCGCAGAAAGCCGAGGCCGAGGTGTTGCTAAAGGCGGCGATCTTGAACGAACTCAACGCGTTAAACGCCGACCAGAATGTGATGCTCAAACTGACGCTGCCAAATATTGTGGGCTTTTACACCGAGCTGGTGCAACACCCGCGCGTCGTGCGCGTGGTGGCGCTTTCAGGCGGCTACAGCCGTGCTGATGCCAACATTGCGCTGGCAAAAAATTCTGGTGTGATCGCGAGTTTTTCGCGCGCCTTGACCGAGGGTCTAACTGCGCAACAGACCGAAGATGAATTTAACAATGCGCTCGGCACCGCGATTCAATCGATCTTCGAAGCGTCGAATACGTAAGCGTCGCAGGGCACTATTTGCAATTAGAACCGCCAGGTTAACTGAACGACATGCAAGATAAAATTCGCTACGAGTTGACGGTCCATGCGGCAACGGTAATGGCCGAACGCAAGATTCCTGCCGCGTGGGTGGAGCGTGTCTTACAGAGTGCAGTGCGGAGGGAACCGGACAAGGTCGACCCCGAATTGCGTCATGCCCTGGGTCGGATCGTCGAGCATGATGACCGGATATTGCGGGTAAAATACAATACAACCATGAATCCTTGGCGTGTTGTTACCGTCTATTTTGACCGGGGTCAGAGGGGCAAGTTATGAAAATGCATTATGACGAGAAATCCGATGCGCTGTACCTCCGCCTCGATGAATCAAAGATCATCGAATCTGAGGAAGTTCAACCAGGTATCATCCTCGATTTTGACGCCAATAGCCAGGTTGTCGGTGTCGAGATCCTGCGTATCAAGGAACGCGTGCCTTCAGCCGACCTTAAGCATCTCGACTTCAGGGTTGCCTGACGCGGCGGTTCGGCTATGGGGTTCTTCGGAGCCTCTTGTTGTTTATCGTGGCGCGCTCAAATACCAAATGTAACTTTCTGAAGAGGAGAATGTTGCATGGGAAAAATCTTTGATCAGTTAAAACGCTGAAAACGAGCACGACGTTGCCGTGGTCACGAGAGGGCAGTAACAGTTACGTACTTAGTTGTGCGTGGTGCCGTCTGGCATGGTGGCGTGAGCGAAGTTCGCGCCAGTCGTCGTGGCCCCGGCCAAGTCTGCGCCGGTGAGGTTCGCGCCGCGCAACTGTGCCTTAGACAAATTGGCGTGCGCCAAAAATGCGCCGGTTAGGTCTGCGCCAGTTAAGTTCGCATCCGATAAATCTGCACCCGTTAAATTGGCGTGAGATAAATTTGCGTTAGTCAGGTCGATGTGGTTGAGGTTTTCGTGCGCCAAGTAGGCGCCCATCAAATTCGCGTCAGTCAATTTAGCCTTTGCTTTTACCTTGTAGCCATTTACCTGCATGGGCACAACCTATACCTACGGGCGAGGGTCGTCAAAGAGAAATGCGAGCATTGTCGCCGACCAGGTGGGCTGCCACGCGTGCGGCCATGAGGAGTCAACGACCAATCGAACATCGGCAGCGTTGGGGCACGTAAAGTTGCGTTCGTAGTGTGCTGCGGTCGTGTCGACGCTGGTTTGCGTCGCCACACAATTGTTGGCAGTGGCGAAAGTCTGCACTGAACTAATGGTGGGAGGGAACTGCACAAGGTCGCCCCCGCCCGCAAAGGGCACGGTGGTATCAGCCTTGCCGTGCAGGTGGATCATCGATACGGAGCGAGTCGGCGCGCAGGTCGGCACCATCAGTGCGCCGGCGCCTGAGGCTAACGCCGTGACTGTTGCCGACAAGGCGCATGCCACTCGGTATGCCATCATCGCGCCGTTCGAATGTCCGGCTACCCAAATACGGGTCGGGTCAATATTCGCAGATTTTGAAATCGTCGTGATCAGTTGGGCAATGAACGCAACGTCGTCAATGACATCTGGCCTGAGACCCGAGCAGCATCCTCCAGCATTCCACGACTGCGGCAATCCCGACTCTTTGCCGAGGCCATCTGGGTAGGCGACGATCATCGTGCGCTTTGGTGTCGTCGCTTCGAATTGTGCGCTCGACATAAATTGCGCCGCAGAACCTGTGAATCCGTGCAGCGCGATGAGTAGCGGAACAGGGGTTTGCGAGTTGAGCCCGACGGGGGCGATCAGTATGTACCTGCGCGTATATCCATCGCTGGTGACGAGAGTTTTGTAATTTCCAGATGCAGCAGTCGTCGTAGGTATCTTTGGTGCACTGTTCGCGTCCGGCACGGTTCGACTTGCCACGGCACCGGTGCCAGCCACCGCCGCAAGCAGCACAAACGCAAGAGCGCCCAGTAGATATCGCTTATTCGGTCGATGCGAATGATTATGCATCTCGGCCACGCCCCGATTCTATTGGTGCGCCAACACGACAATCGGTTCAACATGGAAAGCAGCGAGACAGGCGCGGATGCCAGCGATATATAGGTGTAGGTAGTCTTGGGGTAGTGGACGATCTGGATGAATTCATGGAGGGTCGTCGAATAGACCTTGCTGGGCGCACCGCAGACCTTCTCCGTGAACTCGCCAAGACTCTGGACACTGATAAAATTGGGCGCGAACTACACCGCATCGTCGGCACCTGCGGCACATACGGCCTCATGGAAGGATCCCGCTCAGCCGCCGAATTGCTGGACCGCGTTCGTAGCAACAGCGTCGCTGATCTTGCTCTCGAACTGACTGCGCTCGCAGATGTATTCGGACTCTCGGCCCATGGTGGTGAGCACTGATGCCTTCTCGCCACATTTTGGTTGTTGATGATGATCTGGATCTTCTTGATGTGGTGCGCGAGTTACTGCGCGGTGAGGGGCACAGCATCTCCGTGGCGCCATCGGGTGAGCGTGCTGAGCAAATGGCTCGAGCGCGAAATCCCGATCTGATCATCCTTGATGTCGATCTACCGGGGATAAAGGGTCCACAAGTCTGTCGTCGAATACGTGAGTTCAGCACCGCACCGATCTTGTTTCTCACCGCCGCGTCATCCGATGCCGACCAGATTGTCGGATTCACCGCCGGCGCCGACGATTACGTAATCAAGCCCTTCAGTCCGCATGTGTTGCTGGCAAGGGTGCGGACATTGTTGGCGCGCGGCGCACACATGACATCGGGTCCGAAACTGATCGGCAACGTCGAGATCGACGCCAACGCACAAGTGGTGACGGTCAAGGGCCAACTGATCGAACTCACGAAAACCGAATATGACGTGCTCACAACCCTCGCCGCGCGCGAGGGTCACATCATCGCCCGCGGATCTGTCGCATCTGAAATGGGGGGGGATATGTCCATCGTTGCGCATCGTGTCCACTCGGATGGTGATTATGTAGAAGTGACGGTGACAGACACCGGAATCGGGATTCCCTCCGAGGAATTTCCCAACGTGTTCAAACAGTTCTTTCGAGCATCGACAGCGACAAAAACGGCGATTCCAGGTTTTGGCATCGGGCTTTCGCTTGTCCGGTCAATTGTTCGCGAACATCGCGACACGATCACCTTCGCCTCCACCGTGGGAAAGGGCACCGTGTTCACGGTCAGGATTCCCGTGAGATTCATACCCACAGGATCGCCGGATGGAATCATATGAACGACAACAAACGCCCGATCATTGTTGTTGCCGACGACGACCGCGATATTCGTGACTTGATCAAAATGCAACTCACCCTCCACGGATTCGACGTATATATCACCGACAACGGCGAAACAGCCCTCGAACTCGTCGTTGAACATCAACCGGCAGTCGCGCTGCTGGATATCATGATGCCCAAATTGTCCGGAATAGAAGTCGCCCGCCGAATCCGTGAAAACCCTGCAACATCGCAGACCGGCATCGTTATGTTTTCTGCCAGAAGCACCTTTGGCAGCGAGGCCGACCTCGACGAACTCGGCGTGGACGACTACATCATCAAACCGTTCAGTCCGCAGGATCTTGTGCGGCGCATCAACGACGTGATCAACCGTCGACAACCGTGACCTTCACTAGGCCCGAGGTCGATCCCGGCGCACCACGCGCACAACCCGCGCCGGCGCCACGATGGGCCGGGCCACTTTGCGGTCTGATTGCCGCTGTTGTTGCTGTTTGTGTCGGACTACTGGTGGCAGCGATTCTCGACGTCAACTCGCCGCTCGACGCGGTCGGCAGCGAGTTCATCGATCGCACGCCAAAATGGTTGAAAATTCGTGCCATTGATTGGTTCGGCACGAACGACAAATTCGCCCTGCGAGTTGGGATGGTGGCAACGATTTCGCTGCTCGCGCTCGTGACGGGATTGCTTGCTCGGCGATGGCCGAAGGTCGGACCGGTCGCGATCGGCCTGTTTGGCGTGTTCGGAGCGTACGTGGCAATTGGCCGACCGACACAGGACGCAAAGTCCGCGGTGCCTGCACTTGTCGGGGCGATCGTAGGTGCCGTATTGATCTGGTATCTGATCGGCGTGATTCGCGCTGCCGACCCGGCTAGGACAATGCCTGGAGCATCGCGTGTTCCGAGAAGTTGGGATAGACGCCGGTTCGTACTGGCCACCGGCACTGCGGCAGCAGGTGCAGTGGCGGCTACGGTTTTTGCCCAGCGGCTTGAGAGCCGGCGGCTGGCGGGCATTCGCGTATCGAACTCCAACGAATTGCCAGCTAGGCCGACCGATGGCTCCCTCGGCGGCGACGTGATCTCGGCGGCACCCAACATTCCTGCCGAGGCGACCCTCAGCCCGACGACGCCGTTTGTTACCCCGAACGATGACTTCTATCGCATCGACACTGCGCTATCGGTGCCGCGCATTCGCCTCGATACGTGGGCTGTGGAAATTGGCGGTCGAGTGGATCGCCCGCTTCGACTTACCTATGCCGACCTGCTCGCCAGACCCCAGGTTGAGCGTGTCGTAACCCTTGCCTGTGTGTCGAACGAGGTGGGGGGCGATCTCATCGGTAACGCTGTGTGGCAGGGCGTGCTACTCGCCGACTTGCTCGCCGAAGTTGGTATCCAATCCGATGCGGCGCAGGTGTTTACCACTTCCGTTGACGGTTGGACTTGCGGCTTTCCCATCGAAGCCGCTCTCGACGGCCGTGACACGATGATCGCGATCGGCATGAACGGCGAACAGTTGCCGCTGAAGCACGGGTTTCCTGCTCGGATAGTCGTGCCAGGGCTGTACGGCTATGTGAGCGCCACCAAGTGGCTGAGCCGGATCGACCTCACCACATGGGATGAAGCTGTCGGCTATTGGGTGCCGCGCGGATGGGCTCGCGATGCGCCGATAAAAACGCAGTCGCGCATTGATGTTCCCCGCCGTGGCCAGAGTGTGCCAGCCGGACGCATCGCCATCGCTGGCATCGCCTGGGCTCAGCATCGTGGCGTGGCCAAGGTTGAGGTGCGCGTCGATGGCGGCGAGTGGCGCGAAGCCCGACTAGGCACCGACGTAACTATTGATGCATGGCGCCAATGGATATATGAGTGGGATGCCGCTCCTGGCAAGTACACGATTCAGGTGCGGGCGACTGATCGCAGCGGCGAAACGCAGACTGAGCAGGTGAGTCGTCCAGACCCCGACGGCGCCACCGGTTGGCATACCCGCAGCGTGACCGTAACCGGATGAGACGCGGTGCAACGACTTTGATTAGGTGCATGCAGCCGCATCGTCTTGTAATGTACTCACATGCACATTGGCGTGAGAGAACTCAAACGGTATCTTTCTAAATACCTCGGCCGCGTTGACGAAGGTTGGATCACGCCACCCAAACGAACTGATGGATTGGGTGCGCCAGTTCGACAGCGCTCATCGAAGCGAATTGCTGACGTACTGTTGGAGGATCGGGGCGAGTGACCACGTACGTAGGTTCCCGCGCCCTCTTTAAGCGCTATGTAGAGGAGCCGGATTCAGACTATGCCGAGACCTTGATTCGTTCAGACAATGTCTTGGTGACTAGTTGGTTGACCGTGGTTGTGCATCACTGACGTCACAGCTACAGCAGACCTCTCTTTCTTTGCGTTACATTGCAAGAAGATCTGCAAAGTCCGATCTTTCGGCTGGTCGCGAAAGTATTAAACCCTTAGAGTTCGTGAAGCCAAATTCACTATTGTCTACTGTAAATTGAACCGCACTAGCGATTCCATTAGCAATGATGCTCAATGTAACTTGCCCAAGGATTAAGACTTGTTCAGCGCCTTTGATGTCCTTGAATCTCGGGTCAAAGTCAATTATTGCAAGTTCTTCTACAAGTTCGGCACTCTTTACCATGTCGGCTTCCAACTCGAGTGCAGATCTGAGGCCGACACGCGGGGCGCTAGTGCGATCGACATTTGCGAGAAGATTGATAATTGACTGTGGATCCGGCTTTCCAGACTGCACTGCGGCCACAGGACGTAAGCCGATTCCATCGATAAAATAAATCACGACTCCAGTGAGATTCGCTCGCCTAACAATTTCTGCTGCGGTAAATTCAAGAGGTGCCGCAAGCGCAACTTTGTATTGAGCAACGTTAAGTGAACGTGGTCCAGAATCCGTATTCACTCCACAAGCAGAAAGGAGCACTGTGCATACGATGGCAGGGAGAAACTGTTTGTTAAGGTTCATTCGGCTTCGCTGCCTTTCTGTAGGCCTACCGTGAACCGTGCGCCGCCTTCTGGGCTAGTTGAAACTGAAATAGACCCAAGAAAATTTGTTGCATGCTCTTTTGCAATTGCAAGACCAAGACCGGATCCATGAATATTGGAATGGCGTGCTCCACGTACAAATGGGTCAAAAATCAATTTTTGCATCGTCGGTGGAATCCCAATGCCAGCGTCATCGAAGTGTACGTAGACATTGTCATCAATGGTTTCGACTCGAATTTTTGCAATACCACCAGCGTAGAGAGTGGCGTTATCAATTAGATTATCGAAAATATATTTAAATCGCTTGGCGTCAACTAATACGGTTTGATCTTCACTGCTTGTTGCTTCAAGAAAGTCATCCTTGGCCATGTGGTGGCGTGCCAACAGTGATTCGAGAATTCTAATGATTTTAAGTTCTTCTAGGTTCGGTTGTACGTTGCCGGATTCATATCTCGAAATTTCGATTAAATCGTTAAGAATCTTTTGAAACGTAACTACGCGTTCGGAAAGTAAATCAACGGTCGACGCTAGTTGGGGAGACAGCTCGGCACGATGTGAATCTAAGAGGTCAGATGCGGATCGTATTGCAGTGAGCGGCGAACGCAGTTCATGGCTTACGACCGCCCCAAAGCGCGCTTCACGATCAATTCGGTTACGAAGACTTTTTGTCATCTCGTTAAACGACGTACTGATCTTGTTGAGATCGGGTTCCTTTGCATGGGGGAGTTGTATTGCCAAGTCACCAGCGGCAATTAGCAAAGCGGCGTCCCCAACACGTCTCAGTGGTTCACTCACGCGTCGTGAAAGCCATAATCCAACGATGCCGCCAAGAATTGACGCAATCATTACACCAATCACGAGCATTCGCCCGAGGATCACGATGATTCGGTTCAGTTCAGAAAGGCTTACCACGCTGATAAACACGTATTTACTTGAGTTTTCAATTTCTATTGGAAAGGCCATGGCCAAGTAAGGGGTACCCGCATGTTTGTATATCTGTCGGCCAGGGGTGCCGTTATGCGCATTTGCGCGAAGCATCTCAGGAATTGTTGAAATATCTGTCCCGGCTCTAGCTGTGATTGAAAAGTTGATTGTTTCGAGGAAAGTCTGAATCGAATTTGAAGACGCAGATATTTCTTCAAGTGCACTATTAGGTTCGATGCCATCGCGCAATAGTCTGGCAACTTCACGAGAGAGCACTGCTGCTTGATTTGTGGCACTAGTGATTCGCTGATTTGTGATGTAGGCGCGCACTGTAAATAATGTAAACGACGTTGTTACTCCCGATATAAGGAAGACGATAACGACACCTGTCGCTACCGCCTTAGATCGGAGCGATAGGAACCCGAGTCGGCCGCCAGACGTGTTACTCAACTATTTTGAATCCAACACCACGAATTGTCTGAATCGATTCCGGAACCTCGCACTCAGCTAATTTTGAACGCAGTCGGTAAATTTGCATATCAACAAGTCGTGAGTCACCAAGATAGTCATAACCCCAGACGGACTCGAGCAAATCGTGACGAGTAACAATTTTTGGCGAGCGGACAATGAGCTCTTTCAGGACCTGAAATTCTGTACGAGTTAAGTCGATTTGTCTTCCACTTGACGTCGCTTCGTGTAGATCGATGGATATAGCTAGAGTGCCGAACGTAAAATGCGAATCAGTTACCTCTTCGATTGGCGGGCTAATGCGTCGAAGAATTGCTCGGATTCGAGCGGATAATTCTTTTGTCCCGATTGGTTTATTGAGAAAATCGTCTGCTCCAGCTTCAAGTGCCGCAACTACGTCATGCGAGTCGCCAAATGCCGTGAGCACCACGATCGGAATAGCAGTTGTTTTACGTGCACGACGAACAACCTCAAGCCCGCTTATACCGGGAAGGCGTAAGTCAACAATTGCGATGTCGAATTGATCGTTCTCGATTCGAGTTAGAGCATCTTCGCCAGATTCAACATCGGTGACCAAATATCCGTCTTCGTTCATAGAAGTGGTGATGAGGTGTCGAATCTTGTTGTCATCCTCGACAAACAGTATGCGCGTTTGCATCTTTTTAGTGTGCCACGAAATCACTCATGGCGCATGTTCTCAGGATGTTTCCTTTGCTGGCATGTGTTTGTTACGCGATCGTGACACATTGTTACGTCGATTACAGATGAATGAAACAGTGTTCCTGACATGATCAGTGCATGTTTACAAGACGTCGAATAGCTGACTCAACGCTATATGTCCCAGCTCGAAACGAAGCCGCAACAATTGGTGAAGTGGTTAGTTCGCTCCGGGAAGCCGCTAATTCAAAGAATCAGCGTCGAACGAACATTGTCGTGGTTGATGATCGATCAACAGACGAAACGGCAACTCTTGCTAGGGCTGCTGGCGCTTTGGTGATATCTACAGAAACCATGTGTGTTGATTTCGGCGGAAGTCATGGGAAAGGCGACGCAATTTGGGCTTCGCTTCGCCATTGTGAAACACCACTTATCGGTTGGGTGGATGGCGACTTATCGATGCTTTCGTCGGACAAATTGCTCAATATGTTTGAGGTCTTGCGCAACGAACCATCGACACAATTGGTTAAGGCGTGGTTTGAGCGAGTACGTGGGGGCTCTGTTGTTGACAGAGGCCGCGTAACAATGTTGACTGCAATTCCATTGCTCGACATGTTGTTTCCTGAAGTAGGACGTATGAGTGAGCCATTATCAGGAATGTTCGCGGGACGAACCGACGTTCTTTCGGCGCTCTGGCTTGATTGTGATTACGGGGTTGATATTGGAGTTGTTCTCGATATTGCAATTAACTTCGGATTCGACGCAATTACTGAACTGTACGTCGGGCAGCTTGAACATCGGAATAGAAGTTTGACCGACTTGTCCGAAACCGCCCGCCAGGTTGCTCGCGCGATCATATCTCGATCGCAATCCGACAGTTTGGTTGCGAGCTCTCTAGATTTTCGGCGATTCCCACCACGTGACCGAACTCGCGTATTTGCATAACTCATTCCCCGATAACACTAAATAAAGGAAAACAATGATTAATCACTACATGTTTGCCCATGCTCCCCGTACCTTAGAAACAAAGAAGACTTTGATGGAAGATGCTCAACAGCGGCAATCTGATGGTGAGGCAGCGCAAGGCGCGATTGTGGTTACTGCGGCCTGGATCGCAGCGATTGCAACAGTCGTCACACTCCTTGCAGTCTTGGTGCCTGCGTTTGCCAGTGGTGCGAAAGCAGCGGGAAGTATGAGTCCTCCGACGCAAACCTTTGAGCTAACCGTCGGTGTGACAATGGTTCCTTCGGCGACGTACGTGTCAACCGGCATCGAAGGAACAAAAACTTTCTCGGTAAGTCCGGCGCTCCCTTCTGGGTTGACGATGAGCGCCTCAACCGGAGTTATCACTGGAACACCTACGCAGACAACATTGAGCGCAACGTACACCGTTCTTGCCTCAGACGGGTCATCATCTGCGTTAGCAACAGTCACAATAGTAGTTATTGGACCATCGCTTACTGGCGTGTCAGTCGTTCCAAGTGCACGGGTCATTAATGGGGCGGTCGGCACCGCAATTTCCCCGACGGCAGCGTTAGTAACTTCGACGATGACGGGACTTCGTACTTTTTCGGTTAATCCTCCGTTGCCCACTGGTTTGGTAATTGACGCAACATCGGGGGTCATCTCGGGAACGCCAACTGCAGCGAGTCTACAAAAGACTCATATTGTCACTGTGGCAAATGGTTCGACATTTGGTCTTTCATTGTTGACTGTGAATATCAGCGGAACTTTTGCGTTGAGTCCAGCACAACAAACGATTTCGGGCAAGCTAGGAACTGCGATCGCAGCAACTGTCGCGCTCGTTGCTCCTGAGTTAACAGGCGTGAAGGTGTTTACCATCAGTCCTGCACTCCCGGCTGGGCTTCAAGTCAATGCTCAAACAGGCGTTATTTCGGGAACGGCAACCGTAACGCAGGCAAGCGTCGTGTTTACGATCCGTGCAAACGATGGGTCTCGAATCGCTACATCAACGGTGCGGCTAGAGATTTTGAGCGCAACAGTAAGTGCGGCGTCATGTCTTAATCCATCGATAGGTGGAAGACTGGTGGCGTCAATCGATGCAACTGCCAACGATTTAGGATCTGGCGCGATTGCCTGTGCAAGTCGTGTTGGTGTGCGAGCAAGGGGAATTACCGTCGCAATTTCATCAACAGGCATAGCGAACAATTCTGCTGTAAGCAACTATGCAGTCGTGGCTCAGCGTATAAACGGGGGAGCGATTACGAAGACTGTAGTTGTTGCGCAAACTCCTAGTGTGACGCGCACTCAGTTCGGCAACCTCAAGAGGGGCGCTTGGACAATAACTATTACGGCCTATGGTTCAAGCGGCGCTGTCGTTGGGTCGTGGACGACCACAGCGTTTTCAATTGGCTGAATGTTTTAGAACATTCGGTAATAGCTAGCCCAAAAGCGAAACATTTCATCGTCGTTTCTATCGCCGTCTTGCAACGGCGTTGGGTCTAGCTCTTCCAAACGTTGCAACTCATCTTTTAGGATCTGATGGTAAGCAATAGTCACCATAAGGATCCATGCAAGTACGAGAAGTAGAAGGTTGAACACAAGCAAACCTTATAAATGCAAGTTTTTCTTTTCGTTTATAAAACTGACACAGTTCTGTCACAAAACAGAGTGAACCGCTCCGGGTTTTACCAGGCTCCAATTCGCGACAACTGTCGACGAGTTTGACAACGTGCTGTTGGAGGATCGCGGCGAATGACGATGTTACCAAACACAAAAAACACCAAATAACATCAGAACTTGTGTTTATTGTGTTTATCTAAAATTCTTGGTGAGATGCGGACTTCAACATACGACATCATCATCGCTGGAAATGGAAACCATCTCCTCACCACTGGCGAAGCGGCCAAGATTCTCAATTCGTCACGGCAGCATGTTGTCGACTTGTGTGACCGGGGGGAGTTGCCATTCGTCACGATCGGCACACATCGTCGTGTGCGACAGAGCGACATTGATGCAATGCGCACGCGAACCGTGCGTCTCACTCGTGACCAGGAGCGAAGTCTCTGGATCGCATACGCGGTAGCAGGACACATTGCCAACAATCCGTCAACTGCGCTAGTTCTTGCGCGCAAAAACCTAAAAGTTATGCGGCAGTCCAGTCGTGGACAAGCGCGAATCTGGCTCGACGAGTGGGAGAAACTCGTCGATGGTCCTGTTGAGGATCTGCTTGCTACCCTGACGTCGCGTTCACCAAAAGCGCGTGAGTTGCGACAAAACTCACCGTTTTCAGGGCTGCTCACCGAAGAGCAGCGTCACCAAGTTATAGAAGCGTGGAAATCCATGCGCGCCGAGAGGCACGGGATGGCTAGGCGTACACCTAGTTGACGGACTATCTAAGTTGGATTATTCGCAGACTTGCGCTCACGTCTCTTCAGATGTCAAATACTGCCAACTACAACATGTGCTCTACCCGAGCAGATGCGTCGGTCACTTGCTGATTTTCACAGTGTCATAGTCGCCAGATTCAACCACGGTCACCGTAATACCGCTGACGGTGACTGATTCGCCTTTCAAGATAAATGCGTCGTGGCTGGGAGGTAGCCCTGGGGTGCTAATGGTGGAGTGTCCGGTCGGAACCTGCAACACACTGGTCCCATTACCGTTATCAATGGTTGTGTCAATTACGTACGCGATGGCGCCGTATGTGCCGACTGGGAAGAGTTGATCATAGAACTCTCGCCGACGTGATTCAATAACCAAAATTCTTGACGCAGTCAGTGGAACCATTACCGCCTTGTAGCCATCAGTGCTGCGATCAATTGGCACCAAGGTGACGGTCACTTGTGTCAGCGCTGATGATGGAATGCAATACACCTGATTGTCGTTGTACCAACCCAACAAGAATCGCCACCAGCTCGAAAGCGTCCGTGATGGTCCATCTTGACTTGCCATAATGTCAAACCCATGCATAGGCTGTGGAGCAGAACTTGCCCACGAACGTACATAGAGATCTATGAGACCAAATGAATGGCCAACTTCATGCGCCCAATACGACCAGATTGTTCTTCCATCGGCATAAAAATATTTGCCAGCACCGAACCAAAATCGAATAATTCCCTCGCTTGTGGAGATGCGCATACCATTCCCGCCATCGTTGGCATTGAAACCTTCGCCGACACCTTGGATGGTTCGCGGGAGATAGAACAACACCATTGAAATTCCGGTGAAGTCAAAGGTGGGGTCCGCTGCGGCGATTGCGTCTTGGGCAAGCGAGAGACCAAAATAAGACCGGGCCAAGTTGTAGGCCGTTGACGCCGATGGGACGCGGGTCCATGTCGAACTCGTGCGATACGTAATGGTGACTCGTCCACTAGAAACCCGGTGGGTCCAGGCTGCAAATTCATCCATCTGGGATTGCGCCTCAGATAGGGGCGCGTACGTGCCAGGCGCATCGGAGAAATCAATAGGTATCACCGCATAAGTCACAGCACCAGTCAGCGGTTGATTCGTTGTGAGTGCTGGAAACCCAGTCATCATGGACGGAGGGGTTTTAGTTGTTCGTTGGTCTGTCAATTGACAGGCAGAGACTGCGTGACTTCCTGCGGCGCGCACAGGTGCCGAG
>Ga0209390_10003476_pt1 | contig 25492 bp, 21 predicted proteins | sample BON01_FD_187212 | JGI IMG/M metagenome (GOLD analysis project Ga0209390, IMG submission 187212) | Freshwater microbial communities from Lake Bonney liftoff mats and glacier meltwater in Antarctica - BON-01 (SPAdes) (version 2) | ecosystem: Environmental > Aquatic > Freshwater > Ice > Glacier... | reverse complement strand
TGAGAGAAAAAAGAATAGTTGAAACAATAATTTACTTTATCTATAAAAATCATTGAAACAAAAGTAAATTATATAAATCTTCTCTCAAAAACATTTATATAATTTACTTTTGAGAGAAAAAAGAATAGTTGAAACAATAATTTACTTTATCTATAAAAATCATTAAAACAAAAAAATATTAATACTCTTCTCTCAAAAAACATTTATATAATTTACTTTTGAGAGAAAAAAATAATATTTAAAATACAAATATACTTTATTTATCTCAAAATCATTAAAATTAAAATAATAATAATATTCTTCTCTCAAAAAAGATTTATATAATTTACTTTTGAGATAAAAAAACCGACTCTTTTCAGCACCTTACTACGTTGAAAAGACGTTGAAAGCGGAATTGTGATAATATACCTTATGTATGAAACCGGAAAACCAACGCTATATGCGAATCTCGAAAGCCAACACCGAGAGTTAATCTGGAAAGCCAACACCAAGAGCTAATCTGGAAAGCCAACACCAAGAGCTAATTTGGAAAGCCAACACCAAGAGCTAATCAGGAAAGCCAACGCCGAGAGTTACAGAGAAAAACCAACGCTGAGAGGGAGGGGATGGGCTTATGAAACCATAGATCCCACGAATTTATAATATTATTATATTTTATTATATTATAAATGAATTTTGATTTTTTCGGGACTTTAGATAAGAAGAATTGTATATATTTTTATATTTTTAGTTATATAGGATTAATATTATTTTTTTTAGGTTTATTTACAGCATTATATGGTCTATTTTTTTCACGCAAACTATTTACAAAATTTGTAGTTGCAAACTTAATACTTTTCTTGGCAAATAATTTTATAATATATTTTTCAAATCGTTTATTTTATAACATGTGTAAGAATTCATTATAATTTTTTAGAAAATGGACCACTTACTAACTCACTCAAACCATTATCTGTTTTACCAATTACAACATTTTCTCCTTCAAAAAGTTCCATACGAATATCAGCAGCAGAAATCATTTCTTGTTCTTTAAATGCTAGTTCTTGACTGTTTATATTATTTACACCAATAAGGTTACCGTTTTCATCTATTGATTGTGTTAATGTATTACCGGTTTGTTCGGCTTTCTTCATATTTTCTGCGATTGCACTTTGTTTAGATTCTTTTACACGCTGTTCGAATGCGGTTTTAGCATTTGCTTCATTCTTTGTTTTTTCCGACATTAACTGATTCAACTCTTCTTCCATATATTCAACACGACCAGTTTTGTAAGCTTCAGGTTCCCAAGGCATCCACATACCTACCGGACCTACATAAACATCGTGACTTGAGTCTATTTCTCTCAACATTTTACATCTGAGTTCAGCTTCTTCTAATGACGGATAGGAACCTCTCACTTTAATACCACGTGTGCTTGTTTGGAAATTATGTGAAATATTAAATGATTTTTCAAGCTCCTCTTCGTTATTATCAATATATGTTTTGTACTCATCAGACATATTTGTCATTGTAATTATATCCTTTTCATCTTTCACGAACTCTTTAAAATCGTTAGTTAAATCATCAAATGTCAAATTATATTTATATGAAACAAAACTCAAAAATTGTACGAATTTTTCCATAGATTTATTAAAATCCCACTTATTTAGGAACTGTTCAAAAAAATAAATTTGCTTTTGCTTCAAAATATTCTCTGGTGAAACAAAAGATACACAAACAAATTTTTGTCCAGACAAAGGCTTATCTTCCTCTAATAAATCTACATATTTAGGATTAAGTTTCCCATTTTCTACCTTTTTCACAAAATTTGATTTTGTTGAACTAATAACTTTAGAATTTTCCATATTATTTAATTTATATATATTATTTTTAAGTATTAATTAATTAATATATATATTATTTTCTTGATATTTAATATAAATGCACGGATTATTTGATTTTGCTGAACTTACAAAACGTATTATTAAATACTTAGTTGAGGGTTTTATGGTAGCTGTAGTTGCTTACGTAATACCTAAAAGGTCACTAAATATTGAGGAGATTATTCTGATTGCTTTGACTGCTGCTGCAACCTTTAGTATCTTGGATACTTATATTCCTGTTATGGGATCAAGTTCGAGACAAGGTGCAGGTTTAGGAATTGGATTAAATTTAGTAGGAGGATTAGGAGGTTTCTAAGAATCTATTACACACTTTGCTATTCACAAATAAAACCATATTCAATGTATTCGGTGATCAATTTTGCATACAAAACCAGAATAATTAATCATTTCTTAAACGTCTTTTCAACGTCTTACTGTGTTGAAAAGATGTTGAAAAGAGCACGGTTGTTTGTGTGTTTTTTTTGTAAATACAATTATTTGATAACATATTATTAAATAATTTATATTCCTGTAATTCATATTCCTATAATTCATATTCCTGTAATTCATATTCCTGTAAATTATCTTTTTGTAAGTATAATATATCATGAATAAGAAACAAAAAAATAAACCCTTTATTAGAAAGTATTCGAAACCAAAATCAAAAAAATTAAGAGGTGGTGAAGAAAATTTTAGTTTAAATAAACCAAATGTTTATGATGACGATGAAATGACAGATGATTTAGAAATCACAGATTTAGCAATTGATGATAATTTGAGTTATGATTTGGAGAATGTAAATATGGAAATTGAAGATAAAGGAAATACAGATATGGTAGATACAGATATGGTAGATACAGATATGGTAGATACAGATATGGTAGATACAGATATGGTAGATACAGATATGGTAGATACAGATATGGTAGATACAGATATGGTAGATACAGATGCATATATTTCTCCTAATAATTCAGATAGAAATGATAAATCGTTTAATAATTCACAGAATAAATATTATAATAAAGATAATGAGCTCGTAAATAATATTCCAAATGACAAGGAAGAATATAATCCAAAAGCAATACAATCTATGGAAGATAACCTATCAAATGAAATATATAATCAAGAAATATTTTATCCATCAGAAGGTGGTAAATCAAAAACAAGAAAATCACAAAAAATAAGAAAATCACAAAAAATAAGAAAATCACAAAAAACAAGAAAATCACAAAAAACAAGAAAAACAAGAAAATCACAAAAAACAAGAAAATCACAAAAAACAAGAAAATCACAAAAAACAAGAAAAAATAAAAAGGTAAAAAAGTATTCGAAAACAGGTGGTAATATAGATAAACTGGGCGATCCAGATTTCAATGCGAATCTTGCATATGATTCAAAAAAGAAAGGTGGTTACGGTGTGGGTTTTGATTATAACGACCCTACTTTTTCAAATGATCCAAGTTATTCAATTTACAATACAAACGAATTAAAATTGTTTCCATATTTACCTACTAAATAGTATGTATAAATTCCCAGTCTAATTCTTCACATATCTTTTTCCAAATTGTATCTTGTTCAATTCTTTTTTCTTTATCTTTCAATAAAGGAAGTAATGGTAGAAAATGTGTCTCTCCTAATAATTCTAAAAGTTTATAAGCGGTATAATAATAATTTAAAAAATTAACCCGATCATCAGGGCAGTATTTAGAATAAGGTGACTGTAATTCACTAAAAAGATTACAAAGTGTATTTTCCAATTCAGGTGACATAATAGGTGGTTTTATACCCAATTTATCTTTAATAAAAGGTATATGTTCATAATATTTATTATATCCCAATTTTTTTAATATTTCTTTTGTTTTATTATTTGAAATATTAGCAAGTTCAATTCTTTCTTTCTTTACTTGTAATTTAATATTTTCAACAACTTCTGGTGGTATTTGTGTAGTTTCTTTTCCTTGAAATTGTGAGAGAATTTCTTTGAAATGATTAATTCTTTTATATGCGTAAAAACAAACTTCTTTGGGTGGTTCTTTATAAGAAGGTTTTTCATTTTCAATTAAATATGGAATATTTCTGGAACAATTGTTACAAATTAATATTCCTTCATCTTCCAAAGGAATTAATTCACCTTTAAAACAATATTTACAAATATCTGTTTGACAAATAAATGAATTAACATCTAAAAATGAATCATCTATATTACTAAGATATTTCTGAACAATATTTTTATTTTTATTTGTCTCTAACGAATTCAATGTATCATCATCTTTAATTTTAAAAAAAGTGTTTAATAATTTATTCTTACTTACTTTAACATCTCCTGTAGATATATTTTTTTTGTTCTCAAAATAATCAAAAATATATGAAGAATTATTCAAAAAATATTCGCTCTTTTTATGTTTCAATTCCTTCAATGTTTCTATAATTTCATTAATTCTATCTTGAATATCCATTTTTTGCTCTATTGTAATACTTTCATTTAATTTCAATTGCAATTCCTTTTTCTCATTTTTTAAATAAGGTATTCTCTCAATAATATCATTTGAAAATTCATTTAGGAATTCTTTGTGTTTGCTATCAAGTGTTATAATAGATTTCTTATTGAATTTAAATTTTTTATTAGTTTTTGGTTTAAAACTTGGCATTTATCTCTATATTATTCACGAAATTTATTTAATTAATAATATTTTAAATTAATAATATTTTAAATTAATAATATTTTTAATCATTTTTTTTTGAAAAAAAGCTACATTATTACAATATTCAATGATATAAGTTTAAAATAAGTAATAGTTTTCTTGTTTTTAGTTAATGGAATCAGTTTTAAATATAAATTTAGACACTTTAACAAATAATAAAAATAAATTTGATAAAATTGATAATATTAAATTTAAGAAAATGTTGTTACTATATAATGCTGCAGAAGATGGATGGACAATTAAAAAAAAGTCTGGTTCATATATTTTTATAAAAAACCATAATGGTAAAAAAGAAATTTTACACGAAAATTATTTACTTCAATTCATGAAACAAAATTTTCAAATTGACACTATTCTGTTGTAAAAGTTTATCTTTTGCGTTATTTTTACTAAAAAATATATTTACATATCTTTTATATCACATAAACCTTTAGAACAATTACATAATCTCAAATTAATTTCAAAGTAAATCCTATATCAAAATATAATATTATCTTTTTACATAACAAATATAATAATATTATTTTATAATAATACTATTCTATAAAATAATTTAATTTATTTAATTAAATTTTAATTAAATGAATTAAATTAAAATAAACGAAATTTTTTTCTTTAGCTTATATATAAAAATAAAATGGGTGGTGGTTTAATGCAATTAGTAGCTTATGGCGCACAAGATGTTTACCTTACTGGTAATCCTCAAATCACATTCTGGAAGGTAACTTACAGAAGATATACAAACTTTGCTATTGAATCTATTGAACAGACATTCAATGGTCAAGCAGATTTTGGACGAAGAGTACAATGTACAATTAGTAGAAACGGTGATCTTGCTTATAGAACATATCTCCAAGTAACTCTTCCAGAAATTAATCAATTGATGGGTTTAGGAAGTTACAGTTCTACACAAAATACTGGTGTTTATGCCCGTTGGTTAGATTATCCTGGAGAACAGTTAATTGCTCAAGTTGAAGTTGAAATTGGTGGTCAAAGAATTGATAGACAATATGGTGATTGGATGCATATCTGGAACCAACTTACAATTACTGCTGAGCAGCAACGAGGTTATTTCAAGATGATTGGAAACACCACACAACTAACATTCATCACTGATCCTTCATTTTCAGACGTTGATGGACCTTGTGATTCATTGGCACCACGTCAAGTATGTGCTCCACGTAACGCTCTTCCAGAGACTACACTTTATGTTCCACTCCAATTCTGGTTCTGCACAAATCCAGGTCTTGCTCTTCCTTTGATTGCTTTACAATACCATGAAGTAAAGATTAATCTTGATATTCGTCCTATTGATGAGTGTTTATGGGCTGTTACTACATTGAATTGTAATCAAAATCCTTATGCTGAAGCGGCAGGTCAATCCACACAAGGTTCTCCAGTTCCTGCGACAATTGCTTACAACCAATCTTTGGTTGCTGCATCGCTCTATGTTGATTATGTATTCTTAGATACTGATGAGAGACGTAGAATGGCACAAAATCCACACGAATACTTAATCACTCAACTACAATTCACTGGAGATGAGTCAGTTGGTTCGTCTTCCAACAAGATTAAGTTGAACTTCAATCACCCTGTCAAGGAGCTTATCTGGGTTGTTCAACCGGATTCAAACGTTGATTATTGTTCATCATTAACTTGTGATGCTCTTCTTTTCAAGGTTCTTGGTGCTCAACCATTCAATTACACTGATGCAATTGATGCTTTACCAAATGCTATTCATGCATTCGGTGGTCCTGGAGCTGTTGCTCAAGATAGTCGTGCATTCATTGATGTAAACGGTCTTTTCAATGATGCTGGTGCTATTGATTACAACCAAAATAATTCTGAATTTACAGGATATTGGCATGGAGCTTCCAATCCTTATAACGAAGTTAATTTTGGTGGTCCTCCTGTTCCTGGTAACCCTGAAACTGGAGGTGTTGGTCTTTACGATCAATCCGATGGACACAATGAAAACTCTGGAGTCTCTGATGCTGGTACTTTTGTTCTCTCGGAGACTTCTTTGGACATGCATTGTTGGGGACAAAATCCAGTTGTTACTGCGAAGTTACAACTAAATGGTCAAGATAGATTCTCTGAGCGTGAAGGTTCATACTTCTCTTGGGTTCAGCCTTACCAATCTCATACTAGATCTCCAGATGAGGGTATTAACGTTTATTCTTTTGCATTGAGACCTGAGGAACATCAACCATCAGGCACATGTAATTTCTCCAGAATTGATAACGCTACCCTCCAACTTGTATTGTCAAATGCTACTGTTGAAGGAACAAAGACTGCTAAAGTCAGAGTTTATGCTACCAATTACAACGTTCTTAGAATTATGAGCGGTATGGGAGGGTTAGCTTATAGTAATTAGGGGCATGGGTAGTTTTTACAATAATACACATATATACATATCTCATAAAAATGACTTAAATACATCCATATTATATAAATTATAATATGAATAATAATAAAATTGAAATCAATTTTGAGGATAATGTATTATGTAATACTATTACAATGAAGCCAATTTATGGTTACAACAAAGAATTAATGTGTGGGGAAATTAAATATTTTGATAAAATTTATCTGCTTGATTTGGCGGATAAAGATAAGATTATTAATTATAATAAAAGTTTTATATTTGTTACGGAAAATGATATATACCCATCATTTCCAACAAACTATAAAAGATTTACATATTTGGATTTTATATTTAAATATAATTCTGAAAGTGTTTTTTATAATTTTAAAAATAGTAATAAATATGATTTGAGACACTGTAATGTTGAAATTTATCACTTTTATCATAAAACAATTATTGAAAATTATAATTTTGTTGAATATATAGAAGGTCATTATTCGAGAATGGGTCAAGACGCAAATATTATGAAAAATCCTATATGGAGAATAAAAGAAAATGAAAAAGAATATTTAGTAATGTATTGTGAAAAGGAAACACTTGTAAAATTGTGTCCAGAAAGTTATCAAAAAATTATTGATTTTGAACAAAAGAATAATAATAATAAAAAACTATCTTGGTCTAAAAATTCATATGGATATATTCAAACACATATACATAGAGATCATAAAGGTTTATACATTCACCAAGTAATTACTGGATGTTATGGAAATGGTAAGGGAACATTAAATATAAGTGTAGACCATATAGATCAAAACCCTTTAAACAATAGCTTTGAAAATTTAAGAATTGCTACAAGAAAGGAGCAAGAACAAAATTCAAAAGGAATTAAAGAAGGAACAAAGAGAGAACGAAAACATAACGCAAAAGATTTGCCTGAAGGCATTAGGCAAGATATGATGAGAAAATATGTTGTTTATTACCAAGAATGGTTAGATAAAGGACATACAAGAGAAAGAGAATTCTTTAAAATAGAAAAGCACCCAAAATTAGACAAGTTTTGGTCAACAACGAAATCAAATAAAGTGTCAATTGAAGAAAAATTAGCCCAAGCCAATAAAGTTGTGGATGATTTAGAAGACAATATTTACCCTGAAAAAAAAGAACAATCACTCCCAAAATATGTTTCTCTAATTGTAGCTAGAGAGAAACCTCATTTGGTATTTGAAAAAAGAGTAGAAGATAAACGATTAAATATTAAGATGGTTTTACCAGAAGAATACGACTTACAAGAACAGCTAATTATACTAAATGACAAAATTAAAGCTAAATATGAAGGCGAATATGTATTGTAAATATAAAAAAAATGAAAAGTTCGTCCTTTTGATTATTTATTTTTTTATTAAATTTTAGATTCTACATAGTATTATTTATTACAATAATATAAAGAGTTTTTTTATATAAAATATATTATGGTTAAAATACTTATTTTTGGCGGAAATGGATGGATTGGAAATAAAGTATATAATTTATTACAAAAAATGAATATTGATGTTTATAAAGCTGAAAGTAGAGCGGATAAACCAGATGATGTTCAAAATGAGATTACAAAATTTGCAAATTTGACACATATAATGAGTTTTATTGGTAGAACACATGGTGTATATGAAGGTGAAAAAATAGGAACAATTGATTATTTAGAGAAGCCGGGTAAGTTAGTAGAGAATATAAGAGATAATCTTTTCTCTCCGATGATATTATCAGAATTATGTGGTAAAAATAATATTCATTTTACTTATTTAGGAACAGGCTGTATTTTTGATTATGACGATTCACATAATTGTGGTGATGAATTGAGTGGATTTACAGAAAATGATTTACCAAATTTCTTTGGTTCATCTTATTCAATTGTTAAAGGATTTACAGACCGTTTAATGCATAATTTTAATACTCATAATACATTAAATGTGAGAATTAGAATGCCTATTACAGATGAAGTTAATGAGAGAAATTTCATAACTAAAATAACTAATTATAAAAAGATTTGTTCAATTCCAAATTCAATGACTGTTTTGAATGAATTATTACCAATTATGATAAAATTATCTCTCGAATTTAAAACTGGAACTATAAATCTAACAAATCCAGGTTCAATTAGTCATAATGAAATATTAAAGTTATATAAAGAAATAGTTGACGAAAATTTTACATGGGAAAATTTTACAATTGAAGAACAAAACCAAATTTTGGCATCAAAAAGGTCAAATAATTGTCTGGATACATCAAGGATTGTTGATGAAAGTGAAAATAAGGTAAAAAATATTAAGGATTCAGTGACTGATATTTTAATAAAAATGAATAAATTTAAAAAAGATTAATATTATTTGTAAATAACGATTTAAACACAAATTAATGTTATTTACAAATGAAAAACTTATTAGTTACAGGAGGTTGTGGGTTTATAGGTTCAAATTTTATAAATTATTATTTTGATTCTTGTGAATGTAACATAATCAATTTTGATGCCATGTATTACTGTGCCGATGAAAATAACATATGCGAAAATATAAGAAAATCAAGTAGATATACTTTAGTAAAAGGTAATCTATGTTCATTAGACCTTGTAAAGCATATATTAGAAGCGTATAATATCGACACAATTATTCATTTTGCAGCACAATCACATGTTCAAAACTCATTTGAAGATTCATTACAATATACTAATGACAATATTTTAGGAACACATACACTTTTGGAATGTTCCCGAAGATATGGTAAAATAGAAAAATTTATTCATATATCTACTGATGAAGTTTATGGTGAATCCATGTTAGAAGAAAACGAAGAGAAAAAAAACGAAGGCTCGGTTTTATGTCCGACTAATCCATATGCAGCTACAAAAGCGGCAGCTGAATTGATCGCAAAGTCATATTTTCATTCATTTAAAATGCCTATTATAATTACAAGAGGTAATAATGTATATGGGCCAAATCAATATCCAGAAAAATTAATACCTCTTTTCATTGATTTATTAAAAAAAAACAAACCTGTAACAATTCAAGGTGATGGTTCAAATATTCGTGCATTTCTACATGTAATAGATGTATGTAATGCTTTAAAATTAATAATTGAGAAGGGACTTGTAGGGGAGATTTATAATATTGGAAGTGATGAAAATCACGAATATACAATTTTTGAAATAGCATATAAACTTATACACAAAATGAAACCTAATGACGAAACTAATAAGTGGATAACATTTATTGATGATAGACCTTTTAATGATAAAAGATATTACATTAGCAATGAAAAAGTAAAAAAATTAGGTTGGAATATTACCGTAGAATTTGATGATGGTATTGATGAATTAATAAATGATGATTGAAATCAATTTTGAGGATAATGTATTATGTAATAGTGTTAAAAATGAAGCCAATTTATAGTTACAACAAAGTCGGTGTAATAAATGATGTAATTGTTTAGATACTTGAATTGAATAAAATATTCATGTTTCTCACTTCTGGTTTATCAGAATCTCTTGTAAATAATTTTAGTATTTGTTGATCATCACGAAATCGTAATGTATAATTTTGTTGAATATTGTTTCTTCCTACTCGTCCCATTGCCTGAATAATTTTTTCTTGTGTCAAATTCAAATCTTTACTAAGATAAGCATGACAAAATTGATAATTCGTTCCATAAATATAATCACTCGTTACAATAATCATATATAATTTTTGTTCATCGGCTAATTTTTTCATAATTTCAGTATAAGTAATATTTTCATGATTTGTAAATACACCAATACCCATCATCAATAAAACTTTCCAATTGTCGTCTACATTAGTAAGAAGCATTATATCATTTACTGTATTTTGGTCTATATCACTTGTAAATGCGTTTCTAATATCTAAACCTTCAGCCCATTTTTGTGAATGAAGAATCTTATTAGGAACAAATGTATCATTCAAAACCGCATTTTTTATCATGTATCTAAGTGAATTAACTTCCTCTGTTAATTTTAATAAATTAGATTTATTTGGGTCGACGGCATCTGAATCTCTATTAATTTTATGAGAATTTGTACCAGTTTTACTTCTTAATTGAGAAGTTTTATTTTGATATTCTCCGCCTTGTTTTTCCACATTTTGACTACGCTTTTCTTCAAAAACTTCTATTTCATTTTCTAAATCGTTTATCTTGATATTTAACAAGTTATTGAATTCTATTTTTGACATTATATCTTTCATTACACATACAGGGATATTTGCTTGTTGAATACAAAATTTAGATATTTTTTCTATATCGTTTGATATAAATATTGTTGGTCCATCCGTTAAAGTAAAAGCATCTTTTGTTGAAATATAAATTCCGGGATTCCCTAATACAATTGGAGATTCGACTTTATTACCTTTAACATCTATTTTGGTATTATATTGTATTCTACTAACTCTGATGTTTTTAAAATAATTATAAATATATCCCCAAATTCCAGGATTTATATTTTTTAATAATTTTAAATAATATATTTTAATACTTTTCATATCAATATCATCTAATGATTCAAAATTATTTTGAATTGACATTCTATTATTTATAAATCCGTTTTCATGTATATAAATTATAAATTCTACTAATTCTTTTAAATCAAAATATCTGGATAAAGTTAGATAATTTTCACAATGTTGAACAATTTCTAATATTTCACTATAATCTTCACTTAAATAATGCGGTAGAACAACAAAACCATCTTTATTCAAAATTGGAATAGATTTTTTACAATCATGACTAGTTATATTGTGAATGTCCGCATTTGGAAATTTATTTCTAAAATCACTTACTGCATCATTTAATTCTTCCAGTTTCGGTAATGTTGCCGATGATAATACCATTTTTGAAATCAAATTTTCACTCCAATTCTTTTTTATTATACTATGAAATTCATGATTTTCATAATCTAATGTTATTGTTGGTTCATCCCAATAAACAATCAAATTTTCGTCGTCATTAAATGATTTCATATAATACATCGCAGGTAAATATGATTTTATATCACATATCATTATTTCAACCAAATGCCCTATACTATTATCAATTTTACCAATACCTCCATTTCTTCTATTTTTTGTATATTCACTCGCAGCGAAATAATGTAATCTAATATCATCTGCACTACTACAACCAAATGCAAATGCAATTTTCTTGTTTACAGATATAGCCGATCTTGCCAATGCTAATCCAACATGTCTTGCTGCACATACAAATATAATTTTATATTTTTCAGATATTGCAATAGGCGATAATGTTTTACCTGTTCCAGTTGGTGCCATATACAATATCAATTTAGGATTTGGCTCTTTGATTAATGTAAATATTTCTTTTTGATGTTCATAAAGACAAATATCACTATATTTTAATATATTATAATTTTTTTCTATATTATCAACCGCATTTTCTATTATATCTTTATTATCTATTTCACAATGATATTTATCCAAGATTATTTTACATATATCAAGAATATGAAAATTAACAAATTTAATATCATTCTGAATTAATTTATAAATTGTATAGTAATAAAAGGATATTTGTTTTTGTTTTTTTTCTTTTTTATTTTTTAAAAATTGTTCTATATTTGATAATAGAACAAACTCGTAAACACCAATATCACTCATATTATCATGATTATTATTATCAATACGAATCTTATCACTGCTTTTTATTTTTATGTCTGTTTTTACATCTATTTTTATATAATCAATTTTATATTCCTTAAAAATTTTAACCACAATATTCTTTAAATATTTATTATATAAGTAATCATTCATTTTTGTACTATATTCTATTTTCAGAAATGTAAAAATTGAATCATGTTTATTTATGCGAATATTTACATCATGATACCCCTTTATTATTAAATTTAAAATATCTATTTCATCTTTTGAAACTGGAATTTCAATGGAATTCCATTCTGATCTATTTAATTTTCGTTGATTTAGATCCATTTTATTGTTATTATATTGTTATTTAAAAACAAATAATTTAATTCAATTTTTTTTCATAAAAAAAATGAATTAAATTAACTTGTAATTACAATTGTTATAATAACAATATAATGTCCTCAATTAATAATGCATTCAAATTAGTTGTCAAATCATCAAAATTATTTAATATCAGTGAATCTTGTGGATTGAAACATAGTATGCAAGTTTTTAATTATGCAAGTCTAATATACACTGACGAATGTAAAAAATCTAAAGTATCTAAAGATTATAAAGAAATTATAGCGGTATCTGCTATATTACATGTTATGAGTGATACAATCCATATCAACGAATCAATAGATATCAACGAATCGATAGGTATCAAACATATTAAAAATCATATGTCTGAATTTATGTCAGTAAGTAATCTAAATGTCGTTACTGATATTATTACATCATTATCTTGTTCTAAAGTTACAAAAAATGATTTTACTGAACTTGGCTCGTATCAATTAGCATATCATATAGTTAGAGATGCCGATTTACTTTCAGCATATGATAGTTTTATGCATGATATTGATAGATCTATTATGTATGGAATGGTTGTTGAAAACAAAAATTATAAAGATTCTGTAGAGACATCAAAAAAAATATTTGAAGATAAGATATTACAATATAGGAATGATAAATTATTTATTACAGATTATTCTAAAATATTATCATTTAAATTACATAATAAAGCTGTACAAGATATGAATAATATCTATAAAAATATATTATTATAATATATAATATATACACATTATATTAGACAATGTCTTCGAATAAAAAAAGTCGTAGTTACCAAAGTTATTTTACAAAAGAACATGAATACGAAACGTGCAAAGATTTAGAATTATTTACTATAGATCAGATAATGAATTTACCTACCGATTCAATAGGATTTTATATTTGGAATACATCCAGTTTTCTAGATTTTGATCACAAACGAGCTTTGGATATTTTGTTATATAAAAAAAAACTGGAAAACATTACAGGTGTTAACATAATATCTAATATAGGGAAAAGGCCTGATGATATTAAGTTCCCATCTTCAATAAATTATAATTATGTTAATTTGACATATTATATAAATAATCGTTTTGATGATATATATACTTATCCATATTTTCTTAATAAAACTAAAACTACCACATCTAAAGATATGAAAACAATTAAAGAAATGACAATTAATGATATTAATTTTTTAGAAAAAGAATATAATTTATCAAAAATATTTGATATGGATATAAAAAAAAAAAAATCACTAGAAGGTAAAAAGAAAGACAAAAATTATATTGAACGGAACACAAATAGTAGAGAAAAAGTTGAATCTGATGATTTTTTTAGGGAATCCGACGGGAAATTTGGCGGGAAAAATAGCAGGAAATTTGGCGGGAAAAATAGCAGGAAATTTGGCGGGAAAAATAGCAGGAAATTTGGTGGTAATCGTAAAACAAACAAATAACAACTCTATTCAATACATTGGTGTATAGATACTAAATAATATTTTTTTTTATTTACAATTAAACATTTTTTAAGTATAACTTTTTTGTTTTATTTTTTGTAAATATTATATATTATTATTATATTACTATGCAAACTAAAACAGATTCATTAAGAATATATAATATAGATTCCCCACAATTTTTATTCTATAGGAATCAACATGAGAATCAAACATACGATTTTGTAAAATCAAAACTTAAACAATATAAAAAATCTTATAATTGTAGTTTTTCTATGACGGATGTTCTCAGAATGATGGATGAATTTATAGATCCATCCGATCCAGATACGGATAAACCTAATTCATTTCATGCATACCAAACAGCTGAATCTATTAGAAAACAATACCCTGAAAATAAAGCGTTACAAATTTGTGGTATAATTCATGATTTAGGTAAAATATTATTCAAATTTAATGAACCGTCATGGGCTGTTGTTGGTGATACATTTGTTGTCGGATGCAAATTTCCTGAAACTATTGTTTATTATGATACAATGAAAAATAATATAGATTATAATAATACTATTTATAATACAAAATATGGTGTTTATAAACCTCACTGTGGAATCCGCAATTTATTATTATCAGTAGGTCATGATGAATATTTGTATAATGTTTTACAGAGTAATAAAAATCATATTTTTCCACAAAAATATAAAGATATCATAAGATTTCATTCTTTTTATACTTGGCATACTGGTGGTTCATATCGTGAATTTATGGTATCAGATGATATGCAATTACTGGAAGACGTTCTTAATTTCAATGCATTTGATTTATATTCCAAAACAGACGATGATTTTACAATCACAGATGAAATTAAAAAATATTATAATAATATTTTAACTGAATATTTTCCTGAAAATCTTTTATGGTAATTTTTCAATAATATATAATAAAAAATACAAAAAAAATTGAATTAATTTTTAATCCATTAGATTAATATATATATATAAAATGGGTCAATACTATAAAGTCGTATTTCTCGGTTATGAACCAACAGTAAATAAAAAAGAAACTATTCGTCTTTGGCTTTGTCCCCACAGATATGGGGAAGGTCTTAAAATATTAGAACATTCTAGGGTTGGGTCATTATTTATGAATGTTATTGATGAAATGCTTAGTGTAAATGGTGCGTTCTATAAATCCCGTATGGTTTGGGCTGGTGATTATTCTAAAAAAGAAAAATATTCTGACAAAAATCTATATAATGAGCAGGATGATGGTGATCATGTGTCTAAAATAAAATTATTCAACAATGATTGTAATTTTATTACAAATCATAGCAAAAAACAATATATTATGAATCCTGGTAAGGGGTTTAATCACCCACTTCCACTATTGACGTGTGAAGGTGGATGTAATGCAGATGATATTGACGAAAAATGGGTTGGATTTTGGAGTAGAGATATTATTTCAAATGAAAGTGAAGCTATTGAAGGATATGAATTGATTGAAATTGGTAAATATAAGAGTTATTAAATAATTAATAATATAAAAAATTAAACCGACGAAGATTTAAACGGTGGAGTGTCGTTTGAAATCTTCAAGGGTATAAAATAAAAATTCAGGTTACAGTAATATACTGTAATCATTTTTTTACGCACTTTTTTATACTATTGATTACATCTTTAAAGATTAACAATGTTACAAATATATTTAAAGATATTTATATAAATATTTATATGAATTTAGAAACGACGATACTACAAAATCTATCTGGATTTGACCTTAAAAATAGAAATTTTACATTTGATAATCTTGTAAATACAAATTTATATAAAGCAAACATGTATGGTGCAAATTTGAGTAATATGGATTTGAGAACAAATATTTTATTACATGCTAATTTATGTTATGCAGATCTAAGCAGTTCTAATCTAAGTGGTTTGAATTTAGAAGGTGTAGAATTAATAGGTGCTAATTTAAGTAAAGCAGATTTATCTAACACCAATTTAGCTGGTATAGATTTTACAGGATCTAATTTGAAAGAAACTAAATTGATTAATGCAAATTTATTTATTTCTAATTTAACTGATACGAATTTATATAATGCTAATTTACAAGGAGCTGATATATGCAGAGCCAATTTGACAAGAGCCAATTTGGAAATGAGTAATATGATTTCAACCAATTTAACAGGGGTAAATCTAACTGATGCAAATTTAATTAATGCAAATTTAACTGAATCAAATTTATATATGGCGGAATTAGATGGAACTGATTTTACAGGTGCTAATTTAACAGGAACTAATTTAATATATCAAAATAATGAAATTAATCCAATCCAAATTCATCAATTCTTTGAAAGTTCATTAGAAAATTATAAAGAATTAATTTTATTATTAAATAGTAGCGAAAATTGTGATTTATCATATATAAATTCTATTAAGAAAAAAATTAACATAAATGAAACAGATATTAGTAATTTATCAAATAAAAACATTAATAATATAGTTGATGAAATAAAAACTTATATATTTCATTTATTTAATCCTTGTAATGAATTATCTATCAAAATAGATTCGGTTTTAAATAATGATATTCATACAATTTTTGATAATTATATTTCAGATATTAATGGTAATATACATAATATAACTTTTAGACAATTTGTAGTTGCATCTTTTGAATTTATCTCAAGAAGAACTACAGAGTTTAAACAACAATATATAAGTTTTTTTTTAGATGACTCGTTATCTGCATATGATGGATCTGGAAATGAAGCAATATCATGTTCAAAAGGTATATTAGAACGATTTATTACTACTATTCCAAATGCATTATCTCTCTCTTTAGACAAAGAAATAACTTCAATTGATACAAAAGAAAATTTACAAAGAATTATTGAAATAATAGTAGGATATAAAGAAAATAATATTACACCGAAAATAATAAATTTGCTCTTGGCTGATTGTTGGAATTATTTTGTAGTGTATATAAAAAGTGAAGGCATTACAGAAAAAAAAATACGTAGAGAGATATTATCAAATTTTATTATTATAAAATATACTGATAATGGAAATATTATTACCAATAAAACAAAAAATATAATAAATAATTATTTAAATTCCGATAATGAATTTGTTAAATATGCATTAAATGATGAAAATTTTTAATTATGTTATCTATTAGTATTGTAAATATGCAACATTAAGTGTTTTTGAAGGTTTGTATTTTAACAAATCCAGTTCTTTTTTTGTAGTAGGAAATTCTTTATAGCCATATATATCTTGTAATGATAACCACTCAAATAAACCACCTGGATATATATAAATATTATAAAAACCTAAAGATGTTAATTGTGTATATTTTTTATAACCGCTTTCATCGTTACAATTACGCCCATAAATAAGTATTTTAATACTTTTATTACCTGATTTTAATAAATTATTGATTATTTGTTCTTCTTGTTGTATATTTATAGTATTAGGTATTAGACATTCTTGGTCTTTATCATAAAGTGTATTAATTAACAAGTATGAGTCCTTTGATATTGTCTGTATATATTGAATATCTTCAAAATTAATTCTTTTGAATGATTGTGAATTACCCATTACTTTATTTTGTATAATATTTTTAAATAAAAAAAAATATTATTTATATTGTATTTTTATTGTAATATTTGAATATTTTTATAGTTTTCCTTTTGTGTTTTTTTTCTTTTTGCGTTTTTGTTTTGTTTTTTGACTTAATGATACAAATTTATAATAAAAAATTGATTTGAAACTTATTATAATAAGTATTTGTAAATAAACAACATGGACGAACAAACTACCAATTTATATAATGAAGCGATTATATTACAGGAACAAAACCCTATACAAGAATATAGTAAAAATAGTTTAACTGCTAAATCAGGATATAAGGCAGAGGATATATTTAGAACACACGAATTAATAAAATGTAAGTTAGAAAAATATTTTGGAAAAAAAATAATTTCATTACATAAAATTCACGGAAAAAAATATGATACAAAAATTTATTTTGAAGATGGTTGTAGTATAAATATTCAAAATAAAAAAATAGAAAATTTAGGAGGTAGAGGCGATTCATTTGATAGAAGACATATAAAAAATACATTTAACAATCAATGTATAAGAAAATATTTAACATTATTAACTCTAATAAGAAAAAGTAAAAATGAATCATTAATGAGCGAAGGACAAAAAATAGATTTTATGAAATTGTGTAATAATAATTTAGACGATATAACGCAATATATAAAAAAAACACTAATAGGAGAAGATAATACACAAATGAATGATTATTGGTGTATAATGAAAACAAATAAGACTTTTACTAATGTAGAATTATATATAATTTCAAGTAAAAAATTGTTTGAATTTATAGAACAAACAATAAAAATAGACATTAAACTTAAAAAAAATGGTACTTGTTTACATTTATCACCATACATCGCATTACAGAGAAAAGGTGGTGGTAATACGGATAATTCACCAAATCATATACAAGCAAAATTAAAAGTTACACAGGAAATATTAAATTTATGTGATAAATTATCATAAATTAGACAATAATACTTTTACAACATTAACTACAATACAATTACCGAGATAAAATAACATTTCTTCATTTTTAACAATTGTATTCCATTTATAATTTTCATCAAATCCAAACATTTTTAACCCTTCGTTAACATTTAATCTTCTAACTTTTGTATCAATATAATACAATCCAGTTTTTGCTCCTGGTCCGCCAGAAGAAGCACAAATAGTGGGTCCGCACGAATCAATTGAATACACTCTTTCACCCTGTCTTCCTCCATTATTTGATATTTTATGTATCATTTTATATAACATTTTACAATTATTTTTAGTTCCATTTTCTTTACATTTTTCTAATTTATATTTATGTTCATAGCTTAAATATTTAGTTTCAGTAAAATCTATTATACTTGAAACAGGAGTTATTGTTTTAGATGGTTCTAATGGAAATTCATATTTTTTTATTTTACTGCCAATGATAAATAATCTTTGTCTCGATTGCGGAGAATTATAATATTTAGAATCAATAATTTTAAAACTAACAATATATCCTCTTTTTTGTAATTCCGTATTTATTGTATTAAATGTTTCTCCTCCATCAATAGTTAATAAATTTTTTACATTTTCTAATACTATTGTATTTGGAGTTTTTATGTCAATAATTTTTAAAATAGCATAAAACAAATTTCCTTTAATTTTATCTTCAAACCCTTCTTTTTTTCCTGCTATTGAAAATGGTTGACAATTATGAACGATTGTATTCATAACAATATAACTATTATCATTTTGAACCTCAAAATTATATACAGGTATTTCGGTTATCTCTCTCTTTGTAATTTTAAATGGAGCAAACCAAACATAATTATCTCGAATAAATGAAGAAATTTGTCGTTCTCTTTGTAATGTTCCTCTTATACAATATGTATCTCTTTGATTTACGGTTCTACCTTCAATAACCGTAGTTTTAGGACGAACACGTTTATTTATTGAAAATATATATCCTAATTTTAAATATAATCTTTGCAATCCATATGCTAAATTTGATGATACTGTTGTAATTTGCAAAATATTATTATTTTTGATACAAACATATGCTTTCATATATCCGTTAATGAATTCTTGAATAAATTCTTTTGGTGCATCTTGAACCCATTCAGGTATTAATTTACCGTGATCAAATTTCCCAAACTGTTTCAAAATATTATACCAAATAATATTAGAACATCCAAATTTTTTACATTTATCACCAGTATCACAATTTTTATCTGTAATAGGTATAACCCTATTTATACGTTCAAAAACTTCTTCCTCGTCTTTATTATTAATAGCAAATCGTATTTTATACATACATCGTCCATCTTCTTTTATAGTTTCTTCAATCCAACCATCACCAATTAGATATCCCATAACAAACCAATAATCTAAATTATCTAATTTAATGTATAACTGTTCTTTTTTATGTTGATTAATTGTTTTTTCAAAAGTAAATTCTGGTATAATTTCATTATCATTAATAACCATTCCAAAATAGTCATTAATAGTTAGTTCATTTGCTTTTTTCCATTTTGGTTCTGTAAAGAATATATTATATTGTCTATTTAAAGAATCCCATTTTTTTTTCTTTTCACAAATATAAAATGGGTGTTCTTCTGTTGAACTAATAATTTCAGGATGATATTTTATTTTTATATCAAATATTTTTCCGCTATATTGTTTTCTTTGTAAATTTAAAATATTTTGAAATTTTCCCGTATGTGTTAAAAGTTTATCGGTTAATTTAACATCTTCGATATTTTTATAACCATTATTGGTTAATGTCTGTGTTCCAGCTATAAAACATGGAAATCCTGCACATAAAATATCAAAATCAGGTATATTTTCAATATTTATATTATTAATATCACCTTCAGGAGTAATTCCATAATTTTCTTTATATATTTTTCTAACTTTATCATCTATGTCACAAGCAAATACACATTTATATTTTGTGTCTTCAGTGTGTAACGAATTAAAAGCATAATGAAACGCACCTAATCCGCAAAACAAATCAATATATTTAATTTCTTTATGTGTATTTTTTGAATCAATTATAAAAAACGATGATTGCTGATTAATAATATTTGTTGAAGTAATATCGTCTATTTTTTTAGCAACAACCTTTTCAATCATTTCTGCGATTTTACTTTCAAAAACACAAGGATTTTTTTTAGTAGTATGTTTGGTATAATGTCCCTTTTGAGTAAATTCTTTTCCGCATTTTTCGCAACTATATTTAACCATTTTTCGTTATTATAATATAATATAATATTTTATTTTTAAATCAATTTTTTTAAATAACTATTTTTAACTAATTTTAGTTAATATTCTTAAACATTACTGAATTTTGAAATACATTCATTATCTCTCGTAAAAAAAAATTGAAATAGGTTTACACATTTATTATAACGTAATTAATAAAAAATGTCTTTAATAAAATTATTCAATTTCCCAAAGTTCTCGTTATTGTTAAGTAGAAATTTAGTTAAACCGTTAGGCAGATGGGGTGCACAATCAGACAAAAATAAAAAATTTAATATAGATTACGGTAATATAGATAATTGTGGAACGTGTATGAAGATAAAAGAAATATATAAAAAACCTAAAGACGAGAAAGAAATAAACAAGATATAAATAATATTTTAATTAAACCGACGAACATTTGATTCGCAAAGCCCATCCCTCTCTATCTCATCACCCGACCTTCGTAAAGCAAAAGCGGAATTGTGCTTATTATTTATGTAAAAGCTCTAAATCAATTGAACTGCAATACGATTTCAACCTTTTCTTTTTTTATTGATTTTGTAGCAGAAACAGATAATTCTTCTCTCTTTTTCCTTGTTTTAGTATTATCAACAATAGTTTCTTTACGTTTTGATGTGCTGTTTCTACAGTTCATATCGGCTTCAATTGCCGTATAATTATCTTCAATAAAATCAATAACTTTATTTTCCAACGCCCATTTAAAAAAATTTAATTGTCCAATTGTAGTTTCTATACATGTTCCATCTTTATAAGGTATACTAATCCTATCCCATCTACAAAAAGGGTCAAATCGTCTTTTACTATAAGCTTTTAATTTCAATTTGTAATCTACATAGACTTTAAATCGCCTACCATCTTCATTATCAAAAACAGTATAATATTTTTTTGCATAATTAGTAGAAAACCAATCAACAATTCTTAAAGAGATTTGGCATTCTCCAGTAATTATTTTCAACATTTTACTCAACATTTGCTCATCTTTATAAAAAGTCATAAGATTTGTTAATAATAAATCATTTTGAGTTGTATAACAAGAAGTTTTCATTTTGATATAATTGAAAAGACTTATTTAAATACTTATTGAAAAGATTTATTTAAATACTTATTGAAAAGATTTATTTAAATACTTATTGAAAAGATTTATGTAAATACTTATTGAAAGCATAAACTAAAACTATATGAAGATACATAAAATTGAATATAAAATTGAATTGTTTTTTATTCAATATAAATATACTAAAATACTAAAACTATACTCAAAAATGAACGGAATTGAATTATTTGAGCGCATTAAACAAGTATCTACTTTTTATGAACTTTTACAATCTGTAAATGGAAAAACAAAAGCGGAAACACAATCTAAAAGAGGTAATGTATTTGAAAAAGTATGTGATATTATTATTAAATTTGGGTTTTATTCCATCTTACCAAATGATATTTACGACCACTATGAAGGAAATATTAATACTTGTAAATTAAAAAAAGTGGATAATTTGGAACTTTATTTACGATGTCTATCTGTATTTAGCAAGGGAAAAGGAGGTTCAAGTGATATTACATTACAAAATAAAAATAATGGGAAATGGGTATTTATGTCTTCGAAGTTTTATTTAGATGATAGTAAAAAATCTATTGATAGTTATGATGTTGAGAAAATTTTAGCAATTGTAAAACAACATTCGCATAAATATAAAGAATGCGATATTTATCTTGTTGTAAATAATAAACAAAAAGTATTGGATATCATCGCATCAAGTCAATCAACAAACAATTATATCAAGGAAAATATTCATCACATTTTAGATTTAGGCGAATTAGAAATATGTTTTCAAAATCTAAAACATTCTATACAAGACATTACAATTGGTGAAGTTAATTCTAAATTTTGTAATTCCATGATTCCATTAGAATTGCGATTTCATCAAGATTTAATTACTGATAGACAAATGAAAAGTATTGATGAAGGAGAAAAGGAATTGTTATTAGGAGCAAAAGCTAGGTCTGGAAAAACTTATTGTGTTGGAGGGTTGTTTATTAAATACTATAAAAAATATATATCGTTAAATGGATTAATTATTACACCAGCACCAACCGAAACATTATCTCAATTCACAGATGATTTATTTCACAAGTTTAGAGATTTTAACGGAATAAATATTGTTGAAATTAAAAAAGGAACTGATTTTGAAACTATGGTTCTCGCACAAAATAATATTATTATTGTGAGCAAACAATTATTAGATGATTATGTTTTTGAAAAAAAAGTGGAAGCAATTCAACAACTTAATTTGGATTTTATCGTATTTGACGAGAACCATTTTCACGGAACAACTCAAATGTCTAAAAATATGTTACAATCCTATTCATCACCAAAAACTATAAAATTATATTTAACCGCAACTTATGCAAAACCTTTAAGTGAATGGAATATCCCTTTAGAATGTCAGTCGTATTGGGATATTGAAGACGAACAATTGTGTAAAAAACGAAATATTCAAGGATTAGTAGAAAAGCATGGAGAAGATGTGTTGTTGTTGTTAACCGAAGAAAATAAAGAACAATTATTATGTATTTATGATAAAATGCCTGATTTACACATTCTCACAAATACGATGGATAGAAAAAGATTTGAAGTAATCAAGGAACAAATAAAAGACACATCATATGGATTTTCAATGTCAACACTATTTTCAACAACACCACTTAAAAAAGAACAAAAAAAGATTACAATCAAACAAGGAAAAGAAAAAGGGAACGAAAAATTAAAAACATTTATAATTGGTGGTGGTGATAGCTTTAATTATACGGGAGAAGTTGATAAGTTTTTACAATATATTTCTGGAGATGGAACAATTGATATGACGGTTGCAGTTAGAGATACAAAGTCTATATATGAAAGAATTAAAAAAACTTCTCAAATTGAAAATAGCAGAACACGACTAAATAATGGTGATTTTACAAGCCAATTGTGGTTTTTGCCGTTTGGCGCAGATATGCTAATAGATAAAGTCAGTTGTTGTTTAAAGGAAAGAATGTTAAAAAATCGTATTCTAAAAAATTATGAAATAAAAATAGTTAATTCCAAAAAAGACTATAAAGTAAAGGACTTGAAAGAAGAAATTAAAAATTGGGAATTGAAAGCAAAAGAAGAAGGGAAATATGGATTGATTTTATTAGCAGGAAATCAATTGACTTTGGGAATTACGCTACCATTTGTTGATGTAGTGTTTCTATTTAATGATATTGTTTCAAGTGATAAAATTATTCAAATGATGTATCGTTGTATGACTGAAAGTATCAATAATAGCGATAATGATAAAATAAATAGCGGAATAAAGAAAATGGGATTTGTAGTGGATTTGAATATTTCCAGAGTTCTAAATACTTGTTTGGATTATAATGTGTATAAAAAAGATTTGAATGTTGAACAAAAAATCTCCTATTTGGTAGAAAACAATTTGATAAATATAGATAGTGATTTGTTTCAAGGAAAAGAAAATAAGACAAAATTAGTTGAGAAACTTTTACATATATGGAAAGCAGACCCTATTCATAACTTAAAAATATTATTGAAAAAGATTGAGGAAAGTATTATTGATATGGATACAAAAGACCAAAAAATGATGAACCAGTATTTTACCAGTTCTGTTGGAGATGATAAAGTAAATGTAAAAGTTCAATTTGACGAAGAAAGTGAAGAAGCATTACCAACAGGAAAAGAAATTATAAAACAAGGTGGATGTGATAATGAAGTTGAAGAGAAAGATACCGTTGTCAAAGAAGATGATAAAGATATTGATATTTCCCTTACCAAAGATGTATTACCCTTTATTATTCCGCTGATTTGTATTTTAACTATGAATACCGAACATAAGGATATTTTAGAAATGTTGAATGTGATTAAGACCAATCCAACATTATTGAGTGTATTTCAAGACCAGTCGTTTATCTGGTGGAATAAACCAGATATTATAAAATTAATAGAAGCGATTGTAGGAAAATATATTAGAAAGAACTCTTGTGTATATAATATATCAATCCAATTTAAGATGTCTTTACAAAGTTTAATAGATAAACCAAAGGAATTGTTGGAACTAATTGATAGTTGCTTGAAACCAAAGCAAAGTGAAAAAAAACAATTTGGAGAAGTATTTACTCCTATGTGGTTAATTAATGAAATGATAAATAATTTAGATATATGTTATGCTAAAATTAATG
>Ga0209390_10003475_pt1 | contig 25496 bp, 25 predicted proteins | sample BON01_FD_187212 | JGI IMG/M metagenome (GOLD analysis project Ga0209390, IMG submission 187212) | Freshwater microbial communities from Lake Bonney liftoff mats and glacier meltwater in Antarctica - BON-01 (SPAdes) (version 2) | ecosystem: Environmental > Aquatic > Freshwater > Ice > Glacier... | reverse complement strand
AGGCGCTGGTGCGCTATATCGTGGAAAAAATCATCTCTACCAAACCAAAGAATTACGCTCAGCCGATGCAGCCGACAAACTTATGGCAATCGCTCATTCCGGCTACCGGGTAACAGAGGAATTTAGGTTCAATGTGGCAAATTCACTCAGACTATCGATCGCGTGTTACTGGTGACCGTTAGCAATTGGATTCACCCGGCGCCGGCGCCGCCCCCATGACACCGGCGCCGCCATGGGGCCTGACTGGAACACGCGATGCGCTCCGGATGTCCGTCCATTGCGGCGCCCAACTATTACGATATAGTAAATTCATTACGAATAGGTAAATCACCTGGACGGAGATCGACATGCACCCACAACCGCATGGCACCGACACGCTGCCCGCGCCGGCGCCGATTCAACAGTTGCACCACTATGCCTACCGGGCACGGGACGCAGAGGAGACCCGGCATTTCTACGAGGACATCCTCGGTTTGCCGATGGTCCACATCATCCAGAGCGACCACGTACCCAGCACCGGGGAATACTGCCCCTACACCCACTTCTTCTTCCGCCTGCAGGACGGTTCGTTCATCGCCTTCTTCGATCTGGGCGACGACGAGGCGGCCCTGCCCTCGCCCAACACACCATCGTGGGTCAACCACGTGGCATTTCGCGTCGATTCGGTGGCTGACCTTGAAGCCACCCGCACCCGTCTGCAAGCCCATGGCATTGAGGTGATCGGCGTGACCGATCACCTCATCTTCAAGAGCATCTATTTCTTCGACCCCAATGGCGTGCGGCTCGAACTCACGGCCCAGGTGGCCGATGAAAACCAGATGCTGGAAGAAAGCCGCGACGCGCGCGCCCGCCTTGACGCATGGTCCGCGCGCAAGGCACAGTGGCGACTCGATCGTGCCAGCGGCAAGGCCAGCGGCGCACTCAAGCCGCAGCAGAACGACCGCCCCGAAGTCAGTCCACGCGCCGCCGATCAGGCGCGCTAAGAAACGCAACAGGAGATCCGCATGGACAGTGCCCCCGCCGCCTCCCAGGCTACCGCCTTCACCAACGACTACGAGTTCTCCAAGGGCGGCTACGACCTACCGACCTATCCGTTCGTCGCGCCGCCGGAACTGGGCAGCAAGACTGCCGTGCGCCACCCCATCGTCATTGTTGGTGCCGGCATCACCGGCCTGACCATGGCCTGTGCCTTGGCGCGCCAGGGAATCGCGGCGGTGGTTCTTGACGAAGACAACTCGGTGGGCGTCAAGGGCGCGTCTTCGCGTGGCATCTGCTACACGCAGAAGTCGCTCGAGATCTTCCAACGCCTGGGCATCTACGACCGGATCGCCGCCAAGGGCATCCAGTGGAGTGTCGGGCGCACCTTTGCCGGCAACGACGAGGTCTATTCATTCGACCTGCGCCAGCAGAGCAGTTTCCAGCTGTCGGCCCAGCCGCCATTCATCAACATCCAGCAGTTCTACATCGAAGGTTTCCTGGTCCAGCGCATCCAGGAGCTCGGTCATGTGGACCTGCGCTGGGGTTCGCGCGTCGCCGGCTTCACCCAACAGGACGGCTTTGCCACGCTGACAGTGGACACGCCGCAGGGCAGCTACCAGATCGAGGCCGAGCATGTGGTCGACGCCAGTGGCTCGCACACGCCGTTCCATCGCTGGTGCGATGCTGCGATGCAGTCGCGCCGCGGCGACGACCGCTGGTGTATCGCCGACGTTCGTTTCAAAAACCTGCCCCCCACCGAGCGCCACACCTGGATCGAGGCGCCATTCAACGACAACCGCGCCGTCTGGCAACACCTGATGGCCGACGATGTCTGGCGCATCGACTACCAGATGGAACCCGACGCCGACCCGGCCCTTGTCAGCAGCGAAGCCGAAGTGCACAAGCGCCTGCGCCGCCAGTTCGGCCCGGACGTCGAATGCGAGATCGTCTGGGTTGGCCCCTACGCCTACCGAAGCCAGTGCCTGGATGCACTGCATATCGGCAGCGTGTATTTCATGGGTGACACGGCCAAGATCGTCAGCCCGTTTGGCGCACGCGGTGGCAACACCGGCGTGGCCGATGCCGACAACCTGGCCTGGAAGCTGGCGGCGGTGCTGCGCGGCCGTGCGCCAGCGGCGCTGCTTGAGAGTTACAACCAGGAGCGACTGGAGGCAGCCCAGCAGAACGTGCAGGTGACCAACCGCACCGCGCGATTTCTGCGCCCTGCCGACGGCATGGAACGCGTGTTCCGTACCGCGGTGATCGGCCTGGCGCGCCAGCATCCGTTCGCACGCCAGCTTGTCAATACCGGCCGCATGGCGGTGGCCAATCCGTACAGCCAGTCCGCCATCTGCGAGAGTTCGGGCGGCCTGTCGGTGCAGAACGTATTTTTCCATTGGGTAGACGGCAGTCCGGGCTGCGTCAACGACCTGATCCAGTGGGCCGACGGACGGCTCTTGCTGCTGGTCTTCGGCGACCAGTCGGCGCAGGCGCTCCAGCGCCTGGCCGAACTGACGCGCCATGCGCCGGTTCGCTGTGTGCAGGTGCTGGGCGCCGACACCCGGCGCCAGTCGCTGGAGACGGTGCGCGACCCGCAAGGCCATCTGCAAGGCGCCTGCCATGTGTTCGGCCATGCCTGGGCCCTGGTACGGCCCGACGCCTATCTGGCCGCCACAGGCGAAGCAGTGGACAGCGCCCTGGTGCGCGCCGTCGAACACGCGCTGGCCCTGGCCTGAATCCGACAGGAGCAATATCCATGAAAACCCAACTGCACCTGCAAGACGCCGACAGCTTCTATGAGCAGCTTCTCGATGCGCACCAGGGCCTGAGCAGCGCACAGTCCGAATTGTTCAACGCCCGGCTGATCCTGCTGCTGGCCAACCAGGTGGGCGATGGCCGTGTGCTGCAGGAGTGCCTGACAGCGGCCCGCATTGCCACCGAAGCTGCGCCCACCTGAGGCGAGGCCCGGTCGGCACCCGTCGCCGCGTCCCCTAAAATCAACCCGTCCCGGGCGACCGTCCGGGTGCGGAATCATGCCCGCGCGGGTTGCACGACCCTGCTGGCACGGCACCGCTGTCTATTGGCAGGGCCGACCCGCGTGACCCGCCACGACCAACGCACCACACCATGACCGACGCACTGAAGCAGCCCGGGCTCGAGAGCCTGTCCAAATCGTTTGAACCCGCCGCACTGGAGGCCTTCTGGGGCCCCGAATGGGAGCGCCGTGGCTACGGGACCGCTGGCGCACGGGGCACCGGTGTGCCCGATCCGCAAGCAGGTGCGTTCGCGATCCAGCTGCCACCGCCCAATGTGACCGGCACCTTGCACATGGGCCACGCGTTCAACCAGACCATCATGGACTCGCTGACACGCTACCACCGCATGCGCGGCCAGAACACGGCCTGGGTGCCCGGCACCGATCACGCCGGCATTGCCACGCAGATCGTGGTCGAACGCCAGTTGCGCGACCAGGGCGTCAGCCGCCACGATATGGGCCCGACGCCGGCCGAGGCACGCAAGAACTTTGTCGCCCGGGTCTGGGAATGGAAGGAGAAATCGGGCAACACCATCACCACGCAGATGCGCCGCATGGGCGACAGCGTGGACTGGAGCCGCGAATACTTCACGCTCGACGACAAGCTCTCGGGTGTGGTCACCGAAACCTTTGTGCGACTCTATGAGCAGGGCCTGATCTACCGCGGCAAACGCCTGGTGAACTGGGACCCGGTGCTCAAGACCGCGGTCAGCGATCTGGAGGTCGAGAGCGAAGAAGAAGACGGCTCGATGTGGCATATCCGCTACCCGTTTGCCGACGGCCCGCAACGGGTCGACGGCCAGATGCAGGACGGCCTTGTTGTGGCCACAACAAGGCCCGAGACCATGCTCGGCGACGTGGCGGTCATGGTGCATCCGGATGACGAACGCTACCAGCACCTGATCGGCAAACAGGTGAAGTTGCCGCTGTGCGATCGCAACATCATCGTGATTGCCGACGACTACGTGGACCCGGCCTTCGGCACCGGCGTGGTCAAGGTCACACCCGCGCATGACGTGAACGACTATGCCGTGGGTCAGCGCCACAAGCTGCCGATGATCGGTGTGCTCACGCTGGACGCCACGCTCAACGACGAAGCCCCACTCGCCTACCGCGGGCTGGACCGCTTCGTGGCACGCAAGAAGATCGTGGCCGATCTCGAGGCCCTGGGCGTGCTGGTCGAGGTGAAAAAGCACCGGCTGATGGTGCCGCGCTGCGCGCGCACCGGCCAGGTCATCGAGCCGATGCTGACCGACCAATGGTTCGTCGCCATGTCCAAGGTCAGCCCGCAGGATCCTTCGGCGAAGTCAATCGCACAGAAGGCCATCGACGCGGTCGAGAGCGGCGCCGTGCGCTTCGTGCCGGAGAACTGGGTCAACACCTACAACCAGTGGATGAACAACATCCAGGACTGGTGCATCAGCCGCCAGTTGTGGTGGGGGCACCAGATTCCGGCCTGGTATGGCGAGAACGGCGAACTTTTTGTGGCCCGCACCGAAGCGGACGCGCGCGCCGCGGCCGACACGGCGGGCTACCAAGGCACACTTACGCGTGACGAGGACGTGCTCGACACCTGGTATTCCTCCGCGCTGGTGCCGTTCTCCACCATGGGCTGGCCGCAGTCTGTCGAAGCCAAGGCCCCATCCGGTGCCGGCGAGAAATCCGACTACGACCTGTACCTGCCCTCCAGCGTGCTGATCACCGGCTACGACATCATCTTCTTCTGGGTCGCCCGCATGATCATGATGACGACCCACTTCACCGGACAGGTGCCGTTTCGCGACGTCTACATCCACGGCCTGGTGCGCGACGCGCACGGTCAAAAGATGAGCAAGTCCGAGGGCAATGTGCTCGACCCGGTCGACCTGATCGACGGCATCACGCTCGAGCCGCTGCTGGCCAAACGCTCTGAAGGCCTGCGCCGCCCAGAGACTGCACCGGCGGTGCGCAAGAACACGCAAAAGGAGTTTCCCAACGGCATTCCGGCGTTTGGCGCCGATGCGCTGCGCTTCACGTTCGCCGCCCTGGCCTCGCTCGGGCGCAACATCAACTTCGACACCAAGCGCTGCGAGGGCTACCGCAACTTCTGCAACAAGCTGTGGAACGCGACCCGCTTCGTGCTAATGAACTGCGAAGGCCAGGACTGCGGGCTGAAAGACCACACGGCTGCCGAATGCACGCCGGCTGACGGCTCGGCCAGTTATCTCGAGTTCAGCCCGGCCGACCGCTGGATCACCTCGGTGCTGCAACAGGTCGAAGCCGACGTGACGCGTGGCTTCGAAGAATACCGGCTGGACAACGTCGCCAACAGCATCTACCAGTTTGTCTGGGACGAATTCTGCGACTGGTATCTGGAGATCGCCAAGGTCCAGATCAACACCGGCAGCCCGGCCGAGCAACGCGCCACGCGCCGCACACTGATCCGCACGCTCGAGACCATCTTGCGACTGGCGCACCCGGTCATTCCGTTCATCACCGAAGGCCTGTGGCAAAAAGTCGCGCCGGTAGCCGGTCGTGGCGGTGAATCGGTCAGCATTGCGGCCTACCCGGTCAGTCAGCCTGACCGTATCGATACCGCAGCCATCGACCATGTGGCGCGCCTCAAGGGCCTGGTCGACGCCTGCCGCAACCTGCGCGGCGAGATGGGCGTTTCACCGGCGACCCGACTGCCCCTCTTCGTGCTGACAACCGATGCCGGCGAGGCCGCATTCCAGCGCCAGTCGGCACCGGTGTTACAGGCTCTGGCCAAGCTCAGCGAAGTGCGGGTGTTCGAGAGCGAAGCCGAATGGGCCGCAGCGGCCCAGTCGGCGCCGGTGGCCGTTGTCGGTGCGGCCCGTGTCTGCCTTTACATGGAAGTCGATGTCGCTGCCGAGAAGGCCCGGCTGGGCAAGGAAGCCACGCGCATCGAAGGCGAGATCGCCCGCGCCCACGGCAAGCTGTCGAACGAGGCGTTTGTCGCCAAGGCACCGCCTGCGGTGATTGCGCAGGAGCGCCAGCGCGTCAGCGACTTCGAAGCCACGCTGGACAAGTTGCGCGAGCAACTCGCGCGCCTGGGCTGATTCGCTCCCCGGTGGCGCGCGTCCGGTCGCGCCGCCCGGTAATCAGCGCCGGCGCATCAGGTGGATAAAATTTGCGCCTTCGGTCTGCTGCTCGACCAGTTCGTTGCCGGTCTGTTTGGCAAATGCCTGAAAGTCACGCACCGATCCGGCGTCGGTCGATATGACACGCATGGTCTGGCCGCTTTCGAGCCCACTCAGCGCTTTCTTCGCCTTGAGTATGGGCAAGGGGCAATTGAGCCCGCGGGCGTCGACTTCGATATCTGCTTGCATGACGTCTCCAATTGGGAATGTTCTCGATTCTATGGATTGTTGCGGTAACAGGGAGAAAACCGTGCGCCTGCAGCGCCATGCTCAGGCACCGACCGAGTCACGGCCCCCATTGAGCGCCAGGCCGAACCTGCCGCCGCGCTCAGGCCGTCTTGCCCCATTCGACAAAGCGCGGCTGGTAACCACGCCCGGTCAGCCAGTCGGCGAGCGCATATCCGGTGCCGGCCGGCCAGCACAACACATCCTCATGCCGGAACAGCTTGTAGTCGACCAGTTCCGGTGACAGCTTCACCGTGCCACGGCATGACGCGTGGTAGGCGATGATGATCTGGTTCATGCGTTGGAAGTCGTAAACACCGATCAGATTCAGTGCATCGACCTGCAGGCTGGTCTCTTCCCCGATCTCGCGTTCGATGCCCTTCTGCGGCGTCTCTGCGGCCTCCATGAAGCCGGTGATCAAGGCATAAGCCTTGGCCGTCCAGGCGGCGTTGCGCGCCAGCAGGATCTTGCCCTCAAACTCGATTACCGCGGCCAGCACCGGAACCGGATTGTTCCAGTGCGTGAATCCGCAGGCGGCGCAGCGCAAGCGCTCCTTGTGCCCACCGTCTTCCAGTTGCCCGATCGACGCCAGCGGATGGGCGCATTGCGGGCAGAATTTGAATGCGTCCACCATCGGCATCAGGCCGGGAAAACGCCGGTCGACAGATAGCGGTCGCCCCGATCACAGACGACGAAGACGATGGTGGCGTCCTTCTCCCGCGCCGCGATCTGCTGCGCGACCCAGCAGGCGCCAGCAGCAGAGATGCCGCCGAATATTCCTTCTTCGCGCGCCATGCGCCGGCACATTTCCTCGGCATCGGACTGGCTCACCAGCACCAGTTCGTCGACCGTCGTCGGATCGTAGATCTTGGGCATGTATTCCTGCGGCCACTTGCGAATGCCCGGAATGCGCGATCCTTCAGCGGGTTGGGCGCCGACGATCTTCACCGCGGCGTTCTTTTCCTTGAGAAATCGCGAAACGCCGGTGATGGTGCCAGTGGTTCCCATGGCACTGACGAAGTGCGTGATCTGGCCCTTGGTGTCGGCCCAGATCTCAGGGCCGGTGGTCTCGTAATGGATACGCGGATTGTCCTGATTCGCGAACTGGTCGAGCACCCGGCCCTTGCCGCTGCGCTCCATCTGCTCGGCCAGATCACGGGCATATTCCATGCCGCCACTCTTGGGCGTCAGGATCAGTTCCGCACCATAGGCCTTCATGGTCTGCACGCGCTCGATCGACAGGTCCTCGGGCATGATCAACACCATGTGGTAGCCCTTGATCGCCGCAGCCATGGCCAGGGCGATGCCGGTGTTGCCTGATGTGGCTTCGATCAAGGTGTCGCCGGGCTTGATGTCGCCGCGCTCCTGCGCCCGCTGGATCATCGACATGGCCGGCCGGTCCTTGACCGATCCCGCCGGGTTGTTGCCCTCAAGTTTGGCCAGCACGACATTGCCGAGCGACTGGTTCTGCGCAGCGCCGATGCGCTGCAACGCAACCATCGGCGTTTTTCCGATGGTGTCTTCGATGGTGGGGTATCTCATGCCCCGCACTGTGCCATAATTTCGCCCTTGATCTGACTCCGATGCCGGAGTGGTGAAATTGGTAGACGCACGGGACTCAAAATCCCGCGGGGTAAAACCCGTGCCGGTTCGATTCCGGCCTCCGGCACCATCCCTTTGCGGGGATGCATCAGCGTGGTGATGGCCTTCTGGCAAACCATCTTCCCTCAACGCCACAAGCTTCACCCGACCAGACCTTTCGATAGCCGTCGACCGCCTCCTGCAACAGGAGTCTTCGCCTCGGCACCGAAACAGCGCCACACCCCTCTGCCATGACTTACAAGCTCCTCAGTTTTGACCTCGACGGCACACTGGTCGACACCGCCGGTGAAATCGCGTACGCCGCCAATCAGACACTGGCCGACGCCCGATTGCCGCCCCACTCTCTCGAGCAGATCACCCGACGCATCGGTGGCGGGGCGTTGGTGCTGATGCGCGGCCTGCTGGCCGACGCAGCGCCGGCACCCGGCACAGCCGATGTCGGCATGGACACCACGCATCTGTTGCAGCGCTTCGAACACCACTATGCCAAGGTGGCCGGTACGCTGGCCCAACCCTATCCGGGCTGCGTGCGCACGCTGGAGATGTTGCGCGCGGCCGGGGTGCGACTGGTCTGCGTCACCAACAAGGAGCAGGTCTTCGCAGAGCAGGTATTGCGCGCCACCGGGCTCGACGGGTTCTTCGAGCTACTGATCGGTGGCGATACCTTGGCGCACAAGAAACCCCATCACGCGGTGATCGACCATGTGCGCCAGGTGTTCGACTGCCAGCGCGCCCACATGGCCCATATCGGCGACTCGACCGTCGACGTGCAGGCCGCCCGCAACGCCGGTGTCGCCGCCTGGGCTGTCAGCTACGGCTACAACGCGGGCGTGCCGATTGCCGCGGCCCTGCCCGATCTGCTGTTCGACAAACTGCCAGAGATCGCGCAGCACCTCGCGACCTTGCAGGCTGCAGCACAGGGCTGACGCAGCAAACGCAGATCGAGCGGCTCAATCGGGCCCATGCGGTCGTCGTCGGCCTGCGCGCACCGGTTCGGGCGTCAGGACGAACCCAGGCCCTGGGTAACCGTTGGATAACGCAGCACCAGTTTCAACTCGCGCTTGAGCCGCGTATTGTCCAGACGGCGTGATTCACCCATGAAACTAAGCAAACCCAACGGAAGCTCGGCCGCCGCCGCCGTGCGCGCCAGACGCGGCGGCCGCGGCAGTCCATACAGGTCGGCCGCAAGATCGAAATAATCCCCCATCTTCAGGCAGGTGTCGTCGCAGATGTTGTAGACCCGCTGCGGCCGTGCGCGCCACAAGGCCAAGGTGCAGGCACGCGCCAGGTCATCGGCGTGAATATGGTTGGTGTACACATCGTCTTCACTGCGCAGCACGGGGGTCCCGGCCTTCAGGCGCTTGTGCGGCGTGCCACCGACGCGGTCCGGCGCGTAGATGCCCGGAATGCGCAGGATGCTGGCGTGCGCACCGGAGCCACGACCAAAGAAGCGGACCCAGCGCTCCGCATCCGCGCGCCGCCGTGCACGGGGCGTGTCGGCGCGCACCATGCGCGTCTCTGCGACGCGTGCGCCGGCACAGTCGCCGTACACGCCGCTGGTGGAGCCATAGACCAGCGCCAGCGGCGCTGTGCGCCGGCGCAGGGCTGTGACCAGCGCGCGAGTACGGGTGTCGGTCCATCCTTCGGGCGTCGGAGGGGCCAGGTGAATGACGCGATGGGCCAGGCCGGCCAGGCGGCGCAGGCTGGCGGGCCGGTCCAGATCACCGCGCAGGATCCGAACGCCCTGCTCGCGCAGAGCGCCAGCGCGTTCGCCGGTGGAAGTCAGTGCCATGAGGTGCACACGACCGCGCAATCCGCTGGCGACACGCATGCCGATATCGCCGCAGCCGACGATGAGCACACGTTGCCTGCGAAAGCGCGCAGGAAGCGCTCCGAGTGGGTTTTGGTTTGAAGGCAAAATCGGGGGTCCCAGTTTGAGAATCACCAAGGATACCGAACCGATGACATTCCAGATTTCAATCCTGCCCAGCGGGCGCACATTTACCGTCAATGCCGATGAGCCCATGCTGGCAGCCGGCATCCGCCAGGGCATCGGCCTGCCGTACGGCTGCAAGGATGGCGCCTGCGGTACCTGCAAGTGTAAGAAGATCGAAGGCACCGTCGTGCATGGCGCCCACCAGAGCAAAGCCTTGAGCGCAGAGGAAGAAGCCAACGGTTACGTGCTCACATGCTGCGGCGTTCCGCAAAGCGACGTGGTACTCGAGTCGCGCCAGGTCACCGAAGCCGGCGCCTTCCCGATCCGCAAGATGCCGGCGCGCGTGAACGCACTCGAGCGCCTGTCGCACGACGTGATGCTGGTACGGCTCCAGCTGCCGGCGAACGATCCCTTCGTCTACCACGCAGGCCAATACGTCGAGTTCATCCTGCGCGACGGTTCGCGACGCAGTTATTCGATGGCCAACGGCCGGCACAACGGACCGGCTATCGACCTGCATATCCGCCACATGCCCGGAGGCAAGTTCACCGATCACGTGTTCGGCATCATGAAGGAAAAAGAGATCCAGCGCATCGAAGGACCGTTCGGCAGCTTCTACCTGCGCGAGGACTCCGACAAGCCCATGGTGCTGCTGGCGTCGGGAACCGGTTTCGCGCCGATCAAGGCCTTGATCGAACACATGCAGTTCCAGGGCATCACGCGCCCCGCCACCTTGTACTGGGGTGGGCGCAGGCCGGAAGACCTGTACCTGGACGCTTGGGTGCAGCAAAAACTCGCCGAGATGCCGAATCTGACCTATGTGCCGGTGATCTCCGACGCCACGCCTGAGGACGCATGGACCGGCCGCAGCGGCTTCGTGCACAAGGCGGTAATCGAAGACCTGCCCGACCTCTCCGGCTATCAGGTTTACGCATGCGGCGCACCCATCGTCATCGACTCGGCCAGGCTGGACTACAGCGATCTGGCCGGCTTGCCGGAAGAAGAGTTCTACGCCGATTCGTTCATCACGGAAGCGGACAAGGCCCAGGCCTGATGCGCGTTCCACGGTGATTCCGTCCCGGCATCGTCCAGGTCATTCCCCAGGCCCGGCCCGGTGCGCCGCCCGGGCCCCAATTCAAGAGAAATCAATCCCATGAAACTATCTGCCATTGCAACGATCACGGCGGTCGCCGCGAGTCTGTTCATCGTGCCCACCGGCGCCATTGCGCAATCGAAGACCATCCGCATCGTCGTGCCTTACGGGCCTGGTGGTCCGATCGACGTCACAGCCCGCATCCTGGCCGAACGCGTCAAGGACAGCCTGGGTACCGTCATCGTCGAGAACAAGCCCGGTGGCGGTGGCAACATCGGTGTCGATGTGGTGGCCAAATCGACACCCGACGGCACGACGATTGGCATCGCCGCCGTCGCCACCCATGCCATCAACCCATGGCTGTACAGCAAAATGCCGTTCAATGCGGCCACTGACTTCGCGCCCGTCACGCAGATGGTTCGCGTGCCCAACGTGCTGGTGCTCAACACCGACACCGCCAATCGCCTGTCCATCAACAGCGTGGCCGACCTGATCAACTACGCCAAGGCCAACCCGGGCAAACTCAACTACGGCTCCGGCGGCAACGGCAGCGGCGGCCACCTGGCCGGCGAGATGTTCAAATCGCAGGCCGGCATCTTTGCCGTGCATATTCCGTACAACGGCGGCAACCCGGCGCAACTGGCACTCTTATCGGGCCATGTCGATTTCAACTTTGACAACCTGGCCACGGCATCGGTCAACATCAAATCGGGCAAGCTCAAGGCATTGGCGGTGACCACCGCACAACGCAGCCAGGTCCTGCCCGATGTCCCGACCGTGGCGGAAACGCTCAAGGGCTTCCAGGTCGACACCTGGTGGGGGCTGGTGGTGCCGGCGGCCACGCCCAAGGACGTGGTGGCCAAGCTGAACCAGGCCTTTGTCGCCGCACTCAACTCGCCGGAAGCCAAGGCCCGTTTCGCCACCTTGATGGCCGAGCCGGTTCCCACAACACCTGAGCAGTTCGGCGCCCTGATGAATGCCGAGCGCGCCAAGTACGAGCCGGTCGTCAAGGCCTCGGGCGCCAAGGTCGACTAATCTGCAGGCTCCGCGGGCGGCCCCCGCTGCGGCGGTCGCGCCGCAAACACCATGCCCGAGGCGGTCCGATTCTCTGCGCCGGGCATGGCGCTGGGCGTGCGCGGAACCAGCTCATGAAAAACGAGTATCGCCACCAGTGTCGTAAACCGGTGCCTGCCATGGGTTCCGGCCATGTTACCGATGGCGTTTATAGTAGTTGCCTGTCCAGCTGAAACACATCGTCATCATGAAAACAAAAGCAGCCGTCGCCTGGAAGGCCGGTGCCCCCCTGACCATCGAGACCGTCGACCTGCAAGGGCCGAAGTTCGGCGAAGTACTGGTCGAGATCAAGGCCACCGGCATCTGCCACACCGATTACTACACCTTGTCCGGCGCCGATCCGGAGGGCCTGTTCCCTGCCATCCTCGGGCATGAGGGCGCCGGCATCGTGGTCGATGTCGGCCCGGGCGTCACCGGATTGAAAAAGGGCGACCATGTGATTCCGCTGTACACGCCGGAATGCCGCCATTGCAAGTTCTGTCTGTCGCGCAAGACCAACCTGTGCCAGTTGATCCGCGGCACGCAAGGCAAGGGCCTGATGCCCGACGCCAGCAGCCGCTTCAGCCTGGACGGCAAACCCATCCTGCACTACATGGGCACGTCGACCTTCAGCAACTACACCGTGGTGCCGGAGATCGCCCTGGCCAAGATCCGCGAGGATGCCCCGTTCGACAAGGTCTGCTATATCGGCTGCGGCGTCACCACCGGCATCGGCGCCGTGTTGTTCACCGCCAAGGTCGAGGCCGGCGCCAACGTCGTCGTGTTCGGCCTCGGTGGCATCGGCCTGAATGTGATCCAGGGCGCGAAAATGGTGGGCGCGGACAAGATCATCGGTGTCGACATCAACCCGGCGCGCGAGGCCATGGCGCGCAAGTTCGGCATGACCCACTTCATCAACCCGAAAGAACTCGAGGCCACCGGCGAGAACGTGGTGGACCGCATCGTGCAGCTCACCGACGGCGGTGCCGACTACAGCTTCGAGTGCATCGGCAATACCAAGATCATGCGCCAGGCGCTCGAATGTACGCACAAGGGCTGGGGTCGCAGCATCATCATTGGGGTTGCCGAAGCCGGCGCCGAGATCAGCACCCGGCCGTTTCAGCTGGTCACCGGACGCAAATGGGAAGGCTCGGCATTCGGAGGCGCACGCGGGCGCAGTGACGTGCCACGCATCGTCGACTGGTATATGGAAGGCAAGATCAACATCGACGACCTAATCACCCATACGATGCCGCTGGAGGACATCAACAAGGGCTTCGATCTGATGAAAAGCGGCGAGTCGATTCGCGGCGTGGTGTTGTACTGACGCCCGACTCCAAAGCCGGACCTGCGTCGGAGGCTGGCCCATCGGCCTTGCGCTGAGGACCCATCGCAGGCCGACTCAGCCACGTGCCGGCAAAGGCACGCGTTATCCGTTTACTGGGGGCCCGGGCCTCTTCCGGCAATATGACGGAAGGTGATGCGGCCCTTGGTCAGGTCGTAAGGCGACAACTCGATCGACACCTTGTCGCCCGCGATGATGCGGATGTGGTGCTTGCGCATCTTGCCGCCGGTATAGGCCACCAGTGTGTGGCCGTTGTCCAGCGTCACGCGAAAACGCGAATCCGGCAGGACCTCGGTCACCAGACCGCTCATTTCGATTAGTTCTTCTTTGGCCATGGCCAATACTCCCGTGAATTTCCAACAAACTGGATATGCGGCGACCGTCAGGAAATGCGGGTCGGCGCGACCGGATCGCGCCAGTCACACGCCGTGCAGTGCCGCATGCGAAAAGGGCAACCATGGTTGCCCCGACTCACGCCGCCCTGATACCAGCCGTCACATTGCCCGGATAGTCAGACGCTCCGTGCCCGGCCGCAAGCATCTGGTACCTGAGGCCATCAAAGCCTTCGAGTATATAGCGACGGGCCTGGTCCCTGTCGATGCGAGGCAGCAGGCGCTTTGGCGCAGTCAGCACGGCGCGGCTGCGGCGTGGGCCCGGTCCACTTCATTCTGCCCCTGCGCGCCACCCGATTGAGGAACCATCTCGCCTTCGCGCGCGCGAACCGTATCCAGTTGCAGGGCCAACTGCTCGGCAGCATCGTCGCCGGTGCCGATCCAGACGCCACGGGTGAGCGTGATGTGGGCGGCTTCGAAGGTTCCGGCGCCGGCACACAGAATGGTCCGGTTGGGCGCATCCTGCGACGCCAGCACCAGCATCGCCGGCGTCACCGCCTGCGGATCCAGTGCCTGCAACACGGCTTCAGGCATGAGTCCCTGCGTCATGCGGGTTGCGGCCGTTGGCGCCAGACAATTAACGCGGATGTCGTACCTGGAGCCCTCCAGCGACAGCGTCTGCATCAGGCCCACCAAGGCCATCTTGGCCGCGCCATAGTTGGACTGGCCAAAATTGCCATACAGACCGGACGACGACGTGGTCATGACTACACGCCCGTACTTTTGCGCCACCATCAACGGCCATACCGCCTTGGTGCAATGCACTGCACCCATCAGGTGGACGTCAAGCACCTGGCGAAAATCGTCCAGTTCCATCTTGGCAAACGACTTGTCGCGCAGGATTCCGGCGTTGTTCACCAGGATGTCGACCCGTCCCCAGGTGTCCATCGCCTGCTCGACCATGGCCTGCACCGCCGCGAAATCGGTCACCGAAGCCATGTTCGCGATCGCCTCGCCTCCGGCAGAACGGATCTGCTCGACCACGGCCTGGGCCGCACCGGCTGACCCACCCGTGCCGTCGCGCGCACCACCCAGATCGTTGACCACCACCCTGGCGCCACGTGCGGCCAGCGCCAGCGCGTGTTGCGCGCCCAGTCCGCCGCCGGCTCCGGTCACGATTGCCACCTTGCCATTGAAATCCATCGCCATCTGCTGTCTCCTGCTGAATGTGTTTGTCGGCATGCAGCTCTGTCAGCCTGCATGCCACCAGGGGCGACTGTAAATCACGTCGCCCCCACGCTGAGCGGACCGCCCCATGGGAATGCGCTTCGGCGTCGTCGACGCTGCGCCGCTGCCGGCGACAGCGAAATGCCGCAGATGGTTCAGGCGGCGTAGTCGATCGGCAAGCTGTATGCCGGGTCAGCGCGCCAGGCCCAGTAGGTCTCGACCAGTTTGTCCGTGATCGCGCCCGGCGCGCCGTTGCCGATCGACTTCCCGTCGACCCGTGTCACCGGCAATACACCGCCACCAGAGGTCGACAGGAATACCTCGTCGGCGCCGCGTAGTTCCTGCGCCGGGATCGCCCGGGCTTGCACCGGCAAGCCGAGTGACACGGCCATCTCGATGACGGTGCGACGCGAGACGCCTTCGAGCATGCCCTCGGCCGGTGTGGCCAAAACACCATCCTTGACACAAAAGACGTTGAAGCCCGGCCCTTCGACAACATTGCCGGCGCCATCGACCAGGAGCACGGAGTCGGCGCCGGCATCGAGTGCGCCGAACAGCCCCATCGTGAGGTCGTTCCAGTGGTAGTTTTTGGCCTTGGGGTCGACCGAGCGCGGCGAGATTCGCTGCACGTCGCTGATCATCACGTGCATCCCGTTCTTGCGCTGCTGTTCGTTGGCCAGCCACACGTAGGGCACGGCGAAGGCATAGAACTGATTCACCGCCTGGCGCGGGTCGCGCGACCCCCAGGGAGGTTGGCCACGTGTGCAGATCATTTCGACATAGGACCCACGCAGACCGCTGAGCCGAACACATTTCGCCAGGATGCGGGTGATCTGCGCCGGGCTCAGGCCCGGATTGAGGCGCCAGCGCTGGCAGCTGTGCATAAAGCGCTCCAAGTGGGCATCGATACGAAAGAACGCGCCGTCCCAGACGGTGACCACGTCGTACGTGGCGTCCGAGCGCAGGAATCCCCAGTCGGTGATGGGAATCGCGGCCTGCGCGATTGGCACGTACTTGCCCGCGATATACGCCACTCCGTCCTGGTATTGCGCTGATCCCGACATGGTCGCCCCCTGTAGCACTTCAAATGAGCCGATTATGCGTGGATGCCAACAGGCGCCCTGACGGTCCGCGCCTGCACAAGCCACGGCCGGCAAGGCCGGCGGGCTCGGATTCGCCCAAAAACCGTGCAAAGTGCCTTGGTGTTGTCATATTCGACGCCTAGACTGAATTTGCAGGCAATGGGGGTTGCTTGCCGTATGCCACGAATCCCCGGGGATACACCAGCATGTCCAGTCACAAAATCCCGGCCCCATGGGCCGACCGCGCGCAACAGCCGTCCTTTGCCCAATCGGTCATGGTCGCCGGCACCGTCACATGGCTGCTGGTCTTGCTGGGCGGCTGGCTGCTCGGCCTTGGCCAGACGGTCATGCTGGCAGCCTCCCTTGTCATCGTCTTGCTGAGCCTGTCGGCCATCGGACTTCGCCTGGCGTTTCTCGGCGATCGCGCCGACACCCCGGATAGCCCGAAACACCGCATGGCCGCCGGTGATTCGTCAACAATCGTCGCGTCTTCGGATGCAGCCGCCACCGACGCGTCCCTGGGCGCACTGCAGGGCAAGCGCTGGAGCCTGGATGTATTTGCCTCGATTGACGCCCAACGTTTCGCGGCCGTCTGCGAGACCTGGTTTTCCTGGGCCGGATTCGACACCCGCTACGAGTCGCACCGTAACAACGACGGGGTCGATATCTGGTTGCACGCCGCGCGGATACCGGGCCCGGTCGCCATCGTGCGTTGCAAGCATACCCAGGACAAACCGGTAAGTCTGCGTGAGATGCAAGAATTCCAGGGGGTCGTGGCCAATTGCAAGTCGGCACACGGGACCTTCACGACAACGTCGACCTACACGCCCGAAGCTTTGCAGTTTGCCCGCGAACACAACATCGAAGCCGTCGACGGCAAGGCCTTGCTGCGCCGCATCCTGACCCGCACCCGGCAAAGTCAGCAGGCCCTGCTCGCAGTCGCCTACCACGGCCGCTGAATCTGGCAACAAGCCGTCCACGCCAGCGCACACAGGCGGTACAGCCTGGCGACTCATGCGATAGGATGCGGGATCAAGTCCCTGCCCTGTCACCCCTACTGGAGAGCGCATGACCGTCAACGTCCATATCGATCTCGGCTACGAGTTCAGCGTCAAGGCCCCAGCGGCCGAAGTTTTCGACCTGCTGTCCGATGTACCGGCCTCGGCCAGTCATTTCCCCAAGGTCCACCAGCTGGTGGACCTTGGCGGCAACAGCTATCGCTGGGAGATGGAGAAAATCGGACTGGCGCAGGTCAACCTGCAGACGATCTACGCATCCAAGTACACTTCAAACAAGGCCAAGGGCACCGTCGTCTGGACGCCGGTCAAGGGCGAAGGCAATGCTCTGGTGTCTGGCAGCTGGAAGATCAGCGACAAGAAGAAGTCGACCCACCTCGTGCTCAAGATCGAAGGCGATTTGACGCTTCCGTTGCCTGGGCTGATGAAGATGGTGATCGCACCGGTGGTCGAATCCGAATTCGAGAAGATGGTCGAAAAATACATCGACAACCTGACCCAGCACTTCGGCGGCGAAGCCTGACACCGGCCCGACCTCAAATGCCAGGGTCGCGCAGGCCCGGCAACAATCACATCTAGCCAGGCCCTGACCCACCTTTGCCGGTGCACGGCAAGTGCGATCAGCACATCACAGTGGGCGCTTGAGCCGGATCTCCTCGACGCGTGTCGCGCCTTTGGCCACAGTGCGCAATGAAGGCATGTCGCGCTTGAAACCGGCCAGCTCGTGGAACCGCAAGGCGCGCTCCATTGCCAGCTCGATCCAGACCGACACGTGGGTGCATCCTTCTTCGACCAAGCCCTCGCGCGCAGTGTCCCACAAGGACAGCCCGACACCCTGACCCAGGTGGCTGCCCAGCACATAGATGGCCCAGATTTCGCCGGTTGTCGGCGGTGTCCGCGGGTCGCGGCTGCGGTCGTAACCGACAAAACCGACAAGCTTGTCGCCGTCGCAAGCCACCATCACAAATGGCTCGCCGAATTCGATCGCGTCGCGCCAGAAGGTCAGCCGTTTGCGGGCGTCCGCTACTGGGCGGCCCAGGGCAGCTTCCGTGATGCCTTCGATCTGCGCCAGGGTACTGGCGTCAGCAGCTTCGGCCGGGCGAATGAGACAGTTGGACATGAATCTCCTTGCAATCCATCAGGATGAAAACCCTCGATTGTCGCTGCTTGTGAACCGTGCGGCTGCACCGCCCCTCGGCCCAAGCCCCATCATGACGCTTGAGTCTGCCCAGCACTGCCCCCATAATCGACCACTTGCCGCCCCGGCCGACCAGCGGGCCGGCTGATGTAACAGTTCATGACAATTCTTCCTGAGGCACTCATGCATTTGATCAAATCAACACTGGCCATCTCCGCAGCAATCGCCTTGATCGGCTGCGCCGGCGTTCCCGCTGGCGGTCCGCAAAAGGACAAGACCTACCAGTTGACCATTCTGCACACCAACGACCACCACGGTCGTTTCTGGCAGAACCGCGATGGCGAATACGGCATGGCTGCGCGCAAGACGCTGATCGACCAGATCCGCAAGGAAGTCGCCGCCAAGGGCGGCCACAGCCTGCTGCTCGACGGCGGCGACGTCAACACCGGCGTACCCGAGTCCGACCTGCAAGACGCCGTGCCGGACTTCAAGGGCATGAACATGCTCGGATACGACGCAATGGCCGTGGGCAACCATGAGTTCGACAAACCCCTGAGCACCTTGCGCATGCAGCGCGAGTTGGCCAAGTTCCCGATGCTCTCCGCCAACATCTATGAGGGCGACAAACGCATGTTCGAACCCTACAAGGTGTTCACATTCGATGGCCTGCGTGTCGGCGTCATGGGTCTGACGACCGAGGACACCAAGAAGATGGTGCTCCCGGACAACGTCAAGAACGTCCAGTTTCGCAGCGTCGTGGACGAGGCGCGCAAGGTGGTGCCTGAACTGCGCGCCAAGGCCGACGTGGTCATCGCGGCGACCCATATGGGTCACTATGGCAACGGCGATCACGGCACCAATGCGGCCGGCGACGTCTCGATGGCCCGCGCGGTCAAGGGAATCGACCTGGTGGTGGGCGGCCACACCCAGAACCCCGCCTGCATGAAAGCCGAAAACGTCATCGACACGGCCTATGTGCCGGGCGCCGAGTGCCGACCGGATCGCCAAAACGGTGCCTGGATCGTGCAGGCCCATGAGTGGGGCAAGTACGTCGGCCGGGCAGATTTTGAGTATCGCAACGGCGAATTCAAGCTGGTCAAGTACGCGCTGATCCCGGTGAACCTGATGAAATCGGTCAAGGGTGCCGACGGCAAGACGTCCAAGGTTCCGTATACCGTGGCCATTGCCGAGGACAAGGAAATGCTGGCCATGCTCAAGCCCTACCAGGATTTCGGCCAGCAAAAACTGCTGGTCGAAATCGGTGCCACCGACGGGCGTCTTGAAGGCGACCGCGCCATTGTGCGTGCCAAGCCTGCATCGATGGGAGTGCTGATCGGGCGTGCGCTGATGGAGCGCACCAAGGCTGACTTTGCCGTCGTCAATGCCGGCGGAGTGCGCGACTCGCTGGTGGCCGGCAAGCTGACCTACAAAGACGTGCTCAAGGTGCAGCCCTTCGGCAACACCACCGCCGTAGTGGATCTGACCGGCAAAGAGGTGATGGACTATCTCAACGCCGTTGCGAAGATGAGTGTCGGCTCCGGTGCATTCCCGCAATTTGCCGGGGTCAACCTGGTGATCGCAGGCGGCGCAGTCGAAAGTGCCAGCGTCAAGGGCGCGGCGCTCGACATGGGCAAGAGCTATCGCATGGTGATCAACAACTTCATCGCTTCCGGCGGCGACGGCTACCCAAAAATGACCGCGCACAGGACCTACGTCGACACGGGCTACGTCGACGCCGACGTATTGCGGGCCTACATCACGGCCCATAGCCCGCTCAAGTCGGCCGACTTCGACCCTGGCAACGCGGTCGTACGCCGCTAACAGACTCCGACTCCGATGCGCAGCCGCCGATGCGGCTGCGCATCGGGCCTCTCAGACAAACCGGCAACTCAAGGCCACATTCCAAGGAAGACAACATGCCCAAAGGTCAACAGAAAAGCAATAAAGAAGGCAAGAAGCCCAAGAAGGATTCAACGCCAGCCAAGCCAGTGTCACCCGATGCAGTCCTCACCACCGTGGTGCCTATTCGCGGCAAGCTGAAAAAGTAAGGTGCCACGAGGTGGCTTCGCATGATGTCGCACAGGACTTCGCGTTCTGATGGACGACCATGGGGCATCCCCGGCGCCTGACGAACCGGTGACGGGCACCATGCACGACCCCGAGCCGGCGCAGTTGCTGCGCACCATCTCCGACCTGCTCCAGCAGGAGCGGCAGGAAGACCCGACGCCTGTCCCGCAGGCCGCGCCGGAATACGCACTGCCGCAGATGATCGAAGATCTGCGCAAATACCAGGCCGAACTGGAAATCCAGAACAAGGCGCTGCGCTTCAGCCAGCGCGCCGCCGAGGGCGCATCCGAGCGATTTCTGACGCTGTTCTCGAGTGTTCCGCTCGCCCTGATGGTCGTCGATGAGCATGGCCAAGTGCTCGAGAGCAACGCGATGGCGTTGCGCCTGTTCCGTCCGTCGGAACAAGATCCTCCGCTGACCTATGTGTCGCCTATGGTCAGCGAAAGCCACGCACACCAGGTTACCGAGTCGTTCCGCCAGGCCATGGCCGAAGGCACGAGCGAAGCCAGTGAAGTAATATTTCTGGCCGGCTCTCACGGCAGCTTCGCCGGTGACCTGCACGTGGCGCGCATCGACAATGCGCAAGATGAAATTGCCCATTTCATTTGCGCCGTCATCGATCAGGGCCCGCTGCTTGCCGAACGCCGGGCGCTACAGGAAAGTGCCGCCGAACTGCGCCGACGCAACGAGGAACTGCACCTGAGCGAAAACCGCCTGGCGGCCATCATCAACTCATCCCTGGACGCGATCATCTGCGTTGACGCCAACCGCAGCATCACGATCTTCAACCCAGCGGCAGCGGCGCTGTTCCAATGCCCCTCCGACCAGGCACTGGGCAGCCCGCTCGAGCGCTTTCTGCCCGACGCGGTGCAAACCCTGGGCTACAAGCAACTCTCGTCGCATGCGCAACTGGGCGAAATGGAAGCTCGCACCAGTGGTGGCCGGCCATTGGCAGTGGAGGTGAGCGTATCTTTCGAGCGCCGGCTCGATGGCGACATCATCACCGTGTTCGCGCGCGACCTGACAGCGCGCAAGAAAATCGAGACCCAGCGCAATGTCCTGGAAACCCAGTTGCGCGAATCCCAAAAGATGCAGGCGGTCGGCACCATGGCAGGCGGCATCGCACACGATTTCAACAACATCCTGAGCGCGATCCTGGGCAATGTCGCCTTGGCCAAGCAGGATACTGGCGCGCACTCGCCCGCGCTGACCAGCCTGCTCGAGATCGAAAAGGCCGGCCGGCGTGCGCGCGATCTGGTGCGCCAGATTCTGACCTTCAGCCGCAACGAGACTACCAGCCGCACCACCATTCACCTGGCCGAGGTCGTGCACGAGACAACACGGCTGATCAAGGTCACCTTGCCTCCATCGATCGACCTGCTGGTCGATGTCGAAGACAACGTGCCGCCCGTCATGGCCGACGCAACCCAGATCGAACAGGCCTTGCTCAATCTGTGCACGAATGCGATGCATGCGATCGGCACCCAGCGCGGAACGATCTCCGTCAGACTGGGCAGCACCTACACCATGCCGCTGCGCAAGGAGCGCCGCGGCAAGTCGCGCGGCCATCACGTCACGCTGGCCGTGCGAGATACCGGCGTGGGCATCGATCCAGAGACGATGGAGCGAATTTTCGAACCCTTCTTCACGACCAAGCCCGTCGGCCAGGGCACCGGACTGGGCCTGGCCGTGGTGCATGGCATCATGCGCACCCATCAGGGCTCGGTCGGCGTGCAAAGCACGCCGGGCACGGGCAGCGTCTTCACGTTGTACTTCCCGCCGGCCGAGCTGGCCGCCGTGGCCACGGCGGTACCCCTCGAGCCGGTGAACACGGTCGAAGGCAAGGGCAAGCATGTGATGTATGTCGACGACGACGAAGCGCTGGTGTTCCTGGTCGAACGGGTGCTGACACGCAAGGGTTTCCGGGTCAGCACCTTCACCGACCCGCATCTTGCGTCGCTGGCCTTGCGCGAGCGCGCTGCAGAGTTCGACCTGATGGTGACCGACTACAACATGCCGGGTTTTTGCGGCATCGACCTGCTGCGTGAAGCACGGGCAGTCCGTCCCGAGTTGCCGGTGGCACTGGCCTCGGGTTATATCACCCCCGAAATAGAGGAGCAGGCGCTTGCAGAGGGTGCCGGCGCCCTGATCCACAAGCCCAACGACGTCGACGAGTTGTGCGACATCGTGCAAAAGCTGGTGCAACAAAACGCCGAAAACTAGGATGTCACTGCCCCCACGCGCTCTGCGTTCGCTGTACGTGCCTCGGCCAGAGGCCACGGCCCTTCGTCCTGTCCGACTCTGCGCAGGCAGACTCGGAGCCGCAGGACTCAGCCCCGAGGGGGCCGTCAGTACCTTCGGAGCGGCCGGGCGGTACTGAATGATGCCCCCACGCGCTCTGCGTTCACTGCCCCCCGAGGGGGCCGTCAGTACCTTCGGAGCGGCCGGGCGGTACTGAATGATGCCCCCACGCGCTCTGCGTTCGCTGCCCCCCGAGGGGGCCGTCAGTACCTTCGGAGCGGCCGGGCGGTACTGAATGCCGATCTCGGTGCGGCATGTCGACCCGGCGCTGCTGGTGCTGGAAAAGCCCGCCGGACTGCTCAGCGTGCCGGGCCGCGGGCCCGACAAGCAGGATTGCCTGAGCGCCCGGGTCCAGCAGCAATACCCGGATGCCCAGATCGTGCACCGGCTCGACATGGCGACCTCTGGCCTGATGCTGATGGCACGCGGAGCGCAGGCACTGTCCATCCTCAACCGCGCCTTTGCCAACCGGCAAATCGACAAACGCTACCAGGCACTGATTTGCGGCCGCCCTGCGTGCAACGACTCACCCTGGCAGGTGATCGATCTTCCAATTGCCGTGGACTGGCCGAACCGCCCGCGCCGCGTGATTGCGGCAGACGGCAAACCCAGCTTGACGCGCTGGCGTCTGGTTGACACGGCGCATCCCGCGATGACCCGGATCGACCTCGAACCAGTCACCGGGCGTTCGCACCAGCTGCGTGTGCACCTGCAAGCCATTGGACACCCCATCGTCGGGGACGCGCTATACGGCAGCGACGATGAAGCCGCGCGCGCCGACCGCCTGATGCTGCATGCGACCCATATCCGATTGCATCATCCGCTGAGCGGCGAACTGCTGGCGTTCGCTAGCGAACCCGCATTCTGAAACATCCCGACCAGACCCGAGCCGTCGACGGGTCCGGTTCAGCCGGGTATCGGCAACACCAGCGTCGCCTCCAGACCCGGGTTGGCATTGCGAAAGCGCAGGCTGCCACCATGGGCCAGCGCCACCAGCCGGGCCAGATGCAGTCCCAGGCCCACGCCGCCTGTGACACGCTGGCGCGCGGCGTCAGCGCGATAAAAGGCCTGACCCAGTTGCGCCAGATGGGCAGGATCAACGCCCGGCCCATGGTCACGCACCGTCACCTCCACAGCCTGCGCTGTTCGCCGCACCGTGACCTGCGGCCGCACCTGACCGGCTCCGTGGCGCAAGGCGTTGTCCAGCAGATTGCGCACGGCCAAACTCACCCGCGTGGCGTCGACATCAACGGTGGGCAGGTGCGATGGTAAATCCAGGGTCACATCCGCCGGTGGCGCACGGTCACTCACCAGGGCAAGCACCAGCGCACACAGATCGGTGGGCTCGCGATGCAACGCAACATGGCTGCCGGACAGGCGCTCACTCTCGAGCAGTCGTTGATCATGTCCCGCATCTCACCCAAATCGCGCAGCAAGGCCGCACGGCGCGCGCCGTTGTCGCCGGATGCGGGTAATAACTCGGCATGGATACGTGCACGCGTCAGCGGCGAACGCAGTTCGTGGCTGATGGCCAGAAGCAGCGCCCGCTTGCCATCGAGCATCTGACGCAGGTCATCGGCCATGGTGTTGATCTGCCCGGCCAGTTCGCCCAGTTCATCCTGGCGCCGCACCGCGATGGCGTGGTCGAACTCTCCCTTGCCAAAACGCTGCACGCCGACACGAATATCGTCCAGCGGACGGAGCAGCCGACGCACATAGGCATAGGCCAGTGCGATGAAGACCAGCAAGGTCAACAACGTGAACCAACCCACCAGCCGTGGCTGCCGGTCCCACGGGAGATCGCCCAGCCCCAGCGCAATGCGATGGCCGTCGACGGTATCGCGCTCCAGGATCTGCGGCGAGTCGCCATGCCAGTCGTCGTCATGCCGCCAGCCACGCTCGTTGGTATCAGCGTGCGAACGCCAACGCACCAGTGGGCCCTGGATCCGCACCGAGATCGGCAGGCGCTGCGTCAACGCACGTGCGCGATCGACGCTCGGTGGCGCGCCAATCTCCGCCACCAACCGGTCGACGTAGTCCGACACCAGCGGCTCTACGGCCAGACGCCAGCCGACACCAATCGCGCGCTGCATGCCGCCGAGAAACATCACCGACAGGCCCAGCGCCAGCAACAAAAATACCGCGATCAGCTTGAGTCGCAGCGACTGACGCAGGGCGGAGAGTACGCGCCGGTACCAGGGTTTGTGCGACGGCTCAGACACGGGCCAGCGCCAATGCGTAACCCGCGTTGCGCAAGGTGCGGATGCCGTCCAGCGGATCGAGCTTCTTGCGCAGGCGACTGATCAAAATATCCACCGCTCGCGAATACAGGTCGGCTTCATGGCCGCGCAGATGGTTCAGGATGTCGTCGCGCGAGAACACCTTGCCGGGTTCGCGTGCCAGCAACACCAGCAACGCGAACTCGGTCCCGGTCAGGGACAGCACTTCACCCTGGCGGATCACGGTATGGGTGTCCAGATCCAGCTCCAGGCCGTCGAAGCGCAAGCGCTGCGCCGCCGGGGCGACGGCGCGCTGACGCCTAAGCACAGTGTGCCCATCGAGGAATTGTTCGCGTGGAAAGACCTTGCAGCCGAAGGCAGTCCCGTGGAAGACATTGCCGCTGACTTTGGTGTGACACCTTTGGTGGTGCAGCGGCGCTTGAAGCTTGGTACTTCTTCCGAGTGCGAAGTGGTCGAACCAAGACGCATGGAGTAACTGCCTGGGGAGGGGAATCCATCCGCAACAAATAATTGTTTTGTTGACGAATATTGATTTTCTAATCAAAATTTCATGAAACTAATCAAATCCGGGCAAAACTCGGCAGAAGTAAATGGCAGACTGGATCGGATACCAATGGCTGGCTGAGCGCTACGGCGTTTCACCGGTCCAGGCTTTTCGCACGCTCAGTGCAATCGCCAAGACGCGA
>Ga0209390_10003474_pt1 | contig 25498 bp, 25 predicted proteins | sample BON01_FD_187212 | JGI IMG/M metagenome (GOLD analysis project Ga0209390, IMG submission 187212) | Freshwater microbial communities from Lake Bonney liftoff mats and glacier meltwater in Antarctica - BON-01 (SPAdes) (version 2) | ecosystem: Environmental > Aquatic > Freshwater > Ice > Glacier... | reverse complement strand
CGACACTGCTCGAACACAGGCACAAAACGGGCCACGATTGGTCCTCCCCAAAAATCCACCGGGAGGCCACGCGACGCGGGCCAGGAAACCCAGTAAGGATCACCTGCATATCAGAGCTTACTTCGCCAGGGAGCAGCGAGCGTGAGCAAGTACGAGTACATCGACTCCTGCAAGAACGACGATTCCCAGACGAATCCGGTGGTCAAGATGAAGCGCCCCTGGTTTCATGCCGCTCCTGTTTGAGTCAGCAGAATGAGTGTCATGCCGAAAGTTGTTGATCAAAAGGTCAAGATGCGTTGCGTGAGGCTGGTGCTTGATCACGTGCAGGAGTATCCGTCGTTGACTGCGGCGGCTCAGGTGGTGGCCAAGCGCGAGGGTGTCGGCAAGGAGTCCGTACGGCGCTGGGTGCTGCCGACTGGAACAACAACCGCAGGCTGAACAGTAGCCTGGAGTACCTGACCCACAACTAATACGAGTCAGCCCACTACGCGCCCCTCAACCGGGAGCCAGAACCCGCATAAAAGCGGCAAAGAACCTGGGACGGTTTGAGCGGTCCAAAGCCACCACATTGCTAACCACATCGCTAACCACAGACGCCTGAAACCTCAGCCGAAGCGAACCTGCTACGGGTTTTGTGCTTATCTCGACTGGGCCCCCGCTTGGGTAGCTGTCCCAGGAGGCGCAAGTAGTAAGTCAATATCGGTGGGCAGCCCTATCGTGCGCCTGCACTCTCGCCAGAGTTGGCCCGGCATGTCTTTGTGGATTCGCGCAGGAACTCTTGTTGGCCGCTAAGAAAGCCGGGCGAAAATAGACCCCTTGGATTGAATACGGCAGTGAAGTAGGACTTCACTGGGGAGTCCGATATCGATTTGTTGACCAGACTGTGGACTGCGTCGGGGAACTCTATGACTTCCAGATTTGCGCCAAGCGATTCTTCATAAGTGGCCAGGGTCTCGTTCACGTCTACGTTGGTGTCGTGACCAGCCAAAATCAGAAGAGTCCGGATCCTTGCTTGCATCAGATCTTCAGTCGAGTCTGCAGTGTAGTTCTTCAGGACGAACTGCCAGCGTCGTTCGGTCATTAGATCCGGATCGTTGGGGGAGGCCAGTCGATAGGTTTCGTAGCTGGCTTGCTCGCGAAGTAGCTGTCTAGCTTGTTCGCTTTTGCTAACTGCCTCATCAACTTGATCCTTTGTGGCTCCTTGCTCTGCCAGTTCCGCCAAAGTGTTGTATCGACCTTGTCGAAGCCAGCTGATAGCGGGTGATACCGCGATCATGAAACAGAGATTGGGATTGCTTACGGCGGCTTTGGGCATTACCCAGCCAGCTTGACTCGCACCCCACATGCCGATTCGACCTGAGTCAATATCTGGTCGCTTCCGGGCCCAATCAATTGCGGCATCCACCTCAAGTGCTCGGTCTGCCATGTTCTGTGTAAGCCAGTCTCCTGCGGCACCGTCGATACCTTGCTTGTTCCACGACAATGACGCGTAGCCAACCTCAGCGAACGATTCCCATATAGGACGGTAGAGGCCGTCTTGTGATGCATTAACGGGACCGTCTCCATGAACGAAAATGACCAGCCCAACCGGATCCTCAGCATCAGAAGGCAAAGCCAAGACTGCTTCCAGCTCCACATCACCAAAGGGAATCCTGACCTGCTCTTCAACCATGTTGAAGTCATTTTGAACGACCACAACTGCAAGAGGTACAGCAATCAACGACAGCAGGATAAGCGTGAGCGTCGCGATCAGTCGGAATCTGGAGCGAAGCACCTTCGTCTCGATCTCTCGCTTGACGGACTCATCAAGCCTGGTTAGTGGGGGCTATGAGATCTGCTGGCCAACGCAGTTCGCCACGAGACAACTTCGGATAGGTTGCCCATCAGAAGTATCAGGCTAACGGTTCAGCGTCTCCGGGCTGGCGATCCGCGCCGCCGAAACAACTAATCCAAGCATCGCTATTGGCGCCCCAGCAGAGCAGGCCGTGAGTGTCCGCTCACCGATCCCAAACGAAAAGCCAGCTAGGCGTGCGCTCGTCGACCCTTAAGAGACGGGGCACACCGTGCGCTGCCAAACTCGATTATCGCTACTGAGAGGTTGGGCCTGTGGACATCGACTTGGTTGATTCGGAGCTTCGGGCTGGGGTGCGTCGTTTTCCTTCGTTCCTACCGTTTCACAGTCGTCGACTACAACCAGTACTGCAGTTTCTGGCTCGGTTGACTGCTCGCACCAAGACCGTTGATGGAGTAAGGACCAAGGACATTGACGTCGGGAACGCCCGAGTTCGTGTCTATCGTCCGGCGGTCGTTGATGCGGGGAAGGCCGGGATGCTGTGGATTCACGGTGGCGGGCTGGTGATCGGGACAATCAATATGGACAACTTGAGGTGTTCGCTCTACGCTCGCGACCTGGGCATCGTGGTGGCTTCGGTTGAATACCGGCTCGCACCACAGAATCCCTTCCCAGCAGCACTGGAAGACTGCTACGCCGCTTGGGAGTGGTTTCAAGGTGCCGCTGCCGGTTTGGGTGTGGACCCGACCCGGATCGTGGTTGCCGGTGCCAGCGCTGGCGGAGGATTGGCGGCCAGTTTGGCGCAGCGCATTCATGACTGCGGGGGGACACAACCGATTGCTCAGTCACTGATCTATCCCATGTTGGATGATCGAACTGCTACCCGTCGAGATTTAGATTCGGTTAAACACTTCGTCTGGAGTAGCAGCGACAACCGAGGAGGCTGGGCTTCCTATCTGGGGCAAGCTCCGGGAGCTGAATCCTTGCCTGAGTATGCCGCGCCATCACGGCGTGATGACCTGAGTGGGCTGCCTCCCACGTGGATCGGTGTTGGCGACCTAGACCTGTTCTACGAAGAGAACCAGGACTACGCAGACCGCCTGCTAGCTGCTGGAGTCGACTGCGTGCTCGACGTTGTACCTGGGGCGCCCCACGAGTTCCCGCTCGTTGCCCCTGGTGCGCCCATCAGCCAGGCCTTCCTAGCCCGAAACACTGACTGGCTACGGGACCAACTCGACATCGCGCGCAGGACGTAGCGACACCGAGCTGGCTAGCTGTTCGCCGGCGGATCCAAAATAGGCAGCTGCCTAGGTGTCCACTCGTCCACCCGCCCACGGGCTGCCCACAGGTAGAACTAGCCGCCGGACGCCCGCGATTTCGATACGTCTCTCGATGGTGTCTCAACGGTGGACCTGCCAATCCGTCAATAGCCGAGCACCCGCAGGCGCAGTGGCCGCACATCAATGGAATCCATGCCTGCGTTGGTGGCAGTGGCGAGGCCCTCATCGATGTCTTCGAAGACAAGACATCGACCTGGGCGTACGTCCACTCGGAATGCTGCGGCTAGGAAGATCTCTGGATCTGGCTTCCCTCTTTCGACACCGTCTCGTGCTACGACCTGGTCAAAATGTGAGGTGAGCTCCAGTGCGTCGATGGCCGCGAGTAGACATTCCTTATCCCCACCCGATGTGATGACGCGCTTGCGGCGAGGCGGTGCGCTCCGTACAAGCGACTCCAGGAAAGGGATTGAAACGTCTGCGACCCGTTTCATGAATCGCTCGTCGCGGCTCTTCTTGACGACGTCTCGAGGAGTCGCAAAAGATGAGCCACGTGGAATCGATCGAATCGTCCGATTAGGCTAATCCATTCGACAATTGAGGCACAACTGGTCTTGCGCGCCCTTATGAAGGGCCAACGTTTGGCCAGCATCAGAATTCCATTGGAGCGATCATGAAGCGTTCGGTTTCCAGGCTCGCCGCAGCAGGAACTGCGCTGGTTCTACCAGTCAGCTTGATCATCGCGACGGCACCAGCCGCTCAGGCGGAGCCTACGGGCAGTGTGCTGATGACCTACCAGACTTCGGGGATAAGCAACTTGGTGCAGCTTCCCGAAGGTGTCGATCGGATAACTGTCACGGCTGTCGGTGGGGCTGGCGGCGGCATGGGCGGGGGTATCGGCGGAAACGGAGCCGCTGTCACCGCAACTTTCAACTTCGCCTCCCGTAGTGCTTTTAACTTCAGGATAGGCGGCGGCGGCGGCCACGAACGCTTCGATGTTCCCGGCTCCTTTGCCACGGCCGCAGGCGGATCGGCAACGTCCGTTTGGATCAATAACCAAAAGCTGATGGTGGCTGGTGGCGGCGGCGCAGCCACCCAAGGAGTTGGCGGGAGCGGGGCGGCTGGGAATACGCCTGACGGCGGATCGGGTGCCGGTGCTTTCAGTGGTGGCGGTGGTACCGCTGCGGCTGGGGGTATCGGAACCGGACCGGGCGGAACGGCACTTGGCGGTACCTCGGGATCCACAATCGGCGCTCCCGGTGCTGTGCCAAATGGCGGCGGCGGTGGTGGCTACTGGGATGACGGCCCAGGTGGAGTCGGAACTAATCCCAGCGGGATCTTCACCGATCGCGGATCCCCGGGTACGTCAAAACGCCCAGTATTTGCGGGGAGCGGCGGGCACGGAGCCGGCTACGCCGGTGGCGGCGGAAAAGGCGGCGGTGGCGGCTACGGCGGGGGCGGGGGAAGCACTAACGCGGCCGGTGCTGGCGGATCCTGGGTGAACCCTGCTTACCTCGTGGGTGCTGCTCAATACCGCCCGGCACCATCCACCGTACTCGGAACGACCTACGGAAAGGCTGGAACCGCAGCCGTCCCTGGCGGCGACGGCGTCGTATGGATCCGATGGGGCAACCTTCCTGGAAAGCCCAAGAAGGCTGCTGTTAAGGGGAAGTTGACTGCAGCCAAGCGGAACGTTACTTGGAAGAAGCCGCCCGGAGTCGTGAGCAGTTACCGCCTATCGGTGGTCCAGACGGGCAAGAAGTCGTACAGAGGTGTCCAACTCCTGAACCGCTCTGTCAGCGGAAAGAAGCTGGTACTAAAAAAGAAGCAGTTGCTCAAGCGCGCCAAGAAGGCCAACCAGTTCAAGGGTTCGCGGGCGAAATTTATTGTTCGCATTCATGCAATCAACGTACTAGGGAACGGCCCCGAAGCTAGGAAGAAGTTCGTAATCCGGAAGTGACCGAAAAGTCTCACTTGACTGATGGTTATTACTCGCTAGTCAAGACCCGAACGTTGCGACGACCGGTTGAGTTCGCCTAGGCGCTACGGGGGCAATTTTGGATTGGCGTTGACAAAACCGTTGATCACGGTTCGTGTCGACCGTTCCTTGTCAACGGTGGGAAGAGCCCGACCTTGGAGTGAAAAGATCGGGTTTTTTGTGCGATAGCCCGGCTCCTCCCCGTTTGGCGGGCAACAGCGAACGGAGCTGTGGACCGATCAGCCTTAACCTGGGTAAGTTCCTCGGAGGGGATCTCAACCGGAGTCAGCTATCGGGAGTTACGCGTGGGTGTTCATTTTGGGAAGCGGGGCTGCGCTGGAGCGTTGGCTCTGGCGGTTGTTCTGACTGGATGTAGCGCAAACCACTCCCAAAACTCAGTGGCCACCCCGAGAAATTCCGCCGATGTCGAGGCTCCCAGCGCCGACGAAGTGAACGTTTCCTACACCGGTGGTGGCTGGCGGGCACACTCCGGCCAGGCCGCCTGGACGATGTCGATGCTGTCGAGCTCTGGCTTTGGTTTGAACAAGGCAATGGAAAACGTGCGGGGGATCTCGTCGAACTCGGGTGGGTCGTGGTTCCTTACGCAACTCGCGTACGCCAAAGAATATGAGCAGTCGTTGTCACGGCCGGACGGGTTGAAGAACTACTCCACCAAAAGTGGATACCTCGGTCAGGCGCAACGGATTCTTGATGCCGATGATCAGGCGTGCACTGGAACGACCAAAGCCGTGTGCAAGTGGTTTAGCGGGTATTGGCCGTCGATAGCGATGGTTAGTGGAGCGGGCCGCTCGGATTTGAGTTGGCGCAAGGCCGTCAACAACGTTGTGTTCGGCCCGTTCGATATGAAGTCGACTCTCAAGGGCACGACGATGTCCGACTCGCGGCTTGGGTGGGCTAAGAATAAATCCTTGGTTTTCGGCACCGGGATCCTGGCCGAGCAGACCGTGCTCAATGAGCGGCGGATCTATCACGGGCTAGATAAGGGCTTCTACAACACAAGTCCGAAGAATCCCAACCCAGTCGCACAACGCCAGTCCACGCCAGTGTCGATTGTTAGCCCCGGCAAAGGTGACAGCGACGAATCTGGGTTTTTGGCCGGTCCCATGAACTTCGCGTACGGCAGCAACGCAAGCTCTCCGTCGACGACCCCCAAAAGCGCGAACTGGGGCGAATCCCTCACGAGCAACAAGCTCTCAGTGATAGACGCGGCCACAATGTCTTCCGCGGCAGCAGCAGCGGCAGCCAGTATGACTGCGGTAAAGGAACTCGGGGTGGTACCCGGGTATCTACCGTTGACGTACCCGGAAATCTCCTACCTCGGCTCAGACCTAGCCCCCGGCTACTACCTGGACAACTTGCAGTACATAGGCAACGTGGTCTCTCCAGACGACGAAGCCACGGCCTTCGCCAAGCGACCTCTGGCTCGCTTTACTGACGGTGGCTACATCGACAACACGTCCACCGCGAATATGCTGCGCAATCTCACCGACAACAACAAGCTCGACAACTTCGACATCGTCGTCTTCGTCAATACAGATGGTGAAGCCGATATGGACGGGTACGGAATGAGCCAAGACGTCGCGCGGCTCTTCGGCGCCGACAAGGACGCCAACGGCCACGTCCCCAACTGCTTCGGCGGCGCCTGTATCGACACCATCTCGCCACAGGTGTTCCGACAAGCAGGGATCAAGGGCAACGCACCGGATTGGACCTTCAACGAGAAGGGGATCGATCTGAGGTACGGGAAGTATGACGTCGAAACCGTTGCGAATACCTCCTTCGGTATCCCGGCAGGTAAGAAGGGCACCCTGCACGTGTTTCAAGCGGCTGACCCGCAATCTAAAACGGCACCATCTTCGGAAGCAGACTTCAAACGCTACAAAGTGTTCATGGACACGATATTTAAGGGAGTCACCCGTGGTGGTGGGTGGAACTACATGCAAGAAGCGCTAAAGATCGACGAACCATAGGCCTGATTGGCCACCACCACTGCTGCCATTGGGCGTGCTCTCAGCTTCAGCACCCCGTCTTCTCGTTGCGGGTTACGTAATCCTGTCGTGCAGGACGACTGGATTACGCGCGGTAGGCGTGTGATGGCCGCTATCGTCGCGGAGTGGACGCTGAACAGATTCTCGTCGGTATTGCCGTCATCGTTGGGTTGGCGGTCGCCTGCCAACTTCTGGCTCCACCGCTGCGAACGCCCGCTCTGGTCCTGCTGCTACCAGCAGGCTTCATTGCGGGAATCATCTTTCCTCAGGCCAACGCAACCGAGATCCTCGGCGACGCATTCTCGCCGCTGGTGAATATCGCCGTCGGGCTGATCCTTTTTCATGGTGGGCTAGAACTCGTCGAGGAACGCATTGATCGCCCCGACAAGAAGATCATCCAACGACTGATTTTCTTTGGTGCCCTCATTACCTGGGCGTGTGCAACCTGGGCAGCCTTCGTGTTTTTAGGGTTACCAACCCAACTCGCCGTCTTGCTCGGCGCAATCGTGATTGTGTCAGGGCCCACCGTTGTCGCCCCGCTGCTGGCCTTCGCGAAACCGCAGATGCGGATTCGGCGGATCTTGGCGTGGGAAGGGACCCTGATTGATCCGGTTGGTGCCTTGGTGGCGGTAATCGTGTTCCAGGGTGTCCAACTAACCTCCGAACCGAGCCTTGGAGATGCGGTACTCAGCTTCGTCACAAGCGTCACGATCGGGGTAGCCGGAGGACTCATCGGTCTGGCCCTGATTTGGCTGGGCATGTTGCTAGCTGGTCCGAGCAAGGTGTTGGGTACCCAAGTACTCCTGGGTGTGGTGATAGCCACGACTGCTCTGACCGATGCGATCTCCGATGATTCGGGTTTGGTCGCGGCAGTTCTCATGGGAATGATTGCGCCGCTCATCGATCGAGAAAAGCTCGCAGCGGTAAAGCCGTTCTTTGACACTGTCGTTAGCTTCGCGATTGGGGTCCTGTTCATCGCGATCTCTGCTCTGGTCACCCCGGAGTCACTCCAGGGGATTGTGCTACCAACGCTCGGGATTGTTGCCGTGCTCGTCCTTGTGGTCAGGCCACTGTCGGCGTTCATTCTTACTGCGGGCACGACCTTGAACAATCGCGAACGGCTCTACATCGGATGGATGGCACCGCGGGGGATTGTTGCCGCCGCGACGGCATCGAGCTTCAGCGCGACCCTCATTGCGGCGAATATGCCCGGCGCTGAGAAGCTACTTCCTGCCACCTTCGTCATCATCGCCGGAACAGTTCTGTTCTACAGCGCGACGGCCGTTCCGATGGCAAAACTGCTGAAGGTGCGAGATGTGGAAGAGATCTTGGAGCCAACAGATTTGCCGCCGCTACCTCTCCCGTGAAGCCACGACACGGGAGAGAAATGAGTTGACCAGGCGGTCGCCGACCGCTGCGAACTCCGTGTTGGAGCGATGAAAATCTGCTCGCAGACTCTCCGCCGAAAGGCCTTGTGGCAGGTCGGCGGCCATCGACGACTCTCGAAGCCAATCGTCCAAGATCATGGGCGTGAGCTCTACGTGGAACTGCACGCCGATCGTCGGCCCAAGACGAAACGCCTGCACCGCACACCCTGGCGACGAGGCAAGCACGGTTGCACCCGGGGGAGCGGTGACGTTGTCGCGGTGCCAGTGCAGTACCGGGATCTGCCGCTTTGCCTTCCCGAGGTCCGGGCTGTCTGTCGTGAGCCCGACAGTACCGATGCCGATCTCTTCGGTAGCTCCCGCGAGGAGTTGGCCCCCGAGGGCAACGGAGATCAGTTGGTGGCCGAGGCAGATCCCCAGAACAGGTATTCCGGCAGCCACAGCCTGACGAATGAGGGCACGTTCGAGGGCTAGCGTCGGGTGATTGTGGTCGTCGAGGGCACCCATCGGGCCACCCATGATCACGATACCGTCGTAGCGGGCGGCGGATGTGATGACGAGGCCAGAACCTGCGGTCGACATCAGGACAATCTCGATGAGCATTCCCTGATGGACGGCGAGCTGTTCGATCAGACCGGGCTGTTCCCAGGGGACGTGCTGGATCACCAGCAGGCGCGCTGCCGTGCTCAGGTTGGGATCACCACCGTGCTGATCAGGATGCGACGTTTGCCGTCGACTTCCTTCGCGAGCGTTGCAATTGCTTTGTCGAAGAGTTCGGTGACTCGCTTGACGTCGGCGTCGTCTGCGTAGCAAGCGACGGTCCGGTAGCCGACCGGATCCGTGACAACGTCGTGGTCTTTGCGTGCCAAGTACCCGTCGTAGGCGGCGATCATCGAGGCGGCGAAAACTCCGAACGACGCGCGCTGGTCCTTCGTCGTCATCTTCGAGGCGCTCTTGCGGTCAGCCAGGGTGAACTCGGGACGAAGCTGATAGTTCGGGCGCAGGCGGAAGGTCCGCTCGACGGCGCCACGAACGCGACGTTCTTTGACCACATCGAGCACCTTTCCCTCGGATAGGGCAGCAATGTGGCGGTAGAGGGTGGCAATCGGTACGTCGGTCATCTCCGCGGCGATCTCTCCGGTCGTAAGGTCGCGACCACCGACCATTGTCAAAACGATCCGCATTCGGATTGGATGAGTGAGGACTTCCGATTTGGTCATGGTCGCAAAATACCCTAGGAGAGCGAAGTAAGTCACACCGATAACCAGTTGGAATATTGCGAATAGGTATAAATCTCTGCACAAAAAGGTAATCACGATTGGGAACAATCACCCGTGCTCCCTTAGCGCCTCCGTACCGTCCTTTCGCCCCTGTGTGACAGCGTCGTCTTAACTCGCGTCGAGCAATTCCGCTCGTTGGCGTCGCCACATGGAATCTTCATTTTGCCGTTGACGCCGGCGGGCTACATGCTTGTTGCAAATGGTGTCAGCCTCGGACTAGGTATCGTCGGGATCGTCTGTGCGTATATGAACACCGAAGCCTGGATCGTGCTAAGCATCGTGTCTAGTGTCTTCCTCATTGGGGCCGCGGCGCAGCATATTAAGGAGATCTTCGCCGACAAGAACTTCAGCCCAGGAAACACTTTCGTCCTGATCTGCGACATTGGCCTGCCAATCTCGCTGCGGGTACTGTTGTTCGCCATGGGAGCCGTTTAGTCCATCCCTGCGGCCGTATCGCCTAAAACCGATCCGCGCGGGTCGCCACGACGGGATCCTTCACGCCCTAGCGCCCCGAGGTTGAGGTGCGACACATAGCCAGGACGTGGGCATTTCGTGAATGCTCGGATAGCGTGGCGCCATCGGCATTCCGGTCGGGCAAAGCGTGAAAGGGTAAGAATGAAGCGGGGACTACAGGTATTTCTTGGGACACTGCTGGTGGTGCTCGGGCTAGCTATGACGGGTGGTGGCGGGTCTCTGACTGTCCTCGTAGGTCCAGACGGAGAGATCTCGGCCCCGGCCGGAACTGTAGCGGGTGAGGGGTACGCACTCGTTTTAAACGAGTTCACGATCGATACAGCGGGTGATGCCAATACCGTCCGCAATTTCGCTGACTTCCAAGTTGGGGCGGAGTCGACCAATAACGAGCGCATCTTTATTGGCATTGCGCCAGCGGCCGACGTGAACAGTTACCTGGCGATGAGCGCACGCGACATCGTTTCTGACCTCTCGGACTCGACCGCACGAGTTGTCCCCCTCCCTGGAGGGAAGCAGCCGGGCGAGCCGATGGACGAGACCTTTTGGGATGCCAAAGCCGAAGGTGCGAACCCCGTTCTATCGCTCGACAAATCTGGGGTGAACCAGTCCCTGGTCATCATGAACTCAAACGCATCGGAGGGCGTAAGCGTCAACATGACGTTGGGCCTCCTGTCGGCTGCGCTCTTCCCGATTGGACTTGGACTGCTGATCATCGGGGTTCTCCTGCTCATTCTCGGCGTAATGCTGATCGTTCGCGGCTCTCGGAGAAGGAAGCCTGATGCGCCTGCTGATGCGGCATCGTTCATTCCGTTCGCTACACCGGCGCCTGGCGCAGAAGCAGCAGCAGCAGCGGATGCTGGGTCTGCGACAGCAGCCGCCCCTACTCAGGCGCTACCCCCAATGCCAGCTCCGGCACCGGCACCGGCTCCGACCCAAGCTCCGGCACCGGCTCCGGCTCCGACCCAAGCTCCGGCGCCGGGGCCCGGACCAGCAACTACCCCGCCGACCGCTGGATAGCGGATACCTGTGGAGATTCAAGAGACTGAAGTCCAAACGGACCGAGTGCTAACCGTCCCCAATCTCTTGTCGTTCCTCCGACTACTGGGAGTGCCACTCTTCCTCTGGCTGATCCTTGGTCCGCAAGCCGACGGTTGGGCCATCGTCGTTCTAATCTTCGCTGGTGTATCGGACTACCTCGACGGAAAGATCGCTCGACGCTGGAACCAGATCAGCCGATTGGGCCAGATCCTCGACCCGCTTGCCGACCGGCTCTACATTTTGGCGACCCTGATCGGGTTACTCCTGAGGGGACTCATTCCCTGGTGGCTCGTGGCGGTATTGGTGGGCCGAGATGTCGTCATGGGTATTGTCCTGTTCGTCATCAAACAGCGGACGGGGTTGGTGGGTCTACCAGTGCACTTCATCGGGAAGGCCGCAACATTCTGTTTGCTCTACGCGTTCCCGCTCATCTTGATGGGGGCTGGCGAGGGTCCGGTGTGGACGGTCTGCTTGGTCTTTGGCTGGGCATTCGCGCTCTGGGGAACTGGTCTCTACTTGTGGGCGGCTGTTCTCTACTTGGAACAGGCCGCGCGGATCCTTCGAGAACGTCCGATTGTTGAGCAGTCACCTGCGACTGGCTAGGATGCCTGCATGATTCCTGATCACTTGCACTACACGAACGAACACGAGTGGGCCGTGCTTACCGAGGCTGGCACTGTGCGGTTCGGTATTACCCATCATGCTCAGGACGCGCTCGGCGATATCGTCTTCGTGACGCTGCCAGACGTCGGCACTGTCCTTGCGGTAGGCGACCCATGCGGAGAGATCGAATCGACGAAGAGCGTCTCGGAAATTTTCGCCCCGATCGCGGGTGAGGTTGTTGTTCGCAATGATGCGGTCGAGACCTCGCCAGAGTCGATCAATGCTGATCCCTACGGAAACGGCTGGCTTGCGGAGATCGCACCGGCCGATCCAGACCAACTGGATGCACTATTGAATGCGGCGGCCTACGAGACGCTGATCGCCTGATTTCACGTCCTGGATCGCCTCGAAGTGGCGGTTTAAAGTTCTATAGCCATCGTATGTGGAAAAGCAGTTGACCAATGTGACCCTTAACCATAGGTTTAGGTCTTGTGACCGACATTTGTACTTCCTGCGGAAAACCGCTTACCCCCGGTGCGAAGTTCTGCGCTGAATGCGGTGCCGTCGTTGTGGCGTTACCGAGTTCGCCCGATGTGACGGGAACGATCTACGCGCTCGGCACCACCACGGACTCGGGGCCCTTGTTGCCTATCGACGAGCCCGGGCAGGCCGCTGCTGCGCCAGGTACCCACGCGTTGTTGATCGTTCGAGGCCCAGCGGCTGGGGACCGGATTGAGTTGGTGGGTGAGGAGATGGTCGCGGGCCGGTCGCCTGACGCGGGAATCTTCCTCGATGACATCACTGTGTCTCGCCGACACGCTCGCTTCGAACATGAGAATGCCGGATGGCGACTCGTCGATTGTCACAGCTTGAATGGCACGTACGTCAACCGAAATCGGGTCGATACGGTTGAACTAGTCCACGGGGACGAGATTCAGATCGGAAAGTACCGATTCCACTTCCTCGCTGGGCCTGGGGGCGACGAGTAGGTGGCCGAGCTTGTCACAGAGCGTCTGACAATCGGTGCGGTTCTGGCGATCCTGCAAGAAGAGTTCCCGACGATGGACGTCACTATCTCCAAGATCCGGTTCCTTGAGGCGGAAGGTCTCGTCGAACCGGCGCGTACCCCTACCGGATACCGGAAGTTCTCCACCGCCGATGTCGACCGGCTGCGGTATACGCTCACGATGCAGCGCGACCACTTTCTTCCCCTACGGGTGATTCGTGAGCACCTCGACAAAATTGACCGCGGGTTTGTGCCCGCTGCTGTTCAGGAAAACGAACCGTCCGTTCCAGAATCGGTCACGGATCGACGAACTATTCCGCAGCCGAGCCTGCGAAGCAGCGAGGGTCGACCTGAGGTCTCGATGTCCGCAGAGTATCTGGCTCAGGAATCGGGCTTGACCGCTGGAGAGATCAGCAACTTGCGTCGTATGGGGATCATCGCTCCCGATGACAAATCCGACGAATACGATATGCACTGCCTTGAGGTAGCGCGGAGTATCGCCAGACTGCATCGCTTCGGAATCGAATCAAAACACCTCAGCCGGGTTTTCACTGCGGCTGACCGTCAGAGTGAGTTGATCGTCGGCCTCTTGGGGCCGCAGATCGCTGGGCGCTCCAAAGGTGACCCACAAGCTGAACGGGCACTGGACCAAGCGGAGGAGATGGCCGCTGAGCTACTCCTCTTGCAGAGTATTGCAATGGCGGCTTCGCTGCGGTCGGAGTTCGATGTGGATTCCATTCGTTCCTAGATCCCCATGATTGCGGCGCAGGCATGGAACTCCCCACGGGTGGCGGGATAGAGTGTGAACGTGGTTGCCGTTGAGGTTGTGGGCGTTCGGGTGGAGATGCCCAACAATCAACCCGTCCTGCTGTTGCGGGAGAGTGGCGGGACGCGGTTTCTGCCGATCTGGATTGGCGCCGTCGAGGCCACCGCGATTGCCTTCGCCCAACAAGACGTGGAGCCGCCGCGGCCGCTGACTCACGATTTGCTCTGTCAGATCCTCGAGACCTTTAAGCACCCGTTGGTGGCGGTCAACATCGATCGACTCGATCGCGGTGTGTTCTACGCGAGCTTGGTCTTCGGTGATGGGACCACGATCAGTGCTCGTCCCTCGGATGCAATCGCGATTGCCCTACGTGTGGGCGCACCGACCTCCGTCGCGGATGAGGTTTTTGAGGAGGCCAGCGTCGAGACCCCGGAGGTAGAGGAAGAAGTCGAGGTCGAGGCTTTCCGTGAGTTCCTCGACAATGTCTCACCAGAGGACTTCGGCGGAGATGAACCGAAACCAGAGAACTAGCTCTATCTATTCAGGGAACGAGGGAATTAAGTAACCCTCAAGTATACGTCTAGAGTTATAGAAATACTTGAAAGTTTCGAGTTCGTTGCGTGGCGGGTTGACGGTAGGTTGCAGGTTCCCTACCGTCTGTATTGGGTGTAAACGCTGTTTGCTTGGAGGAAACGTTGATCGAGTCAGAGTCAAGTGGCGTGCAGAGCCCTCGGGCGTCGTCGGTGGCAACTCACCAGTCGTCGCATCAGGAGACGCTCTTCGAGACCTCCGGAGACAGTTTGTCCCCAGATATCGGCTACCGCGGTCCCATCGCGTGCAGCGCAGCAGGGATCACCTACCGACAACTCGACTACTGGGCGCGTACCGGGCTCATCGAGCCGAGCATTCGATCCGCGAGCGGTTCCGGTTCGCAGCGGCTATATAGCTTTCGCGACATTCTCGTGCTGAAGGTCATCAAACGACTCCTCGACACTGGAGTTTCCCTCAACAACATTCGAGCTGCTGTCGATCACCTCCGTGGTCGTGGCGTCGATGACCTCGCTGAGATCACACTGATGAGCGACGGTGCCAGCGTGTATGAGTGCACCTCAGAGCAAGAAGTCATCGATCTCGTTCGCTGTGGCCAAGGCGTCTTTGGAATCGCGGTTGGTCGCGTCTGGCGTGAAATAGAGGGGACCCTTGCTGAACTTCCTGGCGAGCGTATTGATGGCGCGAGTTCCGAGTCGTCAAGCTTCGCCGACGAACTCGCCGAACGACGCGCGCTGCGGACTGGCTGACCTTTCCGCAACACCGGGAGTCATTCATGCCGGCGATAGCCCCGGCGTGGCCTGGGCACAGGTACCGTTTGTCTCGATCGTCCGCGTGAAGCGGGTTGCTACGAACGAAGAGGCAGAGTTGACGTGAGCACGGATTACCAGAGTCGACACATCGGCATCGACACTCCTGCACGTGCACGAATGCTCCAGACGCTGGGCTACGACACCCTGACGGATCTGATTGAGGCTGCAGTCCCCGATTCTGTGAGATCGCGGGCCGACGAGTCAGTGATCCCCGGTGCGGCTACCGAGGACGAGCTGCTCGCTGAGCTTGCCGAGCTGAGCTCCCTCAATGATGTTCGCACTCCGATGATTGGCCGCGGTTACTACCGCACCCACACTCCGGCAGTGCTGCGGCGAAACGTCCTGGAGAACCCGGCGTGGTACACCGCGTACACGCCCTATCAGCCCGAGATCTCTCAGGGTCGGCTTGAGGCACTGTTGGTCTTCCAGACGATGGTCTCGGACCTGACGGGTTTGGACACCGCGAACGCCTCGCTACTCGACGAGCCGACGGCCGCGGCTGAAGCCATGGCAATGTCGCGTCGAATCAGCAAGAACAAATCCACGCGCTTCCTGGTCAGCTCCGATACGCACCCGCAAACGATTGCTGTCTTGCAAACCCGTGCGGAACCGATCGGCCTTGACGTCGACCTCTTCGATCCAGCACTGCCCATCGAGGGCTCGGACTACTTCGGCGTCCTGTTGAGCTATCCCGGGTCATCGGGAACGATCTGGAGCGGAAACGAACAACAAGCCGCAGCGGCCCACGACGCTGGCGCCGTCGTGTGCGTGGCCACTGACCTGCTCGCACTGACTTTGTTGTCGGCCCCAGGGGAGTGGGGCGCCGATATCGTGGTTGGTTCGGCCCAGCGCTTTGGTATTCCGCTCGGTTTCGGCGGACCACATGCCGGCTTCATGGCCGTCAGGGCAGGCCTTGAGCGCAACCTCCCGGGGCGTCTGGTCGGGGTCAGCAACGACTCAACCGGCCAACCGGCTTACCGCCTCGCTTTGCAGACCCGCGAACAGCACATCAGGAGAGAACGAGCGACAAGCAACATCTGCACGTCGCAGGTACTGCTTGCGGTCATGAGTGCGTTCTACGGGGCGTATCACGGACCTGACGGCCTGCGTGAGATCGCGCACCGGGTCAACCGTCACGCGTTGATCCTCAGGGAACAACTGGGGCGCATAGGTGTCGAGGCCGTCTCGGATGCGTTTTTTGACACGGTGACTTTTGTGCTCCCAGGGTCGGCGGCGCAGGCCGTTAAGTCGATTGGGCACTGCGGTATTGACGTGCTCTACATCGACGCGGACCACTTCAGGGTGTCCGTCGATGAGACGACGACACGTGCTCACGTCGACGACATCGTTGGTGCGGTCGCTCAAGTCGCCGGTGCGGCCGTCCCGCAAAGCGGAGTTGATCCGGAGGGTACGCAGGCATCGATTCCGGCCGCCTACATTCGATCAAGCGAGTTCATGACCCATCCGTGGTTCCACTCGTATCGCAGCGAGACGTCAATGATGCGCTGGCTACGGCGCCTGTCTGACTTCGATTTGGCGCTCGATCGCACGATGATTCCGCTCGGATCGTGCACGATGAAACTCAACGCTGCCGCGGCGATGGAGCCAATCTCGTTGCCAGGGTTCGCCGATATTCACCCGTTCGCTCCGAAAGAAACCATCACAGGGTACCTCGAACTCATCGATCGACTCGCGTCCTGGCTGGCCGATATCACTGGCTACGCGAAGGTTAGTTTGACCCCAAACGCCGGATCCCAAGGGGAGTTCGCGGGCCTCATGGCAATCCGTGGCTATCACCTCAGTCGTGGTCAGGGCCACCGCAACATTTGCCTCATTCCGGCCAGCGCGCACGGAACGAACGCGGCAAGTGCCGCAATGGCGGGGATGCGCGTCGTCGTGGTGGCGTGTGACGACACCGGCGGGGTAGATCTCGTTGACCTGAGGGCCAAAGTGGCCGAGCACCAGGACGAACTCGCGGCATTGATGGTGACGTACCCATCGACCTACGGTGTGTACGAAGACACCATCTCTGAGGTCTGCGAACTCGTTCACGAAGCCGGCGGTCAAGTTTACGTTGACGGTGCCAACCTTAATGCTCTGGTAGGTGTTGCTCGGCCAGGAACGTTCGGCGCGGACGTCTCGCACCTGAACCTGCACAAGACGTTTTGCATCCCGCACGGGGGAGGCGGGCCAGGTGTCGGTCCGGTTGGAGTGGGGGAGCACCTCGTGCCGTTCCTTCCGACGCATCCGCTGGACCCGGTCGATCCAACGCACGGTCCGGTGGGGGCGATTACCGGCGCACCGTTTGGCAGCGCGGGCATTCTGCCCATTCCGTATGCCTACATCCGAATGATGGGGCCCGAAGGTCTGCGTGCGGCCACAGAGAACGCGGTGCTAGCGGCGAACTACGTCGCCCGGCGGCTAGCGGGGTACTACCCAATCCTGTACACGGGCCACGATGGTCTCGTTGCTCATGAGTGCATTTTGGATATTCGTGACATCACCCGAGAGACCGCGGTGACTGTCGATGACATCGCTAAGCGGCTGGTCGACTACGGATTCCACGCGCCAACCATGTCTTTTCCGATTGCCGGAACGCTCATGGTCGAACCTACGGAGAGCGAAGACCTGGTCGAACTCGATAGGTTTTGTGACGCCATGATCGCTATTCGCCAGGAGATCGCTGACGTGCAAAACGAACGATGGGATATCGCTTCATCCCCGTTACGCAATGCCCCCCACACGGCTGCGGCGTTGCTCGACGCGGACTGGTCTCAGCCGTACAGCAGAGACGTTGCCGCGTATCCGGGCTCACAAGTAGCTCGCGGTAAATACTGGCCACCCGTTGGCCGGATTGATGGAGCGTACGGCGATCGCAATCTCATGTGTTCGTGTCCGCCCATCGAATCCTTCGAGTGACGTGGAGTCCTATGCGTTTCCACTGATCATCGTCGCGATTATCGTTGCGGCGTTCTGTCGGTATTGGCGTATCAATCCGGCGCTGCCGCTCATCGCGGCTGGGTTGATTTTCGAAGCCATCTTTCCCACAACGCTTAGTGAACTGCCCGACCCCGAGGTCATTCTTACCCTCGTTTTGGCCCCGCTCGTATTCGCCGCGGGACTCTCAAGCTCAGCGGTCGATCTGCGCAAAGTTGGCCCTCGTGTCCTCCTGCTCGCCGTCGGGCTTGTCACGATTACGACGCTGCTGGTCGGCGTCGTTGCCTCGGTATCTTTCGCTGCGCTGACATTCGCGGCGGCGTGCGCGCTTGGCGCAGTGCTGGCGCCGACCGATGCGGTGGCCGCGGCGGTCGTCGCGGCGCGTAGCGGCCTACCTCGACGTGTCACGTTGGTCATCGAAGGCGAGAGCCTCACCAACGACGGGACGGCGCTAACGATTCTGCGAGTCGCCGTCTTGGCTGTGGTCGCTGGGTCGGTGACGCTCGTGGAGAGCACGGGAATCTTGCTCGCAGCCGTCGTGGGTGGAATCGCCGTCGGCGTGATTGGCGGTTTTGGAGTCGCCTGGCTGATGCGTGTCAGTCGTCAGGCGATCGTTGCTAACTCGATTCTGCTGCTCACCCCGTTCGCTCTGTACGAGATTTCAGAGCGGATTGGCGGCTCCGGAATCTTGACGGTCGTCATCGCCGGTGTCTGGATTTCGCATTCCAATGCGACGAAGGGGAACCCGCGAACTCGGCTACAAGGTGACTCAATTTGGTCGCTGATCACCTTCCTCCTGGAGAGTTTCGCGTTCGTTCTGGTCGGCGCCGAGTTCCTTGATACTTTCGCGCGTCTCGACAGCCCGAACCCATTCGAGTTGGCGCTGATTGCTGTCGGGTTGACGTTGCTACTCATGGTGATCAGGTTCATCTTCATGGGGATCTGGTTCCTGGTTGGTCCTAAAGTTCGGCCTGAGCTGTTCGAAAACCGCAAGGGTGCAGCCAAGGAGTTCGTGGCAATCGGCCTACTTGGAGTCCGGGGGCCGATCTCGGTGCTTGCGGCGTTCTCGATTCCGCTGACGATCGACGGTGGTGCAGAGTTCCCGGGTCGCGATCTCATCCTCATCTTGACGTTTGGGGTTGTGACTATTTCGTTGATCATGAGTCACGTCTCGGAACCAATAATTCGGCGGCTGAACCTCTCGACGCATCGAGATCAAGCAGTGGAGGATCGCGCACGCCTATTAACCGCGAAGGCCGCCCTGCGACGCCTTGACGAGATCGCTGTTGAGGCCGATTCTGAGGGCCGGACCCTCGACAGCGCGGCGTTCAATGATCTGCGGGCGATCGCGATTACCCGTGTTGAGACTTTGAAGGCTGGGGTGAACGCTGACGAACATTCCGAAGTCTGGATGGCTCGCCGGGATATTCGCCAGTCGATGCTCAATGCGGAGCGAGAAGAACTCGACCGGCTCCGCAGCGAACGTTTGGCGCCGGGCGAAGTGCTGAAGGATTTAACGCGCGAGCTAGATATCCGGCAGCAAGTTCTGGGCGATCCCGATACCCGCTAGGGTTACGGCCATGGGTATGGACTTAGAGGCTGTAAAGGTCGGGTTTCCGCAGGCAGTGCCGATGGTCGGGACGCTGACATTGGAGTTCGTGGAGTTGGACGAGCAAACCGCAACGATGCGGCTTCCCGATCAGTCCGTGTTCCACAATCACGTCGGCGGACCGCATGCCGGGGCGATGTTCACCCTGGGGGAGTCAGCCAGTGGGGCGTTGGTGTTGGCGAACTTCGGCGACCGATTGGCTGACGCCACTCCGCTCGCCGTTGAGGCGAAGATTCGCTATCTGAAACTCGCCATGGGCCCAGTGACGGCGACGGCACGGATGGTCCGCAGCGGTGAAGAAGTACTGGCCGAGCTCGATGGGGGTGGACGACCAGAATTCGTCGTCGAAATCGAGATCGATGATGCCGCGGGCGTCACCACTGGTGAGATGACGATCGTCTGGACCCTCAAGCCCAATCGCAAGCCTGAATCGGCAAGCTAAGCGATTCCTGAATCGCCGGGTGTTTCACGCCACCATTTGGGCGTTGAGACGACTTAAGGTTTCCCGTGATGTCATCTTTCATGGGGGTTGAACGCGTGCCGAAACTGGTAGGCCGAATGGCTGCTACTGCACTGTGCTGCGGCGTCGTCTTGGGCGGTACTGCTGAGGTCTCTTTCGCTGCGCCGCCGCCGAGTCCCACTGCCTCGGCAACGGCTGCCGTAGCGGATGGAACCTCAGTGCCGCTGCCAAATATGCGGACCTGGACTTGGGTCGTGGCTGATGCCGAGACGGGAGCAGTTTTGGCTGGCCGCGATTGGAGGTGGCCGTTACCCCCAGCCAGCACGATGAAGACCCTGACCGCTCTGACCTTGGTCGATCGCCTGCGGTTGGACTCGCAGTATCGAGTTAGCAAGGCCGACACCGAGGCTGAAGGTAGCCGAGTCGGTATCAAAGCGGGCTCGCAGTACCAAGTCAGCGATCTCTTCAACGGAATGTTGATGCCAAGCGGGAACGACGCAGCGAATGCTCTAGCCAGCGCCTACGGCGGTATGGAACGCACGACAGAGGCGATGAATGCTGAGGCGCAACGACTCGGTGCCGAACAGACGGTCGCGAAGAACACGAGCGGTCTGGATGAACCAGGGCAAATGTCGAGTGCCTATGACCTCGCGCTGATTATGCGAGAGTCTCTCAAGAGCCCCGAACTTCGTCGGATGTATCTCCAACACGACGTCCAGTTCCCCGCGGAGGAACCGACCGACCCGAATGAGGAACGCAAAACAATCAAGATCTGGACGGAGAATCGTCTGGTCTTGAACTATCACGACGGCGCGATCGCCGGCAAGACTGGCTTCACATCACAGGCAGGTCGGACGTTCGTCGGGGCGATGGAGCGTGACGGTCGGACTCTGATTGTGGCGGTGATGCGCTCTGCGGAGAGCACAGAGCGGGCCGTCACGCGCGTCTTCGACTGGACGTTCGCGAACTACGACAAGCTTGAGCCCGTAGATCAGCTCGTTGACCCAGGTCCCAAACCCGAGGTTGCTGCCCAACCGGCGGTTACCTACGACGAAGGGGGAGTGAGCAACCTGGCAGAGATATCGCCCGAGGTGGCTGCCGCAAGTGGGCCCAGGTCGATGTCGCTGCTGCTCGCTTTCATCCTCGCCGCCATTGCTGGTGTGATCATTTGGCGCCGTCGGGTTGTCGCCGCGGCGAATCAACGCCGACGTTCGCGGCCAGCCCGAGGCGCAGACTCCTCGAATCTTGACCTTCGCGATCACGACAAGTCCACAACCGCCTAGCCGCGACAGCGGGTCGCGAACGGTTGAAAGAACAAACGGTGGCCGCCCCAGGACGGCGATCGTGGGAGGGCGCGTACGGCTAGCGGTCGAAGGTCCCCATCAACTAGGCGTTGCCGTCCCGGCGGGTACATCGTCGATCTTCAGTGGTGGCAACGATCCCGCACGTCGGCTGCCAACCACCGGCCGGTAGATCGTCTCGTGACTCACGCACATCCCTTCATCGTCGGGGAAGTTCACGACTAGCCGGTTCATGATCTGCTCTGGACTCCGATACTCGTTCACCCGTGCCTGAACCTGGTCACGAAGTCGATCGTGACCAGCCAGCTTCGACACGTTGGGCCGGCGGGCATTCTGATCAGCTGGAGACGCAGCCCCGCTCGCGGGCGATATCCGTTTGTCTGCGACCGGCGGCCAACCCCAGCGCTATTTCTTCTCGCTCCTGGAAAGACAGGTAGCGACCGGATGCAGCAATCACCGGGTTAGGGTTCACCCCGCCAGCGTCGCGATACCAGCCCCGAGCGGTCGTTACCGGCACGCCAGAAACCTGCGCAGCCTTAAATATCACCCAACCCAACCCGATCCGGATCTGCTGCCACCACTCGCGACACACATGACTCGGCAATCCAGGACGACCCATCACAACCACCCCTATTCAAGGAACGTTGCTTCGACCCCTTGAATCCGCCGTTGGTATTCCGACCGAATCTCCCCGCGGACGGACGAAGCTCACTGGATTCGGCCCCGGTGTTGAGCAGATGCACAATGTAGACAATCAGCCATATCCACGCGGATGCCAGCGCGATTCCGTCTCGCGAGAAGTGGAATGCGTCCAGGTGTAGCAGTGTCGTGACCAGAGTTACCCAAAAGAAGGGGATCACTCCAGGCAATCCAACACGAGCGCGCACCCATGGCTGCCGTCGCCAGCTCAGAAATGCGACCGTGCATGCCGTCCAATAGAACGCACCGAGAATCGCCGCAGTCGCGCCGGATTTGATTGTCCCCGCGAAGAAGGTGTCGGTCTGATCAGTGAGTACGAACAGCTCTACGCCGGGCGGCAAAAGTGAAGACCGCACCCAGGATAAGAGCGAAGTTCATGAGCCCACTTATGTGGCGATAAGTCGTCATGAACTGCGCACTCCTTCTCAGCCGGTGTTCTGCAGGCCTGCGGCCGCGCCGTTCACGGCGAGTAGCAGTAGTCGGCGCCACTGCTCGGAGGCAGCCGAGGGCGCGCCGGAGGTGTCCCGTGAGGTGTGTAGTTCAGTCAAGGCCTGTAACTGCAACCGCGACAGTGCGTCGACGTAAGGGGCGCGCATCGCGACCGCGGAGTTCAGGACCTGCTTACGCTCGAGCAGCGTGGTTTGATCCAGCACTTTCAGGACTGCTTCCTGAGTGAGATCTAGCTCGGCGAGGATGCGCTCGGTAATGTCGGGGCGCCCGCCGAGGTCGAGGAAGCTTCTGGCGAGTGCGCGGTTGGTCTTGGCAAGGCTCATCTCAGCTACATCGATCAGGGCCGCGAACAGTGGCCACTGCCGGTAGGCGGCGCGGAGTTGGTCGTAGTCGCCGACGGCTGCGAGTCCGGTACCCAGTCCGAACCAGCCGGGGATGTTGGCGCGGGCTTGGGCCCAGGCGAACACCCATGGGATCGCCCGAAGGTCAGCGAGGTCACGACCGGTGGCCGCACCGCTGCGACGCACCGGGCGCGAGCCCAGGCGCAGGTCCCCAAGTTCCTCCAGCGGGCTGGCATCAGCCAAAACGTCGGCGAATCCGGGGGTCTGCACCAAAGCTCGGTATGCCTGTTGGGAGGCATCGGCCACGACCGATCCCGCATCGGCGAACCGCATAGCTGAGGCGGTGTTGCGTTCGGTGTTGTCGGGAGTGTCGGCCAGCAGGACGGCAGTCGTGAGACGTTCGAGATGGCGTTGCGCCAGGGTCGCGTCGGCGTACCGGGCGAAAATGACCTCTCCCTGCTCGGTCACCTTTAGCCGGCCTGCCACTGAACCCGTTGGCTGAGCGGCGATGGCCCTGTGTAGGGGGCCTCCGCCACGGCCCAGAGAGCCGCCTCGTCCATGGAAAAGGGTGAGTGCGATGTCGTGACGTTGCGCCCAGTCGACGAGTTCGCGCTGGGTACGGGCGAGGTTCAGGGTGGCGCTTGCCGGGCCGACGTCCTTGGCGGAATCGGAGTAGCCGAGCATGATTTCGATCGAGGGTCCTCGCTCGGCCAGCCAGTTTTGGGTGCCGCGCAATGCCATCCATCCGTCGAGGGTTGGCACCGCAGCTTTCAGGTCCGCACCGGTCTCCAGCAAGGGGACGACGTCCAAGCGCAGCGGGGAATCTCCCACCGCCAGTCGGGCCAAGGCTCGGACCGCTGCAAGGTGAGCGGGTGCCTGGGTGAATGACACGACGAAGCGTCCGCAGCATTGGTCACCCCAGCGCTTCTGTAGCCAGGCCATCACTCGGAAGGTGTCCAGCGTCTCCTTGGTGAGCTCTTCGCGCGGTTCCACATAAGCCGGCCAGCCGTCCACCGCAAGGTCATCTAGGAACGTTGCATCATCGACTAGCGCGTCCGCGTCAGTGGCTCCGGGTAGCTGGCTGATCAGGTCCACTAGCGCTGCCCGGTGGACCTGGGAGTGTTGACGGATCTCGAGTTCGACTAGGTGGAAACCGAAAGTCTGCACCGACCAGATTAGGTGCTGTAGCTCACCGTGTGCGGCTCGGCGGGCGCCAGCCTGATGTAGCGAGTCCTGCACCATTCGCAAGTCCGCTAGCAGCTCTTGCGGCGAGGAGTATGAGGATTCCATCCGGCCGTCGCGGGTGGCGCGCACCCTTTCAGCGATGACGAGCATCTTTTGACGGTGCGGTTCGTGGGGTGAGCTAACCGATAGCTCCCCGAAACGGACCGGGGCTGCCACCGCATCCCCTGCCAAGGACTCCATCAACTCGCGTGAAGCGGGGGTGTCGCTAGCGTCCACGGTCAGCGTGCGGCCGACGCGAAGTACCGCATCATTGAGCCAGCGAAGGGCGTGTTCGGCGTGGCGAGCAACAGCCTGGCGGGTTATCTCGGCGGTCACGTAAGGGTTTCCGTCCCGATCACCGCCAACCCAGGAGCCGAAGCGCACGAAGGCCGGGACCGGGGTTGGAACAGACCCGCTGTCATTCCCGATCAGCATCGCCTCGGTGGCGCGATAGAGTCGGGGGACCGCCCGGAACAGAGTCTGGTCGAACACCGTCATGATTGTTTCTACCTCGTCTAGCGGCCCCGGCCGGGTAGCACGAAGCATCGAGGTGCGGTAGAGCAGGTCGACCTCTTCCAGTAATCGACGGTGAGCCACGAATCGCTCGTCGTTACCTACCCGAGGATCGCTGTAGCGGGTCAACTGCTCGGCGATCCTGCGTAGGGCCGTGGCCACGGCCCGCCGTCTGGCCTCAGTCGGGTGCGCGGTCAGCACCGGGTGGATCCGTAACTGACCTAGGCTAGCGAGTACTTGATCGCCTGCTGCTGACACGGCGGGCCAAAGGGCGCCTCCGGCATCAGCCTCACCCGAGTGGCGCTGATGCTGGAGTAGTCGTGCGCGGTGACGCTCATCGGCCAGATTAATCAGATGCAGATGTACCGTGAGCGCGCGCGCAACGTGTTCAGCGTCCTGCAGATCCACCACATTGCCGATCGCGTCTGCGAGGGTCACATCAGCACGGAGCATGTCGAGTTGGTTCGCCACGTCGTGCAGGCCAGCTTCGCGCAGTACCTGCCCGAGGACATCGGCGAGCAGGTCTACCTCGCGGATACGGGCGGCCTCTGGCTCAAGATCCAGGTAGGTAACTGGCAGTGACTCGATCGGCAACATTCTTCTCCTTCTGAGCCATCCCCAAGCCAGCTTCGTACGTAACACCTCTGAGGCAGTACTGGGCGCTCGCCGCGCGCACGGAGGCCTGGGCCTAGGATCGATCGCTGAAGAAAACGTAGCATCATTTGCAGCTTGTGGAACTGTAGAGACGATCAGCCGATGGCAAACGGGCAATCCAGAAATAGTGTCCGCAGGTCTAACTGAATTTCAACACGGTCTGTTTGTTGGAAAACGATTACTAAAGGTTAGCCTCAATCCACCGTTGATCTTGGTGTGATTGCGGTGTTGTAAACAGAGAATGCCCTTGTGGGCTGGGAAGATTGGGTTGTCAAAGACCAAATATTCACAGCTCACGAAAGGGCATCTCCAAGGTGAAACTTTCTCACACTCGTTCTGCA
>Ga0209390_10003471_pt1 | contig 25527 bp, 27 predicted proteins | sample BON01_FD_187212 | JGI IMG/M metagenome (GOLD analysis project Ga0209390, IMG submission 187212) | Freshwater microbial communities from Lake Bonney liftoff mats and glacier meltwater in Antarctica - BON-01 (SPAdes) (version 2) | ecosystem: Environmental > Aquatic > Freshwater > Ice > Glacier... | reverse complement strand
AAAGCATAGCCAATTTTGGGATCTACCATCGCAAAGTCATTCAGGAGATCTGCGGAATGCGGGAAAGCATTCGCTATTTTCCCACGATGGTGAAGTGGGTTGGTTTCCGACAGACGACTATAGACGTGACACACGCGAAGCGGGAAGAGGGAGAAAGAAATTACAATTTCAAGCGGTTATTTAATCTAGCCCTCGACATTATGTTGGCCTACAGTGACAAACCTATCCGTCTGACTGTCAAATTTGGGATGCTGGTTGCTGCCACAGGTTTTGTTTTTGCACTCTACACGCTATACCGATACTTGCACGGCGATATCATTGTGGCGGGCTATGCGTCTCTGATTATTTCACTTTGGTTGCTGAGTGGTTTTCTGTTGATTACACTTGGTGTTGTTGGTTTATATGTAGGTAAAACCTTTGAAGGGGTAAAAAATAGGCCGATTTATATTGTGGAAAAGAGAGTGGGCAGTTAGTAGGGATTTATAGACTCACTTATATTATGTGCTAGTCAGAGACTTATTGGATTTACTTTTGATCTTATTGCCAAAGGGTTGTGGGTTATCAGCTAGTATGGAGATTGATTGATTTAAAACTGTATTTTTATTGATATGAAGTCGTATAAAGATTTAAAAGTCTATCAAAGATCATTTTCTTTGTTTCTCGAAACGCACAGGTTCACAATGAGTCTTCCAAAGTATGAATTATATGAATTGGGGAGCCAACTAAGACGGTCCTCAGATTCTGTCGTTTCAACTAGTGTAGAAAGATATGGGAGAAGAACCTCTGAGGCTGATTTCATCAAGTTTTTGATTTATTCTCATGCCAGTAATCTGGAAACCATCAATCATTTGCAGAAAATTAAATCGCTGTATCCTGATCTTGAGGTTAAAGCCAATTCCCTGATTATTGAATACGATGTTTTAGGAGCCCGGGTATTTAAATTTATTGAATACGTCAAAAAGGAATGGAAAACCTGAAAAATAGCTATCGGTTGGAAGTCCTCAACTAGCAATCAGTCTTTCAACAGAGAACTGATAACTACCCGATACCATGACCAAAAGTGACTCTGATCCATTTCCAATTAGCAGAAAATATATTTGGATCTACAGAGTTATGCAAACCCACAACCGATAATCCGATGATCATCCCGCTTCCTTTCGATACCGAACTTTTTGGCTACCCCGTTGGAAAGACTACCATCTTTGGAGACTGGAAGGAATCCATGTTTCTGGAAGAAGCCAAAGTCTTTCAGCTAGCTTATATATTCTCAGAAAAAGAACTGTGCTTCAAATCCTCCGAGATTATCTTGGCAGACACCAAACTGACTTTTGAAAAAGAATTGGATACATCCCGAGAGTGTGAGGATTTAATTTCAAGATATCAAGGAAATTGGGATAAACGACTTCTTTACCTTGCCTTAGAAAGTGGTAGATTTTCAAGATTCAAAGTAGATTCTCGGCTAGCTCATGGAGAATTCGAAAAGCTCTATGGTTCGTGGGTACTTAAGGCTTGGGAAAATCAAACCCTCATTGTTGCTGCTGATTATTCGGGTTTCATCTCCTATTCCACTGATACCAGTAGTGCACAGATTGGATTGATTGCAGTAGATGCCTGCCAGCAGGGAAAGGGAATAGGAAAGCTATTGGTTCAAAGTGCTGAAAGAAAAGCCAAAAGTGAAGCTGCTAGAGTAATGAAAATCGCCACTCAAGCAAATAATAGTGCAGCAGTCAGATTGTATGAAAAGTTAGGATACGCACTTGTGGAGCGGGTTTTAGTATATCATTATTGGAATCGAAAATTGAAAGATCGAATCCACTCCTAAAATCCAGTTTTAGAAGTGGACTCAAAATTGAATTGCCTAGCATTAATCTTGGTCACTTGGAAGGTGGCAGTCCCAACAGCCATTCGCATCAGTTGGGAGTGAGTAGTTATCTTGAAGATAGGAAAGATCTCATTGATTTGACTAGTACACACAAACAGATTTCTCTACTGCTGAGGCGAATCGAAACGAAGCTATACGTCCTCACAACCCGCAACTCATAGCCCACCACTGAGAACTAAAATCCTCTATGAAAATCCCATTCAACAAACCCTACCTCACCGGTAATGAGCTGAAATACATTCAGGAAGCAGTGGACTTGGGTAAAATTTCCGGTAATGGAGAATTTACCCAGCGATGCCAAGGGTTCTTTGAGCAGCGCTACGGTTTCCAGAAATGCCTCCTCACCACTTCCTGCACCGATGCACTTGAGATGGCAGCCATCCTCTTGGATATTAAGCCTGGAGATGAAGTCATTCTCCCGAGCTACACTTTTGTATCCACTGCCAATGCCTTTGTGCTTCGGGGGGCTAAAATCGTTTTCGTAGATAGCAAGCAGGATCACCCAAACCTAGACGAAACACTCCTTGAAGATCTAATTACCTCAAAGACTAAAATAATCCTTGTCGTACATTACGGTGGTATAGCCTGTGAAATGGATACAATCATGGCCCTAGCAAATAAGCATAATATCTACGTTGTAGAAGATGCTGCTCAGGCGGTAGATAGTTTCTACAAGGGAAAAGCCCTTGGAGGAATCGGGCATTTGGGCTGTTTTAGCTTTCACGAAACCAAAAATATTCAGTGTGGAGAAGGAGGGATGCTAGTTATTAATGATCGGGCATTTGTGAAGCGAGCGGAGATTATCTGGGAAAAAGGAACCGACCGTGCTGCTTTCTTCCGTGGAGAAGTTGACAAATATGGTTGGGTGGATCTTGGAAGCAGCTTCTTGCCCTCTGAAGTTACCACAGCTTTCTTATGGGCACAACTCGAAAATATAGATGCTATTCAAGCTCGAAGAGAAGGGATTTGGGAAGACTATTTCAGTCATTTTAATGAAACTTCGTCTAAGCCAAAAATTCTTAGTCCATACTATTTGAGCAAGTTCACATCCAGCAGTAGCCAGTTCTCAGTTTCCAGTCCTGAAAGCTATTCAGAAGAGTCAATGGAAAGTAAACTTCTAGCTATTCAAACAAATTCTGCTAGCTGCCTAATGCCTGCTGGCAACTGGCATCTTTTCTACCTTCTTTTTCCAGACCTAGAGAGTCGTATGGAATATGTTAGACATTTGAATGAAAATGGAATCTTGGCGGTATTTCACTACCAAAGCCTCCACCGCTCTACATACGCACAAAAGCATTTTCCAGAGCAACACAGCCGTAATTTACTTAACTCGGATCGTTTTTCAGATTGTTTACTTCGATTGCCGATGTTTTATGAGCTGCCCGATGTGAGTTAATAGTCTTCAGTGAGCAGCTGGCAGTCCTCAGTTAGTCTTTCAACCGACAACCAAAATCAGATATCGTCAATTTCACCACTGCTTTATCGGAGCGGAAACTCAGCTAGGAATCGGCTGCATGGTCAATAGTGGTGCTCAGGTGCATCATGAAGTCAAAGTAGCAGACTTTACCATCATCAATCCCGGAGTATTTCTGCTCGGTGCGGGCAGGTCTGTAATTCCTGCTCGATTGGATCCCATACCACTATCCTTCCTGGAATCAGGATCGGAAGTGAGGTAACGGTAGGAGCAAGAGCTGCGTGACTAAATCTTCTAGATGGAGTCACCGTCATAGGTGTGCCGGTAAGGATCATCAAAGGTCAGCACTGAGGTATTTCAACAAGCGTCAAGGACCGAAAAACCAAGAGAATCTTTTGTCTAAGAACAGAAATCTAAGGAATCCTCAATTTTGAATCTTCGGCTAAGAACATTCCGAGCCACGGCAATACCACTTTAGATTCTCATCCACTTAGGGCTAGATCAGTACTAGAAATGCTATTTGCTCTGAGCAATAAAATCACTAGCCGATTTGCATTTCCAAATCCACTGAGTAATTTTAGTACTCAGCTCTATTTAACTCTTATAAACCAACCTCTTAAGCAAAAATTATCCAATTGAAGCTCATGTGGTGGGAGTCAAAGGGCGAAGCTTTAAGCGGTCGACAGCGTTGACAGTCTTCATCCACAATAGCTACCAGGAGCAGTTGGCCAGCTCGATTCGCCGCGGCGGAAGAGCGATCTATATGGTCAAAATGACCAAACCCTCCAAGGGTTTAGAACCCCTGGAGGGTTTTAAGTTAATTAGCCGATAGCAATGGGCATCCATGATAGTACGGGGACCAGTTCTGGTAGCTATCGATAAAAGTTTAGTTAGCACTCAGTCCTTAAACCAAAAACCCACAACCTTGATCCCCGTGACCAAACCCTTACTTCCCTCTAAAGCTTCCTATCAGCGCTACATAGGTAATATATTGGAGCGTAATTAGCTGACAAACAGTGGTCTGTTAGCCAATGAACTCAAACTCCAACTCAAAGAACACCTTGTGCCAGACCCAACTGCTTTTTGTCGGGAATGGCACCATTGTGCTCCCGTTGCTATCAAAGCCCTAGATCTTAAAGTCGAAATCCATTACCACACCTTTTTGGTACGTGGTCGTCACCAGTAGTCTCCTGTGGGAAAGTTTGCCAACCAGTTTATGTAGATATTCTTTCCGATGAGCTCACCATCGATCCTGCTAAAATCGGAGCAGCCATCACTTCTCACACAAGCGCCATTCTCGCCACCCATGTCTATGGCATTCCCTGCGATGTGGAGGCCATACAGACCATAGCAGACAAGCACGGCCTCAAAGTCATCTACGATGCCGCGCATTCTTTTGGGGTCAAAGTAAAAGGAGATCAACCTTTAAATATGGAGATTATTAGTACCACAAACTTCCATGCCACCAGAATTTTCCATACCGTGGAGGCTGGATCAGTAATCACCGACTCGGCCGAACTGACCAAGAAACTTACACTTTTGCGTAACTCCGGATATGCTGGTCCCTATGAATTCGACGGGATGGGTATCGAGGGCAAAAATTCTGAATTCCATGCTGCGCTGGGGCTTTCGGTACTACTTTATATTTCCGATATATTGTCCAACCGCGAGCTGCAAAGCGAGCGGTACAAGTAACTGCTTCAAGAGATGGCTATATAGTATCCCAGTATTTCTGGAATGGAAGCCTATAATTTTGCCTGTTTTACCATCATCTTTCCAACTGAATAAAGCTTAGAAAAAAGTATGGCAAGCCTCACAATGAATGGAATAGAATCAAGAAGATATTTCTTCCCAAGTCTCAATCAACTGAGCTATACTACAGGAGAATGTCCTATCTCTGAAGTGATTAGAAAAATAGTTTTATGCTTTCCGCTATGTCATAATCTCAAATCTGAAGATCAGGGTATGATCGCTCATTTATTACTCTGGGTTCAAAATAGCCCAAATTCGTGGTTGTAGCAGGAGCTGGAGGACATGCGCTGGAGATTTTGGACTTGCTTCAAGACCTTGGAGAAGTCAATACATTATTTTTCTACGGGAATAAAGTGGGGAGAAGCAGGATTCAAGACCGATACACTGTCGTTCATACCCTGGAAGATATAAAAACTATTTTCCAATCGACTCCCGAATTCATTATCGGGATAGGAAATCCCGAAGAACGATTCGAAGTATACCAGAAATTCAATGACTTGGGTGGTCAACTTGAGTTTATTCAAGGATCCAATGCAAAGATAAGTCGGAGTGCCAAAGTTGAAGGCGTGGATATATTCAATTTCTGCCATGTCGGCGGAGAGGTACAGATCGGAAAAGGCTGCCTGATTAATACCGGATCACAGATTCATCACGAGGTGAGGATTGGGGAGTTTTCGGTGGTCAGCCCTAGAGCAATCCTATTAGGGGCTTGCCAAGTCGGGGATTTCTGTAATATCGGAGCCAATGCAACTATCCTTCCTGGGATCAGAATTGGCCACCGGGTTACCATCGGTGCTGGAGCGGTAATTATTCAGGATGTGGAAGACGAAGAGTTGGTGGTGGGAGTGCCAGGGATGGTGATTTGTAGACGGTCTTCAGTTAGTAGTCAGTCCTTCAATCCACAACTGACAACGGACACAACTGACAACCTACAACCGATCTCAGTTAGCCATCTCGACGATAGGAGAGATAGCATTGATTTGACGAGTATAGACTAACAGATTTGTCACTGCCAGGATGAGGTAATACGTACTCCAAACCGATAACCAACTACTTTTGTATGAAAGAAATTTTGCATATAGTTCCAGATGATAAATTCATTGATGGATTTAGATTTATCGATGATTCCTTAATTGGGTATCACTCTATTTTTCTTGTCAAGGTTCAAGCCCAAGATCAGAACTTTAGATACTTGAAATATGAAAATAAAATTATTTGGAAAAGAAAAGAATTACAAACTAGTACTTTTTATTTCAATAACTATGACGCTATTTGTTTTCATACAATTAATCCATTTGTTGTTTTTTTATTGAATAAAATTCCAGCTAAATTAAAAATATTTTGGTTTTATTGGAGTTCGAAAAATTTTTTCTTAAAAATATCAACGGGCTTTATAAAGAAAGAACTAGTGCTATTAAAACCAAGATAGATAATGAAGGAGTATCAATCTATAGTAAACTAAATAATTCGATTGTAATCTATAGGGAAAGAAGATTAATATTAAAGGTTCTGAAGAGAGTGGATTTTTATGTGACATGGGTTAAAGGCGATTTTATTGAATTAAAATCTATTGTTAAAAGTGATAGTCATTTTCTTTCTTTTTATTATTATAATAAAGAATACTTGGGGTTTGAATCACAACTTTTATCTCACAGCGGAATTGTTGTGGGTAATTCGGCAGATCCTTCAAATAATCATATAGATGCACTAGAATTTTTGTCTAATGTAAATTACAAAGATGAAATAATAATCCCTTTCTCTTATGGTGGTACTCTTGCATATAGACAAAAAGTTATGAATTATTCCAAAGTCTATTTCCAACACTTAACAATAAAATTTTTGACGGATTTTTTACCTATTTCAGATTATAATGCCCTTATTGATTCCGTTGGAGGATTTTTGTTTTTTCATAGTGGACAGCAAGCGGCAGGAAATTATATTGCTGCTTTTTTCATGATGAAACCAGTTTATTTTTCAGATAGGACAACAATGATTGATGAGTTCGAAGATCTAGGGTTTATACTTTATTCTTTGGATAAGTTTGATAAATATTCTACTGATGATTTGTTGATAAATTGTAAAATCACCCATAAATTATTTACTAGTGAAAATTCAAGTTACAATTTGACTTGTATTTATAAAAAAATATAGTCTTATCAGTTTCAGTAGTAGCACCAGGGAGCCGTACATCCAAAGCCATCCGAAATATCTTCATTATTCCTAGTCTCCGGCTTCTGATATGATGCCAACTGGACCTTTATCGCTTGGTGAGGGGTTCATGCGGCACTGTTTATCCCGATATTCTTGATTGGGAAAAATAGAATATATCTTTACAAAGGTGATCATCTTGCACCCTCCTTAAAGGAACTATTTCAAATGCTTCTAACCTTTTCCCTAGTCTATTTGGCTTGGGTGTTTTTTAGAGCTGATACGGTGGTGGGCGCTTTGGGACTATTTGAGTGTAATAATGTTCAACTCATTTCTAACGAAGAACTTTGTTTGGTTGTGATCTTTGAGTGGTCTTAATCCTATTCCTTATATTGGAATGGGTAGGAATATATCAGTTCAACTGGCTGGAAAGGCTTTAGGAAAAAAGGTACAGCTATCCCACTTATGTAACTACTGCGTTTTTGATGGTTTTTTAGGCTGTGTTTACTGAAGCTAAGGAATTTATTTATTCTCAGTTTTGATGAAAGTCTTTATTTTCCATTCCTGCAAATAGTATTTTTGTTCTATCGGTTTTTAGTTCAGAAGAGCATCAATTATCAGAATGGTTCGTTCCTTAAGTAAATATATAGCATTGGGAATATTGACATTGATTCCCATATTTTTGATCTTAAGAGTAGTCATTTATAGGCCTGAAAAATGGAATACTAGGATCAGTTAAAAAGGGCATGGAGACCGATGTGCTAATTTTGGGTACTTCCAGAGCTTACAGACATTTTTATACTGATCAACTGGAAAAGTTGGCGAATAAAAGTTTTTTCAATCTTGGTTTGAATGCATCAGGGTTTAAGTCAGAAAATGAACTTTTAAGATATTACTTGAAATACAATAACTACCCTAAAGAAATAATATAGGAGTGTAATTTTGCATTTTTGAATAAAGAGAATGCTTTATATTATTCATATTTCCTTCTCCCGATTGCGGGGGAAGAAAATATTTTTAAAATTTTTTCAGAATATTATTTAGTTTTATGTTATATAAATAAAGTAAAATTTTATAATAATTAGGAAATTTCAAATTGATGATTAAAGGGATAAGAAATTATATTAGTCCAAGTAAAATTTTGGATTATTACATTCAAAATTCTCCATGGAGCAGTGGTGATTTTCAGCATAATTATCTGAATGAAGGTTTTCAATATGAATTAGATATCTCGTCTTCAAGTCATGACATCTTTCTTGATCTATTTCACGAGTTAAAAAAATAATGTAAAAGTTACTATGCTATTTACCTCAATGTATTCGGGAGTGTTTAATAAAAAATATGAGAAGGATTAAATTATTAAATTTTATAATTCACTTTTCCAACAAAATTCAATTCAGAGTATTAATCTTCTTCATTCAGAGATCTCCAATGATACCCTTAACTTTTACAATGTATGGTTTATAATTTCTTCGGATGATTTTATTGCTAGCTATAAATCGATTAGTTATTCATCGTTATAAATCAATGCTTGGGTCTTTAGAAATCTATTAAATGAAGGTAATTAAAATACTAGTAAACAAATACTTAATAAATTTGGCATTAGAATTATAAGAGATAAGTATTATGCCTTATATAATTCTTTTATAATGAAAAATATTATAGTATATAAAAATACTAAAAATCCTGTTATTTTTGATGTCGGTGCTCATCATGGGTTAGTGACACTAGAATATAATTCCTTATTTGAAAATCCAAAAATTTACTCTTTTGAGCCTTTTCCTGAATCTTTTAACGTTTTGGCTTCAAACACTCGAGATCTGAAAAATATTCAAGCCTTTGAATTAGCTTTAAGTGATGAGTCTGGCACAAGTTCTTTTCATTACTTCAAATCATCTCCTACCAACTCACTATTACTTACTGACGCTTTGGCTGAAAAAACTTGTAAGAAAGGCCTGTTTGACATTGAAGAGATATTAGAGGTAAATGTAAAAAATATCGATCTGATAGTGAAGGAATTAGGTATTAAAAAAATTGATTTACTAAAGCTTGGTGTATAATGTACTGAGTACAAAATAATAAAAGGAGCTGAGCAATCTATTAGGGAGGGGAAGATAGGTACTGTTTATACTGAAATAATTACGGCGACTACCTATGAGGTTCAACTTGGTTTTAGCAAAACAATAGATTTATTTTATGAAAACGGATTTAGTCTTGTTGGATTGTACAATTATAACTTCAATAGAGATGGTTTTCTAAGATAGGTGGATTCAGTTTTTCATTTTATGAATAAGCAAAGTACACAAGTTTATTAACATTTCTAACGTATGTACTGATTATTTGAATATGTTAATTATAATAAGTTCATTTTATTATTTATAGAAAGAGTAAATATTATGTCTGTATATTCAATTTTATTTAATTTTTTATACCAATTATAAAAAGCTAGTAAGCTAAATAAACCTTGGATTAAGTCAATTATTTTTTTTCCTAGACACTATCGTTATGCTAAGAATAAAAGTTCAACATTAGAATTAGAGCTCCCATGGATTACTTTTGAAGCATTGGGTTTTTTAAATAATTTGAATTTGAAAGACATACAGATTTTTGAATATGGAAGTGGTGGTTCATCTTTATATTTCAGCAATAGAGGCGCACACGTAATCTCTATCGAGCACAATAAGGATTGGTTTTTAAGTTTAAAATCCATCTTGAGTAAAATAGAAAATAAATTAGTGATTGATTTAAGATTGATAGAACCAGAAAAGGAGAGTCAACCAACGGTTTTTTCTGAGAATGATAAGAATTATGCAGGATACTCTTTTAAGAAATACTCAGATTCTATTCTTCAATACCCTGAAGGTTTATTTGATTTAATAGTAATCGATGGTAGAGCTAGACCTTTTTGTCTTTATAATTCAATTTCTAAAGTAAAGGATGGAGGTTATATTCTTTTTGATAATTCAAATAGGGTATCTTATCATTATGAATTAGAGAAAATTTCAGATTGGCTAGTTTCTAAGTCTTATGGACCTACAGTCAATGATCTCAGTTTTAATGAAACAAGTATTTATCGAAAGCCATTCTTTAAATGATTTCTATTATAATCCCTTGTTTTAACAGGGAAAACATTATTTCTGAAACTATATTATCTGTTATTAATCAGAGTTTTACTGATCTAGAAATCTTAGTTATAGATGATCATTCAAGTGATAATTCTTTTCAAATAGTGGATGGGTTTGTTTCTAAGGATGAAAGAGTAAAAATATTTAGAAGACCTAATGACCTTCCTAAAGGCGGTAATTCATGTAGGAATTTTGGCCTGCAAATATCTAAAGGTGATTATGTGAAATGGTTGGATTCCGACGACTTACTAGAATCTAATGCTTTACAATTGCAGATCGATGATATACTTAATACCTGTAGTGATGTGTCGCTTTGCAACTCTGTTAATTTTGTTACTGACCAAGATTTTAGGAAAACCTCTCGTTGGGGCAACTTGAATGAAGAAATTTCACCATCCAATTTTGTTTCTGGGTCATTTCGATGGCATACTTGCTCAGGTTTATGGAAAAGGAGATATTTCTCTAGTGAAGATATTTGGGAATTAGGGCTTTCTAATTCTCAGGAATGGCTCATGCATTTGACCCAAATTGTCAAAGGTTGTAAGATGTCAATTATTGATGATGAGTTGTGCTTGATAAGAGTTCATACTGAAAGTATGAGTTCTGCTAAAAATAAAAGTGGAAATTACTATTTTAATGAAGTAGTAGCGCGGTTGCGTGCACTGGATGTACTGTACGAAAATCGAGTAGTTTTAGATACAGCTGCAAAAAAGAAGTTTTTTCGTCAGATTTTTATTTATCATTTGTTTACTTTTTATAAGTTAAATGTTGTAGGTTTTTTTTATTTATTTCTAAAATATAGTATTCGTATTCGAAGTATTTTATTTCTTTATAAATCAAAATGACAATAATTATTCTTAATGGGAGATTGGGAAATAACATGTTTCAGATTGCATTTGGCGAGATGTTACGAAGTGAATTTGGTTTTAAGATTTATTTTGTGCCAAAGTCAAAAAAATTGAAGAATTGAAATATTTTAAACATTTAATTAAATCTGATTTCTTTATTCTTCCTTTTAGATTTATATTTTTATTTAAAATTTTTAGCAAAATATCTATTTTTAAGACTGTCGTCCAAAAGGATCAATTTGATACTTTTTTCCCTTGTGGAGAATTCTCTAATGTAATTATATCAGGTTATTTTCAACATGCAAAATCTTTGATTAAAGTAGATAACTACTGGAATAAATTCTTTTCAATTGACGATCTGTTTGTTTGCGAATTTAGAAATAATTACCTCAAGTATTTTGAAAATAGGAACGTACTAACTATCCATGTTCGCTTAGGTGATTATCTTTCAGTGAATTTTAAGTCAGTTTCTTCAACGGCATTTGTTGGATGGGATTGGTATAGAAAAGCTTTGTCTAAAATAAATTTGAATGACTTCGATACTATTTTCTTAATTAGTGACGAGCCAGATAAAGCGAAGGAGGGAATAAATCTTCAAGCTAATAATTTAATTTTATCTGATGGGAAGGAAATTACAGATCTGAAGTTGTTAATGAATTCTGACGTTGCAGTCATTTCTAATAGTTCATTTGCATGGTGGGGAGCTTTTCTAAATAATAAGCCTAACAAATTGATATATGCTCTATATAACTGGATAGGTCATAAAAAAGGTATTGAATTCCCAACTGGTATTATGATTGATGAATTTATTTGGGTTGAGTGATATGGATTGGAAACGTTTTAAAAAGTTTTTGATTTATAAGTTCAAGGATTTTACTGGGCTGAATTTTAAAAATTCTTATAAAAAGTATTATTCTCAGTATGGTGAGGATATTATAGTTCAATCACTGTTTAAGAAACACGATTTTTCTAAAATCACTTCCTTGGATATAGGTTGCAATCATCCTTTTAGATTCAATAATACAGCGCTGCTTTATTTGAATGGGGCTTCAGGCTATTACATTGATGCAAATCCTATATTTATGTCTGACTTTCAAAAGCATAGATCAAGAGATACGTTTTTCAATATGGGTATTGTGGACAGAAACGGATCGTTGAATTTTTATCTAATGAATAACTCCAAGCTTAGTACCTTCTCTGAGGAAGAGTATTCCAACTATATTCCAATGGGATACACATTAAAGCAAACTCTCAAAGTGCCCGTTATAAGATTGGATTTATTTATATCCACTCACTGTAATAGAGTATTTCCTGATTTTCTTTCCCTTGATGTGGAAGGACAGGATCTGGAGATTCTATATTCTTATGATTGAGTCAGTTCCAAGCCTAAGGTTATTTGTGTGGAGGGTAGAAGCATAGATTCTTTGTTGAGTAATCCCTTAATAAGTGAAATCACCAAGTATTTATCCTCTTTTGGTTATGTGCTTTATTCCTTTAATAATTTGAATTCAATATTTGTTGATCCCAAGTTTTTGAATAGATAATGACAAAATCAGTAATTAGTGTTTATGATCTTTCTAAACGTTATCGATTAGGTTTAAAAGAAAAACAAGCGAAAACCTTGATAGGTCAGGTAGTTAATCTGATTACGTCTCCTTGGCAAAATTTAAAGCGAATTCGTGAGATGAGTAAGTTCGGTGTTGAAGATGAATCTGTTTTCTGGGCTCTTAAGGATATCAATTTTGAAGTTCAAAAAGGTGAAGTATTAGGAATTATAGGTAAAAACGGTGCAGGCAAATCTACACTACTTAAAATCCTTTCACAGATCACTGATCCTACTTCAGGTAAAATTGAAATCCATGGACGGGTAGCTTCATTATTAGAAGTCGGTACAGGATTTCACCCCGAGCTATCTGGCCGAGAGAATATTTATATGAATGGAACTATACTTGGGATGACTAAGAGAGAGATAGATTTAAAATTAGACGAGATTATTGATTTCTCAGGAGTAGAGAAGTTTATCGATACTCCCGTCAAATTTTATTCCTCCGGAATGAAGGTTCGTTTGGGATTTTCAGTGGCTGCGCATCTAGAACCGGAGATTTTGATTATCGATGAAGTATTGGCTGTTGGTGATTATGAATTTCAAAAGAAGTGTCTAGGAAAAATGGATAATATTAGTAAAAATGATGGAAGAACTGTTTTGTTTGTAAGTCATAATATGGAAGCTATCTCAACTTTGTGCGATAAAGTACTTTTGTTGAAAAACGGTGAGGTTTTCAGCTATGGCTCTGTGAAAAATATTCTTAATTCTTACTTAGGACTTGAGAGTAATAACGGTCATTTATATACGGATCATGAATTTAGAGATAAACCTTATTTAAAAAGAATTGAAATATGTTGTTCAGAATCAGATGGCCACCATAATTTTGGTAAGCCACTCAGAATAGATTTTGAAATTTTTTCAAATGTATCTGTTCTGAATGCAGCACTTTCATTTCAACTAATTGATGAGAAAAATAGAGCTATCGTTCATTGCTGGATATTTCAATCTGATTTGAAGTTCTGCCACAAGCCTGGACTTTTTAAAGTTTCGTGTTTGATGGAATCGCCTCTTCTATACATGGGAAAGTATTCTTTGACTGCTCATTTCGGTGAAGGTAAAGGTGGAGAAAAATATCAAACAATAGAGCATGCTTGCTGGCTTGAAGTTAATATGTATGGAATCTATAGAGAATTTGATTGGATACCATATTCATGTACTTATTTAGAAAAATTTGATTGGGATGTTAAAGAAGATATTTAGGAAAATTAAGCAGATAAGTTTAGAATCTTCGATCAGTAATGATTTTGCAGATTTTTCTCAGGATGAGATAGATATTATTAAGTATGTATCAAAATTCACAATGACATCCCAAGAAAGGTTGGTTACTCTTATTAGGTCTGTTCACTATTTAGAGGAGAATGGTATAGATGGTGACTTTGTAGAATGTGGTGTTTGGAAAGGAGGTAGCATAATGGCTATGATTAAAGTTTTACAATCTCTAAAAGTTGAAGAGAGGGTGGTGTGGTTGTTTGATACTTTTCAGGGAATGACGGAACCAAAGGATGTTGATTCAAAATATGACGATACAAAAGCAGATATACTACTAAACAATGACCCATTAAGAAAGTCAACAATATGGGCTGTAAGTGGTATGAATGAAGTTAAATCCAACATTTTATCATTAGGCTATCCTATAAATAAACTAAAATTTGTTGAAGGCCCTGTCGAAGAAACCCTAATGGATAATGAAATTGATAAAATAGCGCTTCTAAGATTGGATACTGACTGGTACGAATCAACAAAAATTGAGCTCGAGATGCTATTTCCAAAATTAGTTAAAGGAGGGATTTTAATAATTGATGACTATGGTCATTGGAAAGGGTGTAAGCAGGCTGTTGATGAATATTTTGGGAAGTTGGATTATCAAATCTTTCTCAATAGGATAGATTATACGGGTAGGATTTTTGTAAAATATTGGTCATGATAGAGTTTAATCCCGATAAAATCACTTTTGATAATATTGATAGGTTTTATATCAAGGGTTCAATATTTAGATTTATTGATTCTAAAAAGAGTCTCCTAAAAGGAACATTCCTTGATGTTGGTTGTGGTGAAAAGCCTTATCATTCTGTAATTTTATCGAATTCAGAAGTTACTTCTTACGCGGGAATAGATCTCATAGGGGGCTATGAATACAAGCCCGGAGTCAAGCCTGATTATTTTTGGGATGGCATCACTTTTCCTTTTGATGAATCAGTATATGAGTCAGCTATGGCGACCGAGGTATTGGAGCATTGTCCGGATCCTTTGGTTACTTTAACGGAAATATTTAGGATTCTAAAAAAAGACTCGCCTTTGTTATTGACTGTTCCTTTTATATGGCCTACCCATGAGACCCCTTATGATTTCTACCGATACACGCCTTTTGGTCTAAGGTATTTACTGACTAAAGCCGGCTTTGAAGATATTGAAGTGACATGTCTTGGAGGTTGGGATGCCTCTTTAGCACAAGTACTTGGGCTATGGTTGAAGCGTAGAAAAATGAGTAAATCAAACCAGAAACGACTTTTCTTTATACTAAAGCCAGTAATTCAATATTTATTAAAGAAGGACAGGATTTTGGATGAATCAAGTGAACAAAACTTAATTACTAGCATAGGGGTAGTGGCATGGAAAAAATAAAAATCTGTTTTACTTCCACTGATCTAAATGCATATTCCGAAACCTTCATTCGAAATCTCAAAAATGGGCTTGATGCTAACATCTTTCATTGCTATGGAGATATGTTTCCTTATCTATCGGAAGATAAAAAGCTTCAAAGCTATAAAACTCCGCCTTTAATTGATCTGATCAAACATCGGTTCGGTTTAATCAAAAGACCTTTAAAAGAGTATTATCTCCAGCGTTATATTAAAGCTCAAAAGATAAATCTGATTTTCGCAAACTATGGACCTACTGGTGCTGCTTTGGCGCCGATGGCAGAAGAGCTTGATATCCCACTTATTGTTCATTTTCATGGGTATGATGCTTCTATTTATGAAGTACTGAATAAGTATTATGCTGCTTACCAACGAATGTTTTCCATTGCCAAAGCAATTATTGTAGTTTCAGATGAAATGAAAAATGATTTAGTGGCTTTAGGGGCACCAGACGAAAAGCTTTTCAAAATAACTTATTCACCTAATCCCTTATTCTTTAATATTAATCCAGATTATCAGAGTAATCAGATATTAGCAATTGGAAGGTTTGTAGAGAAGAAAGCTCCTCATTTGACTTTATTAGCTTTTCAAAAAGCGAGAGAAAGCTGTCCAAAACTCCAATTAAAATTTATTGGAGATGGGGATTTACTTACTGTTTGCCAAGATCTGTGCATGTCTTTAGAAATAAAAGATGTCGGTTTTGCGGGGGTTTTGTCACCTGAAGAAATTGCAGAAGAAATGAGTAAGTCATTCTGCTTTATCCAGCACAGTAAGCAAGCTGCAAATGGAGATAAGGAAGGTACGCCCGTTGCAATCTTAGAAGCCATTGCCGCCGGACTTCCAGTGGTAAGCACATTGCATGCAGGGATTCCAGAACTGGTTATGAATGGCATTAATGGCTTTTTGGTAGATGAGAATGATGTGTATGGTATGTCTGATAGATTGGTTCAATTCGCAAAAAATCGAGCCAAATCTGAAGAATTTGGAAAAAGAGGGAAGGAATTTATTTCCAAAAACTACAATCCTACCGTATATCAAGAGAGCTTAAATGAACTTATAAATTACTGTTTGCCAATTGACTAGTTTGATTTCGATTTTGATTCCGAATTTTAATAAAGCTCCGTATCTCCGGGAGTGTTTAGATTCTGTTTTGGCACAGACTTATTCTGATTGGGAATGTATCGTGGTAGATGATCACAGTATAGATGATTCCTGGGAGATATTGCAGGAGTACGCACAAAAGGATACTCGATTCAAAATCTTTATCCGCCCTGAGAAGCTAGCTAAGGGAGGTAATACCTGTAGAAACTTTGGTTTAACTGTATCTGGAGAATCATATTGTATTTTTCTTGATTCGGATGATGTATTGACGGACTTCTGTCTAAAACAGAGGTTGGAGACTATTGATAATTTTCCCGAGAATGATTTTTGGGTTTTTAAGTCATTATTGTTTGATCAAAATCCCTCTGATGCAGTGAATCTTTGGAATATCGAAACTGAGGAGTCTGATTTGATTCGGTTCTTAAGAATGGATGCGCTTTGGCAAACTACTGGTCCCATATATAAGAAGTCATTTGTAGAAAGTTTAGGTGGATTTAATGAATCCTTGGCATTCTGGCAAGATTATGATCTTCATTTGAGAGCTATAATTTCCGGAGGTAAATATTTAAAATTATTCAATCTTCCACCAGATGTCTATATACGGGAAGGAGATAAAAGGTCTCTCAGTAGATCAACCCCTTTTACATCTGATAAAGAAATATTAAATAAAAGAATAGATTTTTTTAAAAATATTGAGGTGTATTCTTTTCAATGCGGTAACAAATTCAATGAAAAAGAATCATTCTCTAGATGCTCAACTTTATTCTATTTTATAGCTCAATACTGGATAAAACATGGTGATTTTGAACTTTTTAAAATAGGGTGTAAGGCTATGAGTGAAAATATTTTCTTTAGTGAGGTTTCAATTTCTTTCTACATTGTACATGTAGCATTAATCAAATCAACTTTGAAATACCCATTCATTCAAATAGTTAAAGATGGATTTGAAAAGATATTCTCAACACAATTATTAGATTATTATTCATTGGATAAATCATTGCTAGGGAGAATCTCTTACACTACTCAAGCAAGTTTTTAAAATCAACTTCATGTGTTCTCTAATTTTCACTCTCTGCTCCAATAATTATCTTGCTCAAGCCTATACCTTAGCGCAATCTGTAAAAAACATTAATCCTGAGATTCATTTTGTGATTGGATTAGTGGATCTATCTAATCCTAAAGTTGATTATCAAAAACATTCCTCGATAGAGGTCATCCCTTGTTTTGATTTGGATTTTCCCGAATTTGAAGGAATGCTTGCTCGGTATAATGTGATTGAGTTTAATACCGCAGTTAAGCCTTTTTACTTTGAATTCTTATTTGGAAGAGATTCTGACCTAGATCGTATCTATTATGTGGATCCAGATATTTTCTTTTACAAAGGATTTGATCAACTAGATCAGATTTTAGAAACAAACAAGATTGTGCTAACTCCCATGATTACAGATCCAGGAAAGGATAGCCAATTTGATGAGTTGGTTTCACTACGACATGGAATGTTTAATTTGGGTTTTATTGGATTAAAACGTTCCGAAGAATCTTTTCGATTTATTAGTTGGTGGAAGCAGAGGTTAGAGAAATATTGCCTGATTGATAAACCACGGGGAATTTTTGTAGATCAGAAATGGATTGATTTAGCCCCGTTATTTTTTGAGGGGATCTATGTATTGAAGCATAAGGGGTACAATATGGCTTGGTGGAATTTTAACGATCGCAAATTATTTGAGCAGAATGGTGACTATTATGTCAATTCAGAAAAGTATCCTTTGGTATTCTTTCATTTTAGTGGGTTTAAGCCAAGATCTAACTCTATTACAGGTAGATCTGGGGAGAGTAGATTTGGGTATGCTGCACTACCGGAGTTACGGATTTTGGGGCAAAAATATGAAGCAGAATTACTCAAAAATGGATATAACTTTTTAAGCACTATCCAACCTTCTCTAAAATTTTTTACTCCAAAAACCACATTTAAATCAACATTAAAACGTAATCTTAAACGGGTTTTAAGGTTTGTCTCCTGATTGGCTTTGGTAGGAGTTTCAATAGCAATTTGTACCCATAATGGGGTTGCTAGGCTGGAAAAGACCTTGAACCATTTATTGGCATTGAATTCAAGATTTCCTTGGGAGTTAATTCTGGTGGACAATGCTTCTACTGATGGAACAGGAGATTGGGTGACGAACTGGCTAAAGTCTCAAGCGATCAAAATCAGCTTTCAAATTATTGAGGAGAAAAAGCCGGGATTGAATCATGCCCGAATTGCCGGATACCAAAATTCCAACTTCGATTTTATTCTATTTTGTGATGATGACAATTGGCTTTCTCCGGACTTTGTAGAAGTAGGATCAACTATTTTATCAAGTAATTCAAAAATTGGAGTTTTGGGATCTTTGGGTCAAGCTGTTTTTGAAGCACAAGAATCGGATTGGTTTAGTCAGTTTTCCCATAGTTACGCGGTAGGGTCTTTGGGGAAAATATCGGGCAAACAAAACTTTGGTTCTTATCACTATGGAGCAGCTTGTTTTTTCAGAAAAGAAGCTTTGGCCAGACTATTATCTCTAGGGTATCAGAGTTTGTTAGCTGATCGCACTGGTAAAAGTTTAAGTTCGGGAGGAGACGTAGAACTTTGTCTAGCGGTTCAATTGCTGGGGTACGAACTCCATTACGATGACCGATTAAAATTTTATCATTTTATCGAACCTCACCGATTGGAGTGGAGCTATTATTTGAAATTGAAAGCGGGCATTTCCCAATCGTTTCCCTTGCTGGAAAGCTATAAAATTCATGAATTTGAAGATCTAAAATCATTTAAAAATCATTTGAATACTCTATTTATCAATGTAGTTAAAGGGGTAGTTAAGTCAGGTTTGGGGAAGTTTTCTTCGTCGTCGAGATCACGAGAAGTGGCCTTTACTACAACAAAAACTAAACTAGGTTCATTCTTTCGTAATTACAAAAAGACATTGGGAGCCTATGCTACCAATAAGAAAATGTTTAATGCCTAGCTTCTCAATCATCATTCCCACCTTTAATCGTGGAAATATTGTGTTGAGGGCGATACAATCTATCTTAGCCCAAACGTCAAATGATTGGGAGTTAATTTTGGTAGATGATGGAAGTACGGATGATACATTACAAATTGTCTCACCATATATTGAGAAATCCAAGATTACTTATTTCTTTCAGGAGAATGCCGGTGTAAGTCAGGCGAGGAACTTAGGAGTAGAAAAATCAACTGGTGAATGGTTGATTTTTCTGGATTCAGATGATGAACTGACCAACAATGCGTTAAGATTTTTTGACGAGCAGATTCAAAAGAATAATTCTATAGACTTATTTGTAGCTGGGAGGGAAAGACAAACAAATGAGGGAAGTGAAACCCGAATTCCTAAAAATGGTATAGCCAGTGCTATGCTTGCAGGTACTTTTTGCCTGAGTAAAAGTATTTTTCAAAAAGTAGGTGGATATGATCCGAGATTTACTTTTGGTGAGAATACCGAATTATTCCATAGAATTAGTGAATTAACCATTACTAGATATTTTATTCCAGAAATATCCTTGATTTATTATAATACTTCTTCCGGAGGAAGTAAAAACACGGAGAATATTATTGATTCCACTTCTCTTTTTTTGTCGAAGCATCATCACTCTATGAGCGCTCATCTAAGATATCAGTATCATCAGATTGTGGCTGTTAATCTATTACGTTTCCAGCGATTCGAGCAAGCAAGAGAACATCTTTGGAAAGCCTATTTCTTAAAGCCTATTAATTTGAAAATTTTCGGAAGACTTGTTTTGAGTTATTTTCCTATTATTTCAAAAAAAATCTACAGACGATAAATCGAAGTATGATATGTCTAGGAGGTTTTATCATCACACATTATCGACCTAAGATTTTATTGGAGACAATACAGATTTTATTTAAGCAAACGCAACCTCTTGAGCTGTTTTGGATCATTGACAACTCGGATAATCTGGAAACGGATCATGCTATTGCTAGTCTGTTGGATCTTCGTCTCAACTACCATCAAATGGGCTATAATGCTGGGCCGGCAGGTGCAGCAATGCAAGGCTTAAAATTATGTGCAGACTCGGGCTTGGATTGGATCTATTGGGGAGATGATAATGATCCTCCGCAGCATACAGATACCTTTGAGAAGTTACTTTCCATCAAAGATGATAATCCTTATTGTGGAATCTTAGGAGCTGTTGGGTATTTCTTCGATCATAAGAAAGGCGAATTCAAGCGAATTCAAAGTAAATTATTAGAACGAAAAACCAGTGTGGAAGTCGAAGTGATCGCAGGAGGAATGAGTATGCTGGTTCACCGAGATGTGGTCAGTGCAGGTATCTTTCCCGATCCAGATCTTTTCTTCGGCTTTGAGGAATTGGACTTTTGTCTGAAAGCCAAGCGTAGAGGTTTTACCATGTTAGTGCATTGTGAGCTTTTTTTAGCACTCAGAAAGAAGCACAATCGAACTGATTTCGAGCGCCCGATCTACAAAAAAAAATCAAATTCGGTCAGAGAATACTATAGCCTACGAAATCTACTTTATATTTCCAACGAGCTTACCCTAGATGTCATGAAGAAGCGATTGATTCGAAAATGGATTGGAAAATCCTTTTATGGATTTCGCTATGGTCTAGGGTATGGATTTAAAAATTTCAGAATGATCTGGCTGGCTTTTTATCATTATAGGCTCGGTGTGAAAGGAAAAACCATAGACCTCTAGCGGTATCGATTATTGAAGACTTTTCTTTCTATAGTAGTTCCTGTATACAATCGTGCACAGCTGGTTCCTAAAGCTATTGCTAGCGTATTGAGTCAATCTCTTTCGCACTTCGAATTGATACTAGTGGATGATGAATCGACGGATAATACGGTGCAAGTAATCAATACGATCGATGATCCACGAATCAAATTGATTTCCTTAACTGAAAACGGAGGCAATGCCAAAGCTCGAAATGTGGGTTGGAAAGCATCAAAAGGAGAGTGGATCGTTTACTTGGATAGCGATGATTGGTTTGAGCCCGATTATTTGGAGAATCTTTCCAACAACATATCAGAATATCCAAAGGCTGATTTCTTTTGGACAGGAGTTCGCTTCGTAAATCAAAACGGAAAAACGATAAAAGAAGAGCTCTGGTCACCCAAAGAAATCTTACCCAGTTCTACTTTTTTTGATGAATTAAGAATAGGTACGAATTGCGGGGTAGCTTTTAAAAGAGATTTATTAGAACAATTCAACGGTTTTAACGAAGACTTTAAAGCATCTGTGGATCGAGAATTTTTTCTCCGAATTTCTGCAAAAAAGAAAGGCCTCTTGATAGGCAAAGTTTTAGTAAACTGTTTGTTGGGTTCGCACGAATCTGTAAGAAAAAATTATCAATCACAATTTAGCGCTTATTCAAATTTGGTTCAAATATATAGCAAGGAGATAGAAGCTACTGATTCCAGGAAAAAATGGTGGTATCATAAGTCTATGTGGTTAGCCTTGTATTGTAGTGATTTTCCTCAGGCAAAGTATTTTTTGAAACTGACTGGATACTCCTTGAAGTCTATTTTCTTGTTCTCCATATTTTCGGTTTTTCCACTCAAAGTAGCAAAAGAGCTACATAAAAAATTAGCCTAAGTCTAAATGAATTGGATCAAGAAAAACGTAAAAGACTACCTCGATAATGCTTTAATCAAGAATGAATTGCTTAATCTGATACTTTCGAATCCAACTGAGATTGATACGATGATCTTGGATAGATCACCTGGAGGCTGGTCGATAGATCGGGCTGTATCGGAAGCATTGATGAAGTTGGTGTTCGATTTGAAGATTCGCAATGTGGTGGAAATAGGTGCTGGATATTCTTCTATAGTATTTCATTATGCGATACCCAAGCGAAATGCTGATTACTCGGTTTTTTCAATTGAAGAAAATGTGGATTGGTTCAAAATCCCAACAGAATTGAAGGAATACGTTTCTGGAGATAAGATGGATTTTCATGTTGGGAAAATTCATTTTATGTTAAGTTTTTTCGGAATTCATGCAAGCTATAGAATACCTAAGCGAAATAATTTGAAGCAAGGAATTGAATTGGTTTTTGTAGATGGGCCACAATATTATTATGGACGAGAAGGCGGATTAGATGACATCTATGACAAATTGAAAGTAGGCTGTCTGATAATCATGGATGATGCAGAGCGATACACCGAGCTTTGCGTCATCTATAAATGGCTAAAAGTGTACAAGGGTCTGGAGCTTATCTACCTCAATAAGAAATTTGGTGATAAAGGCTTTGCCATATTGAGAGTAGCTAAACCAATAACAAGGCAATTTTCCATAGATGCTTTTAGTTTGGGTATAATGCAGGGTATCCGACGGCTCATAAATTATAAAACGATAAATGAGAAGCAAGAAGCTCTAAAATCATATACCGCTAGTTGAAACTCCTTTTCACCCAAGACGCCCTAGTCAATGCAGGAGCGGAGCGCAGTCATTTGGAGATTTTGTCTCGATTTTCTGAGCAGACGGAAGTAAGTTTGGCTTATTTCTACCCCAAGCATGAGCTGAAAAAAGAATATGAAAAAGCCGGAATCCGACTTATTTTTTTGGATATCCCTGAGTCCTATCATTTCCCGCTTGCGGTATCTCGCTTGGTTAAGCTGATCAAAGCTGAAAAGCCAGATCTGCTAGTTTCCTGTCTCTGGCGAGCCGATCAGATCACCCGGATTGCTTCTTGGATTACTGATGTGCCACTGGTTGGCACCTTGGTAAATGATAGTTATTCACCTTTGGCCTGGAAAGACAAAAAGGGACTGAAATATAAAATTGTCCATTGGCTGGATCGATGGACAGCGAGTATCCCCATTCATTGGATTGCGAATGCACAGGCGCTGGCGGATTCGCATGTGAAGACTTTAGGATTGGATGCTTCGAAGATTTCGTTGGTGTATCGGGGGAGGGAGGTACCGGAAGAATTTTGGGAGAATGAGAGATTAGCGAATCAGAGAATAGCGAATAAGATAAAGTTGAATGAAGATAAACTTCGCGAGATAAGCCTTCGGCGAGATAGGCTTTTGGCAGAAGATATTCAAGAGCAGGAGAATGGCTATAAGTTTATTTCCTACGGGCGATTATTGGAGCGGAAGGGCTTTCAGGATGCGATTTGTGCTTTTGCTATAGTTGTTCGGAAGTATCCTCACTGTACGCTCACTATTTATGGAGAAGGTTCATACCGAACTCAATTGGAAGCTTTAATTCATGATTTGAATCTCAGGGAGCAGCTGACCCTGCCCGGTCCGGCCTCGAACCCCACTGTCTTACTTACCACTGCGGACTGTTTCCTCTTCCCCAGTTGGTACGAAGGTTTTTCAGGAGCCTTGGTAGAAGCGATGATGGCCGGGATTCCCATTATTGCTTCAGATATTCCGATGAATCTGGAAGCTGTAGACAGTGAACAATCTGCCTCAATTTTTAAAGTTAAATCGATTGACTCTTTGTCTGAAAAGATGGCCTTGGCAATTGAAAATCCCAAGCTCATGAATGAATTCGGAGCTTCTGCAAGGTTAAAAGCAGTTAAACTTTTCTCAATAAATGAGATCGCTTTTCAATACGAAGAAAAATTATTGGAAATATATAAGCAACTAAGTTGAAAATCATTCAACTCATTCAGAAGCCCCAAAGAAGAGGAGCAGAGATCTTTGCCGCACAGTTAAGCGAGCAACTGCGGCTCTCCGGACAGGAAGTTTTATTAGTCAGTATCTTTGAAGGAGATTCAGGCTTACCTTTCACTGGTGAGCTGATCAAATTAAATAGACCGATAGGCAATCGGTTTTTTGATTTTAAAGCGTGGAGTGATTTTGCCAAAATCGTAAAACGATTTAACCCTGAGGTAATCCAAGCAAATGCTGCGGATACCTTGAAATTTTCAGTTTTTTCAAAAATATTTTTTGGCTGGAAGACTCCCATAATTTACAGAAATGCAAATCAGATGGGAGATTTCATCAGAAATGGCTTCCATAGAAGTTTTAACCAATGGCTTTTAAATCAAGTTTCAGGTATATTGTCGGTCTCTGAAGCTTCAAAAGCTAATCTCCATCAAACATTCAGGACCCCGGAGGATAAATCAATGGTGATTCCTATTGGGATTGATCCCCTTGAACTAGAAAAAGGCATTGATGAAAAATCAGACCTGACGCTTCCAGAGAATTACCTGCTTCAGATCGGGGGTTTAGTTCCCGAAAAGGATCCGCTAGGCATGCTTTATATTTTCTTATTGATTTATGAGAAGTATCCAAATCTAAACTTGGTGTTTCTGGGGGATGGACCTTTGAAAAGCGATTTATTGAATAAAATAAAAGCGTATGGTTTAGAAGATAGCGTACAATTGATTCCTTCCCAGCATAATATTTTCCCCATATTATCCCACGCAAAAGCGGTGGTAATGCCCTCAAAAATTGAAGGTTTGCCAGGGGTAATTCTGGAGTCTATGTATTGCAGAGTTCCAGTAATAGCATATAGTGTCGGAGGTATTTCCGAAGTCCTAACAGATCAAACGGGTTGGCTGATCCCTGCAGACGATCAGAAAGCATTTGCTAAAGCGATCGATCAGGTTCTTCAATTGACAGAGATAGAAAAAAATCAAATCACCGAACGAGCATTCCAATTGGTAAGTACTGATTTCACCATTGAAAAAATCGCAAAACAGTTTGAAGGGTTTTATTCTGGCGTGATTGTGAGAATTAATACTGAACACTCTCCCTAGAAGTAAATTGGCTAATCCGAATCGTCATTGCGCCTGTCCGCCGCGGCGGGAGGATTAACCGCAAACATGCTTTTACCGGGTAAATGCTAATCCGAAGCGTCATTGCGAGGATCAAATCCTAGTTATCTTTAAGCAGTTAATCAGCCGATCCGAAGCAATCCTTACGATGGTAGTAGAGCAAACAGATTGCTTCAGTCGGGGTGATTGGGATTTACCCTTTGAATTCTGTTTCCTCCTTCGCAATGACGATACAGA
>Ga0209390_10003469_pt1 | contig 25547 bp, 25 predicted proteins | sample BON01_FD_187212 | JGI IMG/M metagenome (GOLD analysis project Ga0209390, IMG submission 187212) | Freshwater microbial communities from Lake Bonney liftoff mats and glacier meltwater in Antarctica - BON-01 (SPAdes) (version 2) | ecosystem: Environmental > Aquatic > Freshwater > Ice > Glacier... | reverse complement strand
CGCGACGGAGGTCTGCCGTAGATGCTTCTGAGCCCCGCCGGAGGGGAATGCTGTAAGTCCCGCCGAAGGGGAATGAATCGGGGGCGTAGCAAAATCACAGAGCATGTTTTGCTCAAAGAAGGGAGCTGAAGATGTTCTCGTTATTAGAACGGCTCTCTATAGCAACCGATTTGACCAATACTGGAATCACAGCTACTCCTGTTAAGCACTTTTAGAAAAAATTTGTTATGCACCCCTATTATGTAATTCGAGCTGCGTATCTCGAATGACCATTGAAGGCGCGACTATCCTCGTCGCCATGAGCGGCGGGCGCTCCTTCCGTCGAATCGGTTCGCCTCCGGCTCTCACCACAAAAAAAACCCGCTCTTTCGAGCGGGTTTTAAAGTGGTGGTGAGAGCCGGATTGGTTTTGCTGCGCAAAATCTCTTCGAGATCGCCTAAAGGCGCCCCTTCTTCGCTGCGCTTCGTCAAACCAGCGAGATGGTTCGCATCCGACTCTCACCACAAAAAAAACCCGCTCTTTCGAGCGGGTTTTAAAGTGGTGGTGAGAGCCGGATTCGAACCAGCGAACTCAAAGAGAACAGATTTACAGTCTGCGTGCTTTAGCCACTTGCATATCTCACCAAAAGTGAAGAAAGCGGGACTGTAGGACTAAGTTACACGATGCCAAGTAATTTTTTAAAAATTATTCTGTGCATTGGTCAGAGTCTTTTGTAGTGCTTAATGTGCTGTGCAGGACTCGCTATACGGCTTTTTATTTTTTTGCACTCCACAGCATGAATCGTGATTCCTTCAGTCTAAGTAATTTACCCAATTGGATGCGGGGCCGTTTTAACGACGGCCAACGTTTCCTCATGCTCTGTATCTGCGCGGGTGTGGTGTGCGGACTGGTGGGGGTCAGCTTTCACTTGGCCATCACCCGAATCTTCGAGAGCCTGTTTGGTCTCTACGAAGGCTTGGGTTTCTGGACAATTCCGGCTATGATCTTTTCGCCCGCGCTGGCGGGACTGATCGTGGGCTTGATGATCCGCTATGTCTCACCGACTGCCAGTGGGTCAGGTATCCCGCAAACTAAAGCGGCCTACTACCAAAATTTCGGCGTGATAAAAACCTCGGAGGCGTTCTGGCGCTTTATCATCGGCACGATTTCGGTGGGTTTAGGTAATAGTTTGGGGCGTGAGGGGCCGACGGTGCATATTTGTAGCGCACTCTCATCGAAGCTAGGCCGGATTTTCGGATTGAGCAAACTGCGTGTCCAGGCGATGGTGCCAGTGGGTATGGGCGCGGGTATCTCGGCGGCTTTCAACGCACCGATCGCTGCAATCACCTTCGTATTCGAAGAGCTTTTTGATAACAACTTCAGTAGTAAGGCGCTTGGCGGCATCCTGATCGCAGTGGTGGTCGCTGCGGTTGTGGAGCGTAGTCTCATCGGCGAGCACAGTGCGCTGCGCGCGACGCGCGAAGTTTTCGAAACGTCTTGGTGGATGCTGGTCTGCTTGGCGATCGGACCAGCGGCGGGGCTGTTGGGGCATTTGTTTGTTGCACTCCTGCTGGGACTACGCGGGCAGTTCATGCAATGGAAAAAGTTCCCTTCTTGGGCACGTCCCGCACTGGGGGGGCTGAGTGTCGGCCTGATCGGCGTGACCGTCTGGCAATTCAGCGGCGGGCACAATGGAGTATTCAGTATCGGTTATGGTGATTTGAATTCAGCGCTGCACGGGCATTTAATTTGGCAGGCGTTGCTGCTCTTACTGATCGGCAAGTTTTTAGCGACTGCGATCTGCTATGCATCGGGTGCCAGTGGTGGCATTTTTGCGCCAGTGCTCTTCATTGGCAGCATGCTCGGAGGTCTTTTTGGGGCGCTTATGGTGCATTTTTTTGGTGTGGATCAATCCGTAGCCGCCGCTGCTGCGCTCCTGGGCACCGGAGCGTTTTTTGCCGCAGTCATCCGCTGTCCACTCACGTCGGTTCTGATCATATTTGAAATGACGCAAAACTACTCGCTGATCCTACCTTTGATGATCGGCAACCTGCTCGCCTACATCATCGCAGGGAAACTGCGCAGCATCCCTATCTACGACGCCCTGCTCCTACAGGACGGTATCAGCTTAAAAAAACTGCCCGCCTACCGTGGCGATCGTGATTGGCGCAATCTACCGGTGAGCACGATCATGACGCATGACTGCCGCAGTGCGCTGGGCGATCTAGATGCCAAAGACAACCTTGAACACATCGGTAAGGACGGGCATAAACACCACGGCTACACGATTGTTTCCCGCGATAACCAGCAGGAACTGCTTGGCATCATTACCCACCACGAGCTAGAAGAACTTCAAGCTGCCAACGACACCCGGACTATGCACGAATGGGTCAAAGGGCACACCATTATCGAGATCCATCCCGACGATTCGATCCGCGACGCCGCCAATACACTGGTGGTCAATGACGTATTACAGGCTCCTGTGGTCAGTCGAAAAGACACCCGCAAGCTGCTCGGCATCGTAACGCTGCACGACATCGCACGGCAACAAAACGCGATCGAAGACTCGATGGATTAAGCGGACTTCAACCGAGAACCTGCATCCCGCGCAACAAATCACGGGCAAAGTCCGTCAGCTCGTCGACATAGCGATTACAAAAAGTAATGATATTTTGCCGATCCACCTCCTTGGCATCGACAAATAGACGGTAAGCGAGCTCCTGCGCATCGTAAGATTCGTCCGACATAACCAGACTAAGCTCTGAAACATCACGCTGAGTCTGTTCCGTATAGCTGCCGATTCGCCCTAAGCGCGCGCTCCACTCTTGTAGATCATTAAGATCCTCCCCCGCAAGCATCTGACTCAGCGATGCCGCGACACAGAGTAAGACCCGTGTCTGTTGGTTATTCCTACACTTAGGCGCTTGGTGCCAATAGGCCCGAAAGCCTTCCAAAAAATGAGGGTATTCGATGAATTTCAAAAACTCGCCCTCACGCGCAGCGAGCGGTGCCAACTTAGGCTGCGCGGGACGTAGTGCGTCGATTCTGTGCTCGACGAGCCAGCTGCGTAGTCGCCCGTAGCCTTCAGGCACTACCAGCGAATTCATAAGCCGATGCTTTAGAGCGATCTCGGCGATAGAACTAGGCAGCAGCTCTAGGATTACCTGGCGATATTTGACGACGACCCGCGGGTGATCGAGGCGCGCATTGATTCGCGAGAGAATCGACTGCTCCTCTTGTGCAGTCGGGCTCGACTCTTCATAAAGTTCGCAGACCCATCGATCTGTTTCTGAAAGTCCTTCGCATGTCTTAACATAGTCGCGAATGCCTTCCCAATACTGGCTAGCACGTGCGCCTCCAATCTCCCACGACAAACAGTATGCCATAGTCGCCAGCAGAACTTCGTCCGAATCAGTCATAGAATCGCATCAACGCACGCAGATAACTAAGGCGTGAAGAAGTAGCCCGCGAACTCAGCAAAGTAAGCATCTACATAAACATCAAAACCCATAAAATAAATCAAACCAGCGACAGCCAGCATCGGACCGAAGGGTACCTGCGCGCCAAATTGAACCGCCTCATCCTCCTCGCCGCCTTCCTCGTCGTCGTTCGTTGGCGACGCCTCCTTTAGAGGAGCTGATCTGCCGCCGAATAGACGTCCGAGCAAGAGGATCGGCAGTAATACCGCAGAACCGACTAAGGCACCGCCGAACATAGAGAAGACCGCACCCTGCCAACCGCAGAAAGCACCGATAAAGCCGACGAATTTAACGTCGCCCTCGCCCATCGCGGGCTTGCGAAAGACGACCTCACCAAGGACGGCGATCCAATAAACCAAGCCTGCCCCGACAAGAGCTCCGACGATCGCCGTCACCCCAGATTGTATGTTCGAAATGACAGGCAAGCCCTCGATGCTATGCAGCGAGGGAAAGATAAACGACAAAACCACCCCAATCACCATACCACCGATGGAAAAGCGGTCGGGAATGATCATGTGGTCCAAATCGATGAAGGTGGCACAGATAAGGAAAGCCACGAAGAGCATCCCGATGAGAGCCACGACCGGTGGATAGATCATCCAAACCCAACAGAAGAGCACCGCCGTAAGCAACTCGATCGCAGGATAACGGATGCTGAAAGGTGCCCCGCAACAGCTAGCCCGCCCCCGCAGAATCAGCCAAGAAAAGATGGGAATATTATGATAAAACGGAATTGGGCGGCCACAGGCGCAGGTTGAGCCCGGGAAGACAATCGAGCGACCGGCGGGGATACGGTAGATGCAGACATTGAGAAAGCTCCCGGTCAGCGCCCCAAAAATCGCCGCTAATCCAGCAAAAAACCAAGGGAAATCCTCATTAATAAATTCAAAAGTCTCGAACATAAGTAGCCTGACAAAGTAAAGGGTGAAAGCACATAAGGAAGCGACATCTGGGCGAATTTGAAAGCATAAAGCGTCTTTGTTCCCGCACAAACTGTCGAGAAGACGTCGCTAGCGCGACATCGCTACTATTATACACCAAAAAAACGCGTGCAAGTCGAGCCACGATCCCTACTCTGATTATAGTATGACAGCAGAAGTAATTCGCAGGCCGGGCGGCTTTCAGCCGGTCATTCAATTTTCGATTCACGCTGATAATAAGGTTGGGCGACTGAATGAGATCATCGGGCTGCTTGCTGTCCATGAGGTACATGTCGTTGCACTGTCGATCCTTGACACGACCGACAGCTCTATCATCCGCATTATCGTCGATTACCCCGAAGAGGCACAAAAGCTCTTGATTGAGCATCGGTTTTCCTACGTCCAGAGCGAGCTCACGGCCGTTGAATTGTCCAGCGCGGACGAGATTAAGACCGTGACTTGCGCCCTGGTGCAGGCAGAAATCAACATACACTATATCTACCCTTTCCTGGTGCGTCCGAACGGTCGCTATGCCTTGGCCATCAGTCTGGAAGACAACGAACTGGCCGCCGACACCTTGACCCGTAGTCAGCTCAACGTAATCGGGCAAGACGACATTGCGCGCTAAAAGATAGTGCCTTCCGTAGCAGAATGGTGACCGCCATTGTGTCCGTCTGCTCAGACATCAATTAAAAATTTACGTTCGAGCCTCGCTAGGCTTGCCCCGGCCCAAAAAGCTTCATTTATTAATACTCATGCCCCGCACTCGTTCACGTCCGAAAACCGAAGAGAAGTTCCAAAACGCCGTTTTGAAACTGGTGGCAGACGAAGGATGCGGGGCACTGGGAATCAATGCAGTCGCGCAACTGGCAGGTGCCGACAAGGTGCTGATCTATCGCTATTTTGGCGACTTCAAAGGGCTCTTGCAGCAAGTCGCCGAGAGTCGTCAGTGGCTGCCGACCAGCGACGAAATGCTCAGGTCGCTCCCTGATGGTGAGTTCGACGGATTGTCATTACTACGAAAAATCGAAAGCGCCCTGATTCACCATATCCGTGCCGACGCCAGCACCCATCAGCTCGTTCGTTGGCGAAGAGCCAACATCTGCCCAATCTGCAAGCAGTTTACCGAGGAATGGCGTGAGCTATGGAAGACCTTGCCAGCGCTAATTGGCAAACAACTCACGCTCGAACAGCGCAATCTCTGGTCGCAGGCCTCTGCGCTGCTCGCACTGATAATCGAAGCTGATCTCTGCGGCGAATCCGTCGATTGGCACTGTCTCGAAGGCATCGCCAACGGACTGGAGCCAGTTCTGATAGGAGCCCATTCGGACACTTCGACCGTTGCCTTCGAAGAGAGTTTGCCGACGAACCTGCTGTAGCGAACTCGCGCTAGCGAGGTCTCCAAGCTGAGTACGACCAGCGGCACACGAAGACGCGACTAGCGTCGCATCGCTACACACCCAGTAGCGAACTCGCGCTAGCGAGGTCTCCAAGCTGTGCGGAGGCTCGAATCCCTGCATATTCGAGTTCTCTGAAACTTTTTGCGTTAGATCGCGATATTCAGATCAAGCAGCACATTCCGCTGCGAAATAAAAACCAAAAAACATTACCGATCATGAATAAAAAGACATTACTCCTTCTCGTTCTCTCCTCCCTACTCGTTAGCTTCGCCGCTCAAGCAAAGCCCGATGGCGCTCCGCGCGATGAAAAAGGCAAGCGCCCGACTCCCGAAGAAATGTTCGAGCGCATAGACTCCAACAAAGACGGTAGTCTTAGCAAAGAGGAATTTCTCGCAGCGCACAAAAAGCGTGGCGAAAACGTCAAAGAGCAAGCAAATAAGGTCAAAGATGCCGACACCAACGACAACGGCAGCATCTCCAAGAATGAAGCTGAAGCAGCTGGACTCAAAAGACTCGTCGAAAACTTCGATAAAATCGATGGCAACGACGATGGCGAAATCACCCCAAAGGAGATGAAAGCCATGCGCGAACGCACAGGCCCCCAAGACGGTAAAGGTCAAAAGAAAGGCCAATAGCCGGAATCTCCTTAGTGAAACTATTTAGAAAACTATTACGATCATCAACTAGCAGAGCTAAAATGGCTCTGCACACACAAAACAAAAAGGATACAATTAATATGAAAACCAAAATGCTCCTAATCATCACGCTCTTCGCTGCGTGCATTATCCCATCCATTTCTCAGGCAGAGAAAGCAGAAGGAGTCAAAGAGAAACCAACCGCTGAGCAAGTCTTCAAAAAGCTCGATAAGGACAACAATGGCACACTCAGCTTGCAAGAGTTTAAGGCAAGTATGGAAAAGAAGACTAAGAAGGCTAAGAAGGCTAAAGCTGAAGATAGCGAAGAAGAATAGTCCAAAAGGATATTTTCACCCCCAAAGCCCGATCAGAAATGTTCGGGCTTTTTCTTTGCAACTCACCAAAGAGCCTGTTTCATACCGCGCTTTCCCGCTTGCGCGGGAGTGAAGGTGAATGTGAAAGTGCCTCAAGCATTCTGCCTCACAGATAACGGAAACATCCCTTATCCCGCAACTCGCATCCCGCAACTCGCATCTCTTTCAAAATGATCACAATCAATCAAGTCACTCACAACTTCGGCAAGAAGGTTCTCTTTAATGGCATCAATAGTGTCATCAACGCGCATGACCGCATCGCCCTTATCGGCTCCAACGGCTCTGGCAAAACCACCCTACTGCGCATGCTGATGGACGATCTGGACTGCGATGGTGGCTCGATCGACAAGCCTGATTACGTCAGCGTGGGCTACTTACCTCAAGACGGCATTGACGTATCGGGCAAGACACTTTTCAAAGAGGCGGAGAGCGCCTTTGGCGATGTGCTGCAGCTCCAGAAATACCTAGAAAAAGCGGAAGAAGAGATGCTAGAAATGGATACCTCTGCCGACGAATACTACGACCTGATCGACCTAATGGGCGAATGGGAGCAGCAACTGGAAGACCACGAACCTGCCAAGATGAAGTCCCGCATCGAGCGCATTCTCCTCGGTATGGGCTTCAAAGAGAGCGACTTCGATCGCGATACTGGCGAGTTTTCCGGTGGCTGGCAGATGCGTATCGCGCTGGCCAAGCTACTTTTACAGAACCCCTCCCTCATCATTCTGGACGAACCGACCAATCACTTGGACATCGTTTCGCAGCACTGGGTCGAGCAATACCTCAAGCACTACCAAGGTGCTCTCATTGTAATTTCTCACGACCGTGCCTTCCTCGACGAAGTGACCAACCGCACGCTGGAGCTCAAGCTCGGCAATCTGACCAGCTTCAAGGGCAACTACAGCTACTACGTGACCGAAAGCGATAAGCGCCTCGAAACCTTGCGCAAAGCCTACGCCAACCAGCAGAAGGAAATCAAGGAGGTCAAAGACTGGATCAACCGTTTCCGCTCTAATGTGAAAAAGGCCAGCATGGTGCAGAGCCGGATCAAGTCGCTCGAAAAGACGGAGCTGATTCAAATCCCGCGCGACGAAAAGAAAATGTTCTTCCGTTTCCCCAAAGCACCGCCCGCCAGCGCCAAAGTGATCACAATCAAAGCCCTACACAAAGCCTACGGCGACAATGTGATCTTCGACGGTCTCGACCTACGCATCGATAAGGGCGACCGCATCGCCGTAGTCGGTGTCAATGGTGCGGGTAAGTCCACCCTCGCCCGTATCATGGCTGGCACCGAGCCCTTCCAAAGTGGCGAAGTCGAAAAAGGCATTAACACAGTACTCGGCTACTTCGCCCAGTCACAGGCCGACGAACTCGATCCGAACAACACCGTGCTCGATGAAGTCGAAAAAGCCGCCATCGGCAACGACGACGCCAACCCGCGCGGCGCGCTCGGCGCACTGCTCTTTTCCGGCGACGAAGCGCTCAAGAAGACCGGCGTCCTCTCCGGTGGTGAGAAAAACCGCGTCGCACTGGCCAAGATGCTGATGCACCCGGCCAACTGCATGATTTTGGACGAACCGACTAATCACTTGGACATCAAGTCAAAGGAAGTGCTGCAAGAAGCGATTAACCTCTACGAAGGCACCGTCATCCTAGTCAGCCACGACCGTGCCTTCCTCGATGGCGTGGTCAACAAAGTGCTCGAAGTCTCCCCTGGCAGCACACGGATGCTCACTTGCAACGTAAGCGAATACATCGAACGCCTCGAACAAGAAACAGCTGATAAGCTGGATCGATAGCATGCCAATGCCATCGTGCGGTGTGAGGCCACACCTCGCCACCATTTTGCCATCGTGCGGTGTGAGGCCACACCGCGCCACCATTTTGCCTTTTTCACAAACAAAGGATAGGGGTAGGAATGGGGGATTGAACCCCACCCCTCCCTCCGAACCGGACTTGCGGATCTCTCCCGCCCCGTCGGGACTCTCCGGTTAGCGTTTTACTCCTTTACGGAGGTTGATGGCTTCGCGTTGGGCTGTTACTAGGCTAAACAGTCCAAGCTCGGCAAAGTGCCGATTGGGCCAGCGTTGATGCGTTCGATGATCTTCTGCATACTGTGTCCGTTGCAGCGGCGTGTCTTACTGCGGATGCTGTCGCGGAGCTTTTGCAAGCTCTTAGGCCGCACCGTGTGGACACTTGCCCACTGCCTATCAGTACAACTCTCAGCACCGGAACTCGGTTTGGTGGCGTTCAGATTTACACTGACTGGATTGTATGTAGTCATGATCACACTAGCGACGCTATGCCAATAGCGTCGAAAGAGCGACACCTTTGAAGCGACGCTATGCCAATAGCGTCGAAAGAGCGACCTGAGGCTCAGTAATGCGGCGGTTTTTCGTCGGCCGGCATGTCACCCGCACTCTGAGAGTTGAGCTCGGCGACGGCCGCTAGCTGTGCTTTCTGGTCTTTGGCTACTTCAATCAAAGTATCGATCCGCTTGGAAAGCCGATACATTTCGGCGTCTTGCTCCGCGACGTGCTTTTCGAGAAAAGCGATACGTGTCTCTAGCATTTCGTTAGATAGGAGGGGTGAAGACATAAAGTATATACTAACGAAAATAATAAGTTGAATGAAGTCAGTATCAAGCTTTGACTCTAATCGTTGAAAAAGGAAATACAATGGTTAGTGCTTCTTGGATTAGAGCGAAAGCTTTTTCCACTTAAACCCTGTTTGACCGTAGCACAATCGCTTGGTGAGCAGGCAGAGATTGTGCCTTTTGCGGAGGAATTGCTACGAGAGAAAGCATGTCATGACTTCGATGCACTGCAAGAGCTCGTCGAGTTAGCGTATGCACGCTCGCTGGAAGAAGCTCCCCCACACAACCCCTTCGAATACACCCGCCCCCCCTCCAGTCCTAAGTCGCAGAGTCCATCAGAGGCAGCCTTTGAGCTGTCGGAACCGATCCCTGACTTCAAAAAGGCCATGACCCGCGAAGAAGCCTCTGAGTTTATGCGAAAACTGCTCTTATCCGCACAGGAAATAGGAATCAGTGATGTGCATATCTCGGCGGGCGCACGGCTTTTCGTCCGGCACAATGGTGCGCTACGCTACCTAAGTGAGACCGTGTTGCCTGCGGATGCAGCCTACCAGCTGAACACAGTGCTCCTGAATGATGCGCAGAAAAGTGAATTCGACACCAAGCAGGATCTTGATCTCGCAATCTCACTAGGTCTGCGCATGCGCTATCGAGTGAACTTGATGCAACACAAGCAGGGTGCCTCCGGCACCTATCGAATCATTCCGGGGGAAATGCCAAAACTTGAGCACTTGGGTTTCGAGGATCTGGAGCCGATCCGAAAACTGCTAACCTACCCCAACGGCCTAATACTCGTGGCGGGACCGATCTGCTCGGGCAAGAGCGTGACCCTGGCAGCGATGATCGACGACATCAACACTACCCGTGAGGAGCACTTGATCGCCGTCGAAGAGCCAATCGAAATCGTGCAAACATCAAAAAGCTGCCAAATCACACAGCGAGAGGTCGGCACACATACGCATAATTTCTCGGGCGCATTAAAGAGTGCACTTCGCCAAGACCCCGACATCATAGTGATCGGTGAGCTGCGCGATCTGGAAACAATCGAAATGGCCATTACCGCGTCGGAGACCGGGCACTTGGTGATCGGCACGCTCCATACCAGTGATGCGGCCAATACACTGAACCGAGTGCTCGATGTATTCCCCGCAGCGCAACAAACTCAGATCCGAGTCATGCTTTCACACGCGCTGCGAGGCATCATCTGCCAACGACTGCTCCCTGCCACCGATGGCCGAATGGCACTCGCCTACGAACTGCTGCTCAACAATACAGCCGTGAGAACGCTGATCCATGAGAACAAACCAGAGGGGATCGCAAACGTGATGGAGACAAGTTTCGCTGAAGGCATGCGATTGATGGATAAGTCTGTGCTATCGCTATGGGAGAGCGATCGTATCAGCGATCAGACTGCTTTGAAAAACCTGAAAAGTGATATTAAACGGGAACAGTTGCGCGAGTTAATTTTGCTGCAAAAACCAACTCACCACACGAACTAGCGACGCTATGGCGATAATCGATCAGCACCTAAAAAAACTACTAGAGTGTGGTGGCTCCGATCTCCACTTGGCGGTCGGCACACCCGTCCGGGCACGTGTCTCTGGTTCGATTCAAAACTTGAGCGATGCACCCCTGACTGAAGTCGATCTGCGCTCAATGCTAAAAGAACTGTGCGACAACGAAAAGTGGGCGCACTTCGAGCAGGCTCAAGAGCTGGACTTCGCCTACGGGATCGAAACGGGAGATCGCTTTCGTGCCAATTATTTCATGAACCACTGGGGCATCGCTGCGGTGCTACGTTTGATCCCAGCAGAAATACAATCTTTCAAATCACTTAAATTACCCGAGGTGCTGCAAACCCTATGTTTTGCTCGATCAGGACTGGTCTTTGTCACGGGTCCCACTGGCAGTGGCAAATCAACGAGCCTAGCCGCGATGATCGACCTGATCAACGAGCAAACGCGAAAGCATATCATAACGATTGAGGATCCGGTGGAGTTCGTCCACCACAACAAACAAAGCGTAATTATCCATCGCGAAGTGGGCGAACACAGCGCTACGTTTGCCAGTGCCCTACGTGGCGCGATGCGCGCCGACCCCGACATACTTATGATCGGCGAAATGCGTGACTTAAAAACGATACGCCTCGCACTGAATTGTGCATCGATGGGCATACTCGTCTTCGGCACCTTACATACCAATAACGCCCCGATGACAATCGACCGCGTGATCGATGCCTTTCCGGCAGATGAGCAAAATCAAGTGCGTACGATGCTGGGATCCTGCTTAAAAGGCGTGGTTTCGCAACTGCTTTGCAAAAAGACCGGCGGCGGACGCGTCGCCGCGCACGAGATACTGCTAGAGCATGATGCATTAGCGACCTGCATACGTAGCGGAAAGATCAGTCGCATCCGCCAGATCATCGAAAGCAGCATGCAAGAAGGCATGATCACGATGGATGCCTCCTTGGAGCGCCTGCTGAAGCAGAACCAAATCAGCGCACAAGAAGCCTACATGAAAGCGAGCAACAAAGGCGCGTTTGAGAAATACATGCTAGCTAGCGAAGACAACGAGCCGCACTTCCCCGAAGGATACGAAGTCTAGCGACTTAGACGGATAACTTCAGATACTTTTGCACGAGTTCCTTGACGCGATCCATACGCAGTGGCTTCAAGATAAACTCGACCATGCCGACTTTGAGGCAACGGCTTTCCACATCTTTACCACCATTCGCGGTGACCGCGACAATAGGAGTATTTTTATTGAGCGGACATCTGGTGATGATCTCGCGCGTCGTATCAAAGCCATCCAAATTCGGCATGCTGAGATCCATCAAGATGAGGTCAAATTTCTGCTGCTGACAGGCACGAATCCCCTCCAAACCATCGTCCGCGGTTTGCACCACAGAGCCAAAGCGCTGCATCATTTTAAGGATCGTCAACTGATTGATCTTATTGTCTTCAACGAGTAATACTTGCGGCGCATCATCGGCGCTGCCGCTGACTTCAGGCTCCGCATGTATTGCCGCGGGCTCAGGCAAATCCACCTCTTGCAAACTTGCGGACACACCCATTTCTCGAAGAGTGGGCACTAGCATGTGTGCCGCATTCTTAATAAACAACTGCTCGTCTTGGCTTAGGCGGTCAATGAGGTAGCGCGACTCCAAACAAAGCACACCCAATAAGCAGTGTTCGGAAAACATCATCTCTTTATGTAAGTAAAACATGCCCCGGTTTTGATCAAAGTAATCATCGATTGCCGAGAGGTCTCCCAGCGCAATAGGCTCTTCGGGCATGGGATCGAGTTGCTCGACTTGCCATTGAGCTATCGTACGAATGCTCGATTGAGACGCATCCCATAAACTCATATAGGCCTGATCCGCCCCCACGTGAAGTGCAATTTGCTTCATTGCGAGGCGCAATTGACACTCATAATCAGACTGCGATTCAGAGAGTAAACGACTCAGTTGAAATGTCGCTTTGATTGGGTCCAGCTTATTATACACGTAATTCCCTTTTTTAATGAACTAGTCTTGAAAGCGGAAGACGCTCATCGACTGTGGTGGCAATTGGAGCTTGATCGAATATGGACGTCCGTCCCACTCGACCGGTTCTGCTTGCACGCCGCCGTTGTTGCCGAAACCGAGGCCGCCGTATTCTTTGGCGTCGGTGTTAAGGATTTCTTTCCAGAAGCCCGGATGCGGCACGCCTACGCGAAAGCCTTCGCGCAGCACAGGAGTAAAGTTACCCACTGCCGCGACGTCGTCAGTCGGCTCGGTGCCTTTACGCAGAAACGTAAGAATATTGTTCTCCGCATCGGTACAATTGATCCACTCAAAACCTTCGGAGCGGTTATCACCCCATGCCAGGCTGGGGATCTCTTGGTAGATTTTGTTCAAATCACGTACCACCATCTGGATGCCTGCGTGATCAGGATACTGTAGCAAGTGCCAGTCGAGGCTCTTATTATAGTTCCATTCGGAAGATTGACCGAAGTCACAGCCCATGAAGAGGGTTTTTTTGCCCGGCCAGATCCACATCAGTGCGTAGAGCAAGCGCAGTTGATGCGCCTTATTGGAGATCGGCTCGCCGGGCATCTTGAGTAGCATCGATTGCTTACCGTGCACCACTTCGTCGTGTGAAAAGACCTGCGTGAAGTTTTCGGAATACTGATAGAGCATACCGAACGAGAGCTGATGGTGCTCATACTTGCGATAAATTGGATCTTTCTGGAAGTATGCGAGCGTGTCGTGCATCCAGCCCATGTTCCACTTAATGTCAAAACCGAGGCCATCTTCAGCGGTCGGCTTAGTCACACCAGGAAAGGAAGTGGACTCCTCGGCGATCATGAGTGTGCCGGGATAGTATTTGTGCACGAGGTCGTTAGTCTGACGAAGGAAGGCAATCGCTTCGAGGTTTTCACGGCCACCAGATTGATTAGGTATCCACTCCCCTTCTTCGCGCGAGTAGTCGAGGTAGAGCATCGAGGCCACGGCATCTACTCGGAGGCCGTCGATATGATAACGCTCACACCATGCCAAGGCGGTGGCGATCAGGAAGCCGCGCACTTCGTTGCGACCGAAGTTGAAAATCAGAGTGCCCCAGTCTTGGTGGAAGCCTTGGCGCGGATCGGCGTGCTCGTAGAGTGCGGTGCCGTCGAATTGAGCAAGCGCAAAACTATCAGTCGGAAAGTGAGCAGGCACCCAGTCCATAATCACGCCGATACCGTTTTGGTGCAGCGTATCGACTAGAAACATAAAGTCCTCAGGTGTGCCAAAACGATACGTCGGCGCAAAGAAACCGGTCACTTGGTAGCCCCACGAACCATCGAAAGGGTGCTCCGAGAGCGGCATAAACTCGACGTGCGTGTAATGCATGTCTTTGAGGTATTCGACGAGTTCGTTGGCTAACTCCCGATAGCCGAGAGGACGGGCGGCGTCTTCCACGACCGACTTCCAAGAGCCGACGTGCATTTCATAAACAGAAATCGGCTGATCCTTCCACACTGTGCTAGCGCGACGCTGAACCCATTCGGCGTCGTTCCATTGGTAACTGTCGGTATCGCAGATGATCGATGCGTTATAGGGAGGCGCTTCAAAGGAAGTGCCATAAGGATCGGTCTTAAGCAACGGGAAGCCTTGGCGTGCGCCGATCTCGTATTTATACTTCATGCCCGGCTCAAGACCGGGGATAAACAGCTCCCAAATACCGGAGGCTCCTAGGCTGCGCATCGTGTGATAGCGGCCATCCCAATGATTGAAATCGCCGACTACGGAAACACGCTTGGCATTCGGCGCCCAGACCGCAAAGGAGACGCCAACCACCCCGTTAATCGTGCGCACCTGCGCGCCCATTTTATGATGCACGAAGTGATCGTTGCCCTCGCTGAAGAGATAGACGTCGTCGTCGGAGAGGGTCGGCAAAAAGCTATAGGGGTCGTAAAACTGACGAATCTCACCATTATAGCGCTCGGCCCGGAGGCGGTATTGAAAGACCTCGCTGCGATCCTCGATGACACCCTCGAAGAGGCCGTTCTGGGTCAAGCGCTTCAGTTCGTAGCGTTTGCTTTCATCGGCCACATCAACCACCACACAAGTTTTCGCATCGTCCAAATAGGCGCAAACTATCAAGCAATTCTTTTTACCCTTTTTATGTGGGTGCATCCCCAATAGCCCGTGAGGTTGGGCACATTTTGCGCTAGCAATCGACTCGATCTCTTTTTTGGTAATTTTCACGAGCCAAAGTGAATGCAATCTATCGCAACATGCAAGACTCTTAGCTTCGAGACCCCTTACGGCTTGCTTCAAGCTAAAGAAGCTTAATCATCGCAGGACTTAGCAAACACTAATCTGCAAAAATCTAATGGAACTCATACTCCTTCTTTTCATCTTTGTGCTGGCAGCCTTCCTAGGCTTCGAGCTCATTGCCAAAGTGCCCTCACAGTTGCACACCCCGCTGATGTCGGGGTCTAACGCGATCTCCGGGATCACCGTGGTCGGCGCGATTCTCGCTGTCCACACCAGCTCCAGCGGACTCTCCGTTTGGCTTGGTTTCGCCGCCATCGTGCTGGCGACGGTCAACGTGGTCGGTGGCTACATGGTCACTGATCGTATGCTCGGCATGTTCAAAAAGAAGGGTAAAAAATGAACGCAGAAATCATTGTTAATCTCTCCTACATCGTCGCGGCGATTCTCTTTGTCTTCGGCATCAAGATGCTGGGCAAGGCCGATACGGCCAAGCGCGGCAACCTCCTCTCGTCAGTCGGCATGTTGCTGGCCGTCGTCGTGACCCTACTCAGCAAGGGGCTGGACTACCCGCTTGTGATCGGCGGCCTCGCGCTCGGCTCGGCCATCGGATTCGTCGCGGCCAAGCGTGTGCAAATGACGGGCATGCCCGAATTGGTCGCACTCTTTAATGGTTTCGGCGGTCTCGCTTCGCTCCTCGTTGGCTGGGCGGAGTATCAACGAGTCGTCGATCTCGCAGCAGTTAAAATACCGGTGGGAGAGCTTGTATTAAAAGTAAAGACGCACCTCGTCACCATTGATCCATTCACCGCAGCCGTCACCGTGCTCGCTATTTTAATCGGCGGCATCACCTTCACCGGTTCGATGTATGCTTGGGGCAAATTGTCCGGCAAACTCGGCGGGCGAGCTCTGACCTTCACTGGTCAAAAGGCCTTCAACGCCCTGCTCGCTCTTGGCATCATCGCAGCGGGCGTGATCTTCAGCATCGCACCGACTGCGGAGATCGCCTATCCGCTGCTGATCGTAGTGATCGTGCTCTCTTTGCTACTCGGCATTTTTGCCGTCATGCCAATCGGCGGTGGCGACATGCCGGTGGTCATTTCCCTGCTGAACGCCTGCTCAGGTCTGGCGGCCTGTGCGGCCGGTTTTGTCATTAATAATAATGTGCTCGTCGTGGCGGGTTGCTTAGTCGGCGCCTCCGGCCTCATCCTCACCGTGATCATGTGTAAGGCGATGAACCGCACACTGGTCAACGTGCTCTTCTCTGGCTTCGGTGCGACCGCCCAAGCCAGCAGCGGCGAAAGCACGGGGGAACTCAAACCGATCTCCCCCGAAGATGCCTACTATATTTTGGAAGCCGCCAAGAACGTCATCATCATTCCCGGCTACGGTATGGCAGTTGCCCAAGCGCAACACGCGGTTAAAGAATTGGGCGAGTTGCTCGAAGCAAATGACTGCGAGGTCCGCTTCGCCATCCACCCCGTAGCGGGGCGTATGCCAGGGCATATGAACGTGCTGTTGGCCGAAGCCGATGTGCCTTACGAACAACTGGCCGAGATGGACGATGTCAATCCGACCATCGAAATGGTCGATGTGGCCATCGTTATCGGGGCCAACGACGTGGTTAACCCCGCTGCCGCCAACGACGAGAGCAGCCCCATCTACGGCATGCCGATCATCCAGGCGCACAAGGCCAAGACCACTTTCTGCCTCAAGCGCGGCAAGGGGACGGGCTTCTCTGGCCTAGAAAACCAACTTTTCACCTCGCCCAACACCCGCATGATCTACGGCGACGCCAAGGCCACCGTAACCCGCATGGTGACGCAGTTTAAGGAGAGTTAACCGAACGTGGTGTGCTCGTTTACGAGCGCCTGCCGAGCAAGTGCCAGATGGATAAACTCACTCAACGCAGGGCGTCCGCAAGCGGACACGCCACAACTAGCAGAACCCCACAGCGTGCCCGAATCCACCAGCTAAAACACTTCAAGTCTTCCTACAATGAACACGTCTCTACCCAACCCTAGCTGCCCCGCCCTCGTCATCGACGGCTCTGGTAGCACGGTCTTTGCGGGGCTACTCGACGGGGATGATCACTGGCTGGCTCAGATCAATCGTGACGGCACGCCGCTGGAGGAACTTTTTCCCGCGATTGAGCAAGCGCTGACCGATGCAAATTTGACTTTAGCCGACATCGGCAGCTATCTCTATTGCGAAGGTCCCGGCTCCGTGCTGGGGCTGCGCCTCTGCGCGATGGCGATCGAGACATGGACTCGCCTCTATCCGGCCTCCGCACAGCTCTACAAATACAATAGCCTACGCTTAACCGCGCTGGCTCTGCTCCAATCGAGTCCGGCGTTAAAAGACGCACTGATCGTGGCCGACTGGAAAAAAGGCGCTTGGAACGCCCTCTTTATCAAAGATGGCGTAGCCGGCTCGACCGAAGTGATCGACGATGCCGAACTGGCCGCATGGGGCAGCGCTCTCTACCATCTGCCGCAGCGTAAAGGCTGGCAGAGCCCCCCGGATAATGTGCAGACTCTGCGCTATGATCCGTCACAAATCAGCGCCGTGCGCAACCAGCCTGCGCTCCTGCAAGCAACTGGTGGTGTCGAACTCTACAGCTCGGGCATTAATACCTTCCAAAAATGGACGCCGGAGCGTCATCGAGCCTAAGATCGAATGACGATTCTTGCCAACGACGATCTGGACAGCTATTTTATCGTAGGGGCTTCACTTGTGAAGACCTCTTTCGCACAATGCAGAGGATCGGCGGTCTTCACAAGTGAAGCCCCTACAACTTGATAAATTGCAAACAATTCTAAGTATTCCCACAAAAAGCACAACTGCTCCCCTGCGCTGCTGGGCGGAGATCGACCTCGCCGCCTTTGAGCGCAACTTAAAGCGAATCCAGGCCGCCCTGCCCGCGCGAATGCGCTACCTCGCGGTGGTCAAAGCCGATGCCTACGGCCACGGCATGCCGCAGATGGTGCGACGCCTCATGCAAAGCGGTGTCGATTGTTTCGCCGTGGCGAACGTGGCCGAGGCCGCCGACATTCGCCACATGGGCGCAGGCTGGCCGATCCTGATCCTTAGCCCCCTACTGCCGGAAGAAGATGCCTTCCTGATTGAACACGATCTGACCGCCACCGTCAGCACAATCGGAGAGTGCGAGCGCCTGAATACACTCGGGCAAGACCGTGGCACCACGATTAAAGTGCACCTCAAGATCGATACCGGGATGGGACGACTCGGCGTTTGGCATACGAACGCACCTGCACTTTTAGCACGCATCCGCGAAATGCCCACCTTGAAACTAGAGGGCGTCTATACCCACTTTTCCAGTGCCGACTGCGACCCTGAATTTACCCAGACCCAGCGCACACGCTTCCTGGCCGCGCTCGAAGCCGCCGCCCCGCTGCCCGATGATCTACTCATCCATGCCGACAACTCCGCGGGGATCGACAGCCTGAGCAGCGACAGCCCCTTTAACGCCGTGCGCATCGGCCTACTGCAATTCGGCGTGCTGCCCTATCCCGATTCTGCGCTCGGTCGTGTCGCGGTCGAGCCCGTATTCAGCTTCCACACTCGGATCGGTCTGATCAAAGACCTCCCCGCCGGCACCGATATCAGCTACGCCCGCACCCATCAGCTCGCGCGCGACTCACAGATCGCAGTACTCACGGCCGGCTATGGCGATGGCGTGCCGTTGCAGCTGAGTAACCGTGGCAGCGTCCTTATCAACGGACAGCATTGCCCGATCCTCGGGCGCGTCACGATGGATCAAACCATTGTTGATGTCACCGACTGCCCCGCCGCCCAGATAGGCGATCAGGTTGTGCTCATAGGCCGCGATCAAAGCAATGAAATCACCGCCACCGAATTCAGCCGCCAGGCGCAGACCATCCCTTGGGAGACCCTCTGTTCCGTAACCAAGCGGGTTCAGAGAGTCTACGTTGGCGCGCGCGAACTCTAAGACAGCTGTTGCCGTCATTCTACGCTGACGCACTGACGGGGGGAGCACAAAAAAGGCCGCACTTTGCAGTGCGACCTTTCCCCTAATATAACCCTATATGAAAAAATCTACTGGCGACGCCCTTTCAACTAAGTATCACGAACACCAGACCAGAATATCTCTGATAGAAAACAACTTTGATACTAATCACATCAAACGTCAAGCAATTATTGATAATCGCAACAAATCGAGTCGAAGTCGTGCGGCCTTTAAGCTTATAGTATAAAAGACTTGTCCAGAGAAAATCCGCTGCTCATATTCCGCCCCGTGCTAGTAAACGCTCGGAACACCTCACTTTTATTCTCTCTCATGCTCTCAACTTCGTTGAGCGCGGCTCTGCCTGAACTCAGTTCCCTAGAGCCTCTGGAGTTTGATGAAGCCTCACAACGCCTAGTTGCCCGCGGTGATGCGCGGCTCGACTTTGATAATACCCGCATCCGCGCAGATCGGATCACCTATTATCAGGATTACGCCCTCGCAGATGCCAATGGCAATGTGTCCATCACCCGCGACGGCGGCCGCCTAATCGCTGACCGCTTGAGCTTTGATGCTAATGAAAACATCTTCTCGGTCGATATTCTCCGCACCGGACAATGTCCTTACTACATTAGCGGCGTCACCGCTGGCGGCACCACCGATCACACCAGCATCCAAGGCGTGACGATTTACTACGGAGACCCCAGCCCCTTTGGTCTCAGCGTGAGCTCCGACGATGTCCGCTACGTTAAAAGCGATGAAGGCGATGGATCCGAATACGTCTCGATGGGTGGTGCGACCTTTCGCATCGGCAGCGTACCTTTCTTCTACCTACCTGGTTACCGGCATTACTTGAGTGATGCGCCCTATATGATCGACGCCAATGCCGGTCTGGGTAGCGAGCTCGGCTTCTACGTGCAGACCACGACACTCTTCCCCGTGACCTCTTGGCTGCGGGCGGGTGCCAATTTGGACTACTACAGTAAGCGCGGCCTCCTCGCTGGCCCTACTGCGCAATATGCCTACAACTCTTCGACTCAAAGCATCGTCGGCGCGATCAGCACAGGTGCCATTGATGATCAAGGCAGTCGCACGGTGCGCGATGTCGATATTTTTGGACGTCAAATCGATTCCACCCGCGGCTTCGCTGAATGGCGCCACAAGCACCACATCGGCGAACGCTTCACTGGCACCGCCTCGCTCAGCTATTGGTCGGACTCGGAAGTGACGCGCGACTTCCGTGACGACATTTTTAGCGATCATCAGCGCCCCGATAATTTTGCCGAAGCCGTCTATGCGGGCGACAACTACCTCGTCTCCGCTTTTGGTCGTTTCCGTCCCAACGACTTTCAGCTCGTGCAAGAGCGCATGCCCGAAGTCCGCTTCGACCTGCTGCCGATTCCCATTTTCAACACCGGCGCTTACCACCGCGCCTCCGCCAGCTACGTGCAGCTGCGTGAGGACTTCGACAATAACACCCCGCTAATTGCAGTCGAAGGCGAATCCGACCGCTTCGACCTGACCTACCGCATCGAGCGCCCCTTCTTGCTCACGGATTGGCTGACATTCACGCCCCTCGCTGGCGCACGCTTCACGCAATATGAGAATCAGCAAATCGATGGATTCTTCCGACCTACGGCAGTGAGTCCGCTCGACGACAACTTCAGCCGCGACATCTACGAGGTTGGCTTTGATCTGGAGGCCCGTGCTTACGCCAGCTACCCCACCATTAATAAAACTTGGGGCATCGACGGCCTCCGCCACCTAGTGCGCCCCGTGCTCCGCTACCGCTACTTTTCCGATCCTGACGATGTCAATGAAATTGCCACCATCGACCGCCAAGTATTCGATCTCCAGCGCCCCCTACTCGATCTGAGTGATTTGCGCAATGTCGACCAGATCTCCGAAACTCACCTAGTGCGCCTCGGCGTGGAAAACCTCTTCCAGACCCGCGCCAAAGACTACGGCTCGCGCACCCTCGCCGCGCTTAATTTCTATCAAGACATTCTCTTCGAGAAAAACATCCGCTATGATGGTGATAAAGAAGACACCTTCAACGCCACCTGGGTAGAGCTCGTATTAAACCCTGCGCCCTGGCTTAAGTTCGATCTCGCCAGCCGTTTCAAAACCGAGAGTCTGACTCTGGAAGAGCTGCGCACCCGCACCACGATCAAGAGCGGCGAGGTCTGGGAAGTCGGTTTTTCCACCGATCTACTAAACAAGCGCATTGATCAATACCGCATCGATTTCATCTACCGGATCAACGAGCGCTACGCCTTCCTCACCGACGTCAACTTCGACGCCGACGCCGGCCAATTTACCAAGCTTCGCTTTGGCCTCCGCACACGCATCGGCAACACTTGGGAGCTACTCTACGCGATCACCTTCCGAGAAGACGCCCGCCGCGAGAGCGATGTCGAATTCCAGATTCAGTTGCGTCTGGCCCAAGGCGAGTAAGGCCCCGCCACTTCACTGCACATGGAAGAAGCCCTCATCCCGGATAACGACTTTGCCATTCGGCTCCCCGCTTTCGAGGGACCGCTGGATCTACTGCTCTATCTGATCCGCCGTAGCGAAGTCGATATCTATGACATTCCGATCGAAGACGTCACGGATCAGTATATCATGATCCTGGCGTCGATGGATAAACTCGACTTAGAGGTTGCCGGTGAGTTTTTCGTGATGGCCTCGACACTGATGTATATCAAGAGCCGCATGCTCTTGCCGAAAAAGGATCAAGGCACCAACGAAGACGTGGAGGACGAAGATATCGATCCTCGCTGGGAACTCGTCCAGCAACTGCTTGAATACCGGAAATTTAAGGAAGCAGCTGAGGATATCCGCAAGCTCATCCTCAGCAGTAACGATCTGATCGCGCGCATCGGGCCCAAAGATGCAGTCGAAGCCGTCGAACGCCCACTCAAGCCCGTCGACCGCGTCGATCTCTGGAATACCTTTAACCAAGTTCTGCGCCGCCTTGCCGAGCGCATCGACGAGGGGCAAATCAACGCAGAGCAAGTCACCGTATCGGATCGCATGGAGCTCGTACTCCTACGCATCAAACATGAGGAGAGCTTCCTCTTTTCCGATCTATTCGAGTCGAGTACCACAATCACTACAATTATTGCGACCTTCCTTGCGATTCTCGAATTAACCCGTTTAAATAAAATTTCACTGCAACAAGATCGCGCCTTTAGCGACATCCGCTGCATGCGGGTCGAGCATCCTGATCTAACCGCACCACACTTCGACTAAAAACTAGATGAACCGCCTCGGAGAACACGCCCACAGCACCTCGAAGAAACCCTCGGCACACCTGATCGGTGTCGGCCTCGATCACAAAGACGGCCACAAGCGCATCACTCAAGCCGAGCGTTTCGCTATCGTCGGTGGCTCGCAAGAGACGCACGAGCGCATGACAGAAACCGTGGTCAAAACATTCGAAACCCTCGACCGCAAAGGCAAAACCCTCGACAACGTCGAGCAACACGAACTCAAAGACATCATCAAAAATAGCACTCCCCAGTAAGGTCAACTTGACAGTGGGCAAAGCCCGCATAGCCTACACCCCATTATGACGGAACCTCAAAAAGAAAACTCTGCCGAAACCCCCGGCACCGACGAAGCAGTCAACGCGGAAGCTCAAGCCACGCCGCAGACACCGGAGCAGACACCGGAGCAGACACCGGAGCAGACACCGGAGCCCGCGATTCGCGCCCAGCCTACACCGCCGGCCAAGCCAAAGCCGCCTGCCAAGCCAACGCCGAACCCCATGCCTTCTTTTGAAGAGCTCGCCGAAGGCAAGCCCACTCGGCTACCAGTCGCACCCGCCAAGCCCGCACCCGCCAAGCCTGCGGCCACGTCTGCCAAGCCTGCGGCCACGTCTGCCAAGCCTGCGGCGGTCGCCACGTCTGCACCCGCTGCACCCGCTGCACCCGGCACAGCCTCGGTGGCAACCAAGCCTGTGGCCAAGCCGAAACCGATAGTCAACAGCTCCATTTCCATCGATAAAGACAAAGGCACCCACGTAGGTGCGCTCATCATCGACGCAGTCGCCGCCGCAGCCGCCATCGCTTTCACAGTGCTGCTCCTGCAAGACATGCTCCCTTTCCTTAAATAAATACGTCAACAAATACAGACATTATGTCCGATAAGATCACAGAACTCGATAGCTCTAATTTTGATTCCACGGTATCCGGCGGCTCCGCTCCGGTCGTCGTTGATTTCTGGGCACCTTGGTGCGGCCCCTGCAAAGCGATCGCCCCGATCCTGGAAGAACTCGCGGAAGAACTCGGCGACGCCGTGAAGATCTGCAAAGTGAACGTGGATAACAACAGCGAGATCGCCAGCAAGTATGAGATCCGCGCCATCCCGACCATCCTCATCTTCAAAAATGGCGCGGTCGCGGATAGCATCGTTGGCCTCACCTCGAAAGACGATCTTAAGGCGAAGCTTGTATAGCTTTACAAAGAAGCCCCGCATCCTTTCGGATGCGGGGCTTTTTTGTAATAAATAAACAGAAATTGTTTATGCGCCGACTTGGAAGCGGGCGAAGCGCTTGATCTGCATGTTCTCGCCCATCTTGGCGATCATTGCAGTGAGCAGCTCTTGAATCGTCTGGTCAGGATTCTTCACGAATGCTTGCTCAAGGAGGCAAGACTCGCTAAGGAACTTGTTCAGCTTACCTTCCACGATCTTATCGATCGCTTGAGCAGGCTTACCTTCGGCTTGGCCTTCAGCCACTTTACGCTCGGCAGCGATGATCGCTGGATCGATGTCTTCGCGTGAGACACAGACCGGGCTGGACGCAGCGATGTGCATGGCGACATCTTTTACGAATTGCTTGAAGTCATCGGTCTTCGCAACAAAATCACTCTCGCAACTGACTTCGACCATAACACCGACCTTACCACCGAGGTGGATGTAGGTGTCGATGAGACCATCGCTGGCATCACGACCGGCTTTTTTCGCGGCAGTGGCCATGCCCTTCTTGCGAAGGAGCTCTATCGCTGCATCGAAATCACCTTCGGATTCAACCAAGGCTTTCTTACAATCCATCAGTCCAGCGCCTGTGCTTTCGCGCAGCTCGCCTACCATTTTTGCATTAATTTGTACGCTCATATTATATAAATAACTTTTTTTGAATCGTGCGGACTACTTGCTTTCTTCGGTCGCTTCAGGAGCGGCTTCAGCAGCAGGTGTCTCAGGAGCAACTTCAGGAGCTGGCGCAGCAACTGGAGCTGGCGTGGCAACTGGAGCTGGCGTGGCAACTGGAGCTGGCGTGGCAACTGGAGCTGGCGCAGCAACTGGGGCAGCTTCGGCAAGCGCAGGCTTTTCTTCATCCTCACCGTAACCGGCAGGAAGTGTCACATCGACGTCACCTTGTTGCTCGAAAACTTGCTCGCGAATAATTGGGCCAGCGTTCTTTTGCATCTTCTTCGCTTCGCGTTGAGCAAGACCGCTTTGCGCCGCTTCGAGGATGGTTTCCACGATGATGCGGATCGACTTTACGGCGTCATCATTTCCAGGAATCGGGAAATCGAGCACTGTGGGGTCGGAATTGGTATCAACCAGACCGATTACGGGGATGCCGAGACGGTTGGCTTCAGCCACTGCAATTTCTTCGTTCTTGGTATCAACAACAAAGACAGCAGCAGGCAAGTCGTTCACTTCGAGCATACCCTCGAAGTTACGGTTCATGCGGCTCATTTGGCGGCGGATCGCAGCTTCTTCCTTACCAGGAAGCTTTTCGAGTTCGCCGTCTTGATCCATCTTGAGGAACTTGCGGTATTTCGCGAGCGAGGTCTTGATGGTTGTAAAGTTAGTCAGGCCTCCACCCATCCAGCGGTTCACGCAGAAAGGCATTTGGCAAGCAGTCGCCGCTTCACGCATGATCTCTTGCGCTTGCTTTTTAGTGCCGATGAAAAGCACGTCTTTGCCGGAAGCAACAGTGTCTTCGATCTTGGCATAAGCCTTTTCGAGGAGCGCGTGAGTCTGCTCCAAGTCGATGATGGAGATACCGTTACGGTTATCGTAAACGTAGGGCTTGGACTTGGGATTCCAGCGGCGAAGCTGGTGGCCGAAGTGTACGCCTGCGTCGAGGAGGTCTTTTGGTGTGATATTCATACTGTGTTCAAAGCCCGGAGAACCACTCTGGGAGAAACAATGTTTCTTTTAGTTGTGTGTTTGGTTATTGAAGCGAAATGCCCCGTTTTCCCCACCCTTATGAGCAGGAAAGCGGAGAGGGATACCAGTCGCCTACCCCAAGGCAAGCGTAAAGGCGAAAATGCCAACAATTAATTAAACGGGTGCATAACAAATTTTTTCTAAAAGTGCTTAACAGGAGTAGCTGTGATTCCAGTATTGGTCAAATCGGTTGCTATAGAGAGCCGTTCTAATAACGAGAACATCTTCAGCTCCCTTCTTTGAGCAA
>Ga0209390_10003467_pt1 | contig 25558 bp, 42 predicted proteins | sample BON01_FD_187212 | JGI IMG/M metagenome (GOLD analysis project Ga0209390, IMG submission 187212) | Freshwater microbial communities from Lake Bonney liftoff mats and glacier meltwater in Antarctica - BON-01 (SPAdes) (version 2) | ecosystem: Environmental > Aquatic > Freshwater > Ice > Glacier... | reverse complement strand
GTTTAATATACGCAAGCAACTCGGCGTATTCTTGAGCCGTAACGGTTGTGCGCTCAACAGATACATTGTTGCCTGACGTAAACTTTTCGCGCAAGGTTTGCATGATTTCGTTCATAGTGAATCCTTTGCACAAAAATATAAAATCACAGACAACACTAAAACAGCACCAGTGATTGCGCCCATGCCTCCAAACAATCTGTACCCGGAATAAGTTGCCATTAACATAACGAGTGGTATAGACGCTATTCCTAGCGCAAATTTATTGATTTTCATCTTATCCCCTGTATATGTTCCAAATATCGCAAATTAACGACACGTTGTTGCTTCATGTTTCTAGCAGGTACAAGTGCTCGGTTGATCGCATCGTATTGTTCACAAAGAGCCTTATGTCGCAATACCAAAACATCAACCGCTTTAAGTGCAACCGCTACTCTTTTCTTGACCGGCATTGGCACATCTGGGTGGTTGCCAAGCTTGTAAACGGCAAGCTGTCTTTTGTTTGCCGACTCTTTCCAACCGGATATATAAAGCAATTTGCTTTGTTTTAACCGTCTAATTACTGCGGCAACGGTTTTCGGATGCAAGCCTCGTTTAGCGGCAATATCTCTAGGCTTAATGCCTTCGTCCGCCCCAAAAAAAGATCTATATACAGCTTGCTCTGCTGTATTGGTTGATTTGTTTAAACACTCTATACTGGTGACCACTTTAGTTACCGTGTTTTTTGTCTTAGTTATTGTGCTTCTTGTCATGCGGCTCCCCTCGCTTTATGCTCCGCCCATTTCTTTTGGTACGCTTTTTGCTCAGATGGTGGCACAAATCCAAGTCGTTTAAACGTCTTCATTACATCAGTACTGAAAGACGGCACCCATGGCTTATATTGTGTCTCTTCAATGGTTTTCATTTCTTTCTCCTAAATTGTTGTGCTTCAAAAAATTTTATTAAAAAACCCGCTCATTCTTGTCCAAGTTTTTTGCCACTTTGTTTGTTTGTTTTTTTTAATAATCTCCTCTTCCCAAAGCAATAATTGATCCAGTGCGGCATTAATTTTTTTTTCTATCTTTTTTCGTTGGTAGTTATACCAATAAATGGTTTTGATATCCCCGCCAACCTCCTCTTGAACTTTAGCGGGCTTCATTCCCTGCTTCAGCAGAAGCAGTACCTTCGCCTTGTATATTGTATTTCTTTTGTTCACGGGCTTGATCCTTACGGTCGAGACAATCTTGGCAGATCCATCTAAATGTTTTCCCACGGTGCTTCTTCTCCATCTTTTCTTTCAATTTAAACGACTGGCAGGTTGCACAAAACATCCTGTCCATTAGAAGCAAGTCGTTGTGCAGTTGCTCCCCGAACAACATGTTGTGCAGACAACAAGTCGCCCATCGTTCACGACAGTGGTTGTGGTGCATGCATACGCAACACCCGCCATTGATAACGCAATAATTGCTAATACTGTTTTCATGATTATTTCCTTGTTGGTTTTTTATTAGGCTTGATCGCCACAATACCGTCTTCACTATTTCTTTCTACCATCATCGCATCAGCAAGGGCGTATGCTTTGTAAGCAATTTGATCTGCTCCGAAGTTCGTCCCTGCAATGCTTACTAAAGCGCAACACGCAAATAAGTCTCGGAGGTCTTCATCATTCACTAGAGTTCTCCCGATGCAAGGTCGCAAGGGCTTGGTCTGCATACATAGAGAACGTACTGCCTGACGGAAATGTCATCTTAAATGCCTCTATTTGAGCTATAGCCTTTGATACGTCCTCAAGTGCTGTGTTGTATCCACTTGTGAATAGGTCTCCTTTTGTGTTGACCCTAGCCTGAATTGCTTCTCTTGCAACCTGTGATTTACTCGTGCGGTTTTTGTGGGCAAACTCTTCCCACTGAGCGTTTAAATCGTGATCTAAATAAATCATCACAGGCTGAGTAGTTCTTATCGACCGCTTCTTCTTGTCTGGGTTTTGAGCCGCAAGCAATTTAGAATGGATCGCTATTTTGTTTCCAGTTGTCATATTCTTCTACCATGTTGTCAAATTTTGATTGGGCTTTGGCATTCCCGTTGAGTTCGCTTCTTGATGTGATGCCGCATGCGACATACACAAAGCTGATGGCGTCTTCTTCGGTAATGCTCTCTGTTTTGCCGGTAGAGTTAAGCCAGTACTGAAACTCACGGTGCCGACATAGCATCCCTGCCTTTTTCACTCGGTTATCATAATTAACCGCTGTCTCGTTATCATTGATACGAACTAATGCGACACCATATCGTGAGCCAACAAAGTCTCTCATCAACTCTGTTGGTATCTCATCAGGGTGAATATTGAGGGTCAATACAAAACCTGTGCGGTCTTGCTTGAGGGACACCTTAACTGCTTCGAACTGTAATGCTTCCATTTCTCTCTCCCGCACCACCGAAGTGGTGCCATGTATTACATCAAAAAGGTACGTCATCTTCCAAGTCAGCAAGGTTAGTAGCCTGAGCGGGCTGTGCCAATGTGTCGCCACTGCCCTCGACACGGTCTCGTGGTGCACTTGCCGCAAGTGACAAGAACGTGCCATTACCGCCTTGCTTCTTCCACCCTGCTAGGCGGATAGTGACCATGTTGCCCTCAACCTTCATCGCTGACAGGTCAATCAAGATCGAGCCTGAGTAATCAGGTGATGCGGGCTTTGGCTTGCTCTTGTTGGGGAATAGGGTGCCATTGTTTGGGCGTTGTTCGTAAGCCATTATGCTTCTCCAAGGTTAGTTTTAATTTCGGCAAATGCCTGTTGTAATTTCGTGTACTGCTCTACATTGCCTGACTTCAAGATATCGATCTGCTTTTGGTTTGACTTCCACAGATCTGTGAGCCCCGCCCGATCTTCAGCAATCAACGCATGCTCAATCATCTTGGTGACAAACATAGCTTGGTCTTCTGGCTTCTCTGTCTTAACTTCTGCCTTCGGTTCTGCCTTCGGTTCTGCTTTCGGTTCTGCCTTAACTTCCGCTTTAGGCTCAGGCTTGTTTGATGGGGCACTAGAGTCCACAGAATCGTGCTCAGTGATCTCCATTGCCAAGAGCCATAGATAACGCCTCATGTATGTGTGCGTTGAACCAAGGTCTTGTATTGCCTGACCCTTGGGGTTACTGGCAAACACCAGTGGTGAGGTAAAGACAATTGATTCCTCGGGAACCTCAGAGTTATACACGGTGAGCTTGGCTTCTGTTGTGTTGAAACCAACTACACCGATCAAGCCTACCGCATCAAACATACGATGCAAGGTTGGGATGAAGTCTCCCAGTTCAAAATATTCGTAACCGGCAAACTTATTCTTGCCTGTCTTCTTCACGTTAGCCATCACAAATTCGTGACGCACTGCCTGAAGCTTTTTGTAAACGTTATTCGCTGACATTTTTCTCTCCTTGATATTGAGTACACCATTGCGAAACACCGCAATAATTTCCTTCACACCTCACTGAAACACCGGGTCTTGTCTCGACAAATGACTTCGGTGTGTTATCTGATAACTCCTGTGCTTCCTCCTTAATTTCAAAAACTCTTAACGCTCTCTTGCCTCCCTCTTTCTTGACTGCATATGTTGTTGGACGAGTCCAACGCTCTTCATCTGAACAAGGCTGTAACTCCTCGCCCCAGTCAAATGAAACCTTAGCTTGGCGATGCATCTCGATGCGCTCACGCACATATTGCTCGGTCTTCTCAGCGCCCCACATTTCTACATCAACGATCTGAATAGGCGCCTGTGGGTAAGACTCACTGGCTTCAGCTTCTCGCTTAGTCCAGTCACGCAAGATGGCACAGATACGAATGCTTGAAACTTTCTTGCCCTTAACTTTCTCAACTAGCCACGCGTAAATATTTTGTTGCTGTTCCCATTCAGGCTTGGTGCCCTTAAGTGAATAGACCGATGTAAATTTGTAGTCAGTGATCTCAACCTGACCGTCTTGCTCATGTTGCAAATCAATAGCGCCTGACAAGGTGATGCCATCAATCTCAATGAACAGTCTTTCTTCGGTTGTGTGGTTCTCAACTTGAGAACGTTCTGCTACACTATGTAAAGCGGTACCAAGCAAAGACCAAAGGGATTCTGATGCGTCCTGAGTCATGTCCGCCCAGTGTTTTCTGCGTAAGGCTTGAACTCTTGGGGCACCGATAATTTCTGTCACTGAGTAATCGCTTTCGCCTTTTGAGTAACCATCACGCAAAGCATGTTGGTACAGGGGTGCAGGGATATTAAAGTTGTTTGTGATTTTCATTTCTCTCTCCTTAAACATAATACTAACGCAAGTAAAAATTAAATGCAAACACTTTCTTTAATTATTTTAGGTGAGCCCGCATCAAAGGCAAATTCCAGACGGGCTGTGCGCATTGGTGGTCGCAGTATGTTCATCAAGTCACAGAAAGCCTTGGACTATTGCAAGGCGTTTAAACAGCAATCAGACAAAGTTAATCATGTGTTGTTCGAGTGTGATGTCTGTGTGACCATGACAATCTTTTATGCATCTAGACGCCCTGATTTAGATGAGAGCTTGATCCTTGATCTATTACAGGACGTGGCGTATTTAAATGACCGACAGGTCAAAGAGAAGCATATCTACTGGGGTCTTGATAAAGAAAACCCGAGGACGCTAATTGAGGTCAAAAAAATAGCACCCGCATGAGGTGCTAAAACGGTGCGAAAAACGAGGAGATAAAAATGAAACAACAAATTTTATTCTAGCACACCTCTCGGTTGACAACGAGTCGCTGAAAAGAGAAAATAACCCTGACGGTCTGGTAGCCCCTCTCTCTCCCTATCAGACGCTGGAACCGTAACCAGCACTTACAAATCTGGACTTTAGTCAGTCAATTCTTCGCGAAAATAGACGTACCTTCGGCTATCACAAGTGTTCTAGACTCCATTGGTGAAGCAAGACGGTGCAGAACTAAAGTTCAGTTTTATGAGTTGATAGTTTTAAACCTGTGTATAATTACGTTAACCCTTGGCAGGGGCGTGAAATAGTAACAAGGCTTCACATGGAAACTCAGTAGGTTGTTACGACCTATCCTGCCAGACCCCGAAAGGTGTTGAGTTTTCAGGTGAAGCCTTTTTTTTCGAGGTTTAACAATGCACTATTATCAATTTAATATTGGGGACTATGCGAGCCACACTCGTTACCTTAGTATGCTAGAAGACCTTGCGTACAGGCGTTTATTAGACCTGTATTATCTGCAAGAAAAACCAATTCCTTTAGATGACCCACAGGACTTTATTGGGATGAACGAGTGTTCAACGGACGTTGAACGGGTGTTGAACGCATACTTTGTTCGTACAGAAAAAGGGTGGGTAAACAAGCGTGTTGATGCTGAGATACAGGCATACAAAGGTAAGAAAAAGCAAGCGTCTGACGCAGGCAAGAAAAGTGGCGAGGTTCGAAGAGTCAATAAAGACGCTAATGTTGAACGACCGTTGAACGACCGTTGAACGACCGTTGAACCAACCATAAACCATAAACCATAAACCACAAAACATAAACCATAAAACAAGAACCATAAAAAAAGCAGTTTACCTATGACTAACATATTAATCAAAAGCCTAAAACGAAAACAAAAAAAACTAGACCTTGTGGCGAAAATGTCAAAACTGTCTAGCGATGAAATTGCCGAATCTTTTTTGAGCGCAAAACGCAATCGAAAGCAGGTGCATTTACGCCAAAAAATTGTTTGTGCATACATAAAGATTCGCTTGGGATATGGAGCAAAAATCAATGAAAGTATGTTTGATCTAGCCTGTGAAGCATTAAAGCTTGACGGTTATCCAAAGCCGCCAAACATTGAAAGCCGTGCATGGGCACTGCTTCACCATGAAGTAATTAAAGGGCGTGGGTCAAAAAAAGTTGGAGCTAACGTGACAACGCCAGACAAAAAAGTTTTTTACAAGCCCAAAACAGTTAGCCCTTCCGCCCTCAATGTTTGCCCTGCGTCAAAAGATTTTTTATTTAGTTATGAATGGCGTAAAACCCGTATGGTTGCCTTAAAAAAATATGGCGCTAAGTGCCAGTGTTGCGGGGCAACTCCTCAGTCTGGTGCGGTTATGAATGTAGACCACATCAAGCCAAGATTGACCCGCCCAGAGCTTGCGTTAGATGTAGGTAACTTACAAATACTTTGCCATGAATGTAACCATGGCAAGGGGAACTGGGACGCTACAGATTGGCGTGACAATTGAATCTAAACTGACATACACTAAAGAATAAACAAAGGACAATTCATGCCATACGTCAACAAGCCCCGCCCATACAAAAAAGAATGGGAAAAAGAGAAAGCCCGTAATGAAAAGCCTGCACGGGCAACACGGGAGCGGGCTCGGTACGATATGGATAAAAAGGGGATAGACAGAGCAGGGAAAGACATAGACCACATCATTCCATTGTCCAAAGGGGGGACAAATAAGCCAAGCAACCTAAGATTAAAAAAACCCAGTGAGAATCGTTCGTTCTTACGCAATTCAGATAAGTCAGTCAAGCAGAACAAACCAAAAAAGTAGGGAGAGAAGATGGACGTGGCACATGTAATCGAGGGGTTACACATAGACCAGTCGGCAAGGATAGCTTGCCCTGATTGTTCTAAAGACAGGTCAAAAAGAAACGAAAAGGATCTGGCGGTTCACCGCAAAAAAGATGGCTATGCTTATTATTGCCACCACTGCACAAGCTCAGGATTTGTGCGGTTTGAGTCAAAATTTCAGGAGAGAAAAATGACTGTTGTACAAAAACAACAACCCATGCCGCCAGTGGCTATGGGAGCATTAGAAGAGCCACATTTAAAGTTCTTAGAAGACCGTGGTATATCTGCGGCAACAGCAGAAGCCTTCAAACTATTTGCCACCGATAAATACTTTGGGCGGATGAATGCCAAAGCCCCTGCGCTTGGTTTCCCGTATTACAAAGACGGCAAGTTAACCAGTGCTAAATACAGGGCGTTAGAATCAAAAGAATTCACACAAGACCAAGGTGGCGCTCAGGACTTCTTTGGGCTCGACAAGGTTGACCCGACACAGCCCCTGATCATTGTTGAGGGCGAGATGGATGCCCTTGCCGCTTTTGAAGCGGGTATAGCCAACGTGGTGTCAGTCCCTGCGGGCGCCCCCATGAAAGTAAAGGATGGGCGTATAGATGCATCAGAGGACGCCAAATTTAGTTTCGTATGGAATTCATTCGAGCTTTTGAAGCTTGTCCCATACATCATCATTGCCACAGACAACGACACTGCGGGTCAAGCTTTAGCTGAAGAGCTTGCAAGGCGCATCGGCAAGGCACGTTGCAGATTGGCAACACTTGTTGAAAAAGATATTAATGACTTGTTTTTAAAAGATGGGGCGGATGCTGTTAAGGCGGTGCTCGATGGCGCTGAGCCTTACCCAGTCGCTGGTCTTTCCCAGCCATCAAAATACTTTGACCGTTTAAACGACCTATGGACAAAAGGAACTGGTGAGGGCACATCCACGGGTTACAGCAACGTGGATGAAATTTACACAGTGGGAGCGGGTCAGCTGACCGTGGTCACGGGCTATCCCAGTTCGGGTAAGTCAAACTTCGTTGACCAGTTGATGGTTAACCTAGCCGGTCGGGAGGATTGGAAGTTTGCGATCTGTTCGTTTGAGAACCAACCCGACATTCATATATCAAGGCTGATGGAGCTTCACACTCGTCGCAGATTCTTTGAGGGCTCGAACCGCATGAGCGATGTCGAGAAAAAGGATGCGCTCAAATGGGTAGATGATCACTTCTTATTTTTAGACTCAGAGACCGTAGAGCCATCGACCATCGAATCGATATTAGAACGGGCGTCTATTGCCGTAGCTAGACTTGGGATAAGGGGGTTGGTCATCGATCCCTACAACTACATTGAAAACCGCTCGGGTGTGTCGGAGACGGAATTCATTTCAAGCATGCTCACACGGGTACAAGCCTTCGCTAAGGCGTTTGGAGTGCATGTGTGGTTCGTAGCTCACCCTGCCAAAATTACTCGCTCTGGGATGGATCTGCCACGTCCTGATGGCATGTCTATCAGCGGTTCTATGGCTTGGTGGGCAAAAGCAGATTGCGGTCTGACCGTTCATCGTACTGAGGGTGCTGAAGTTCAGGTGGCTGTTTGGAAGTGCCGCTACCGATGGGTAGGGGCACAAGGTGAAACCACGCTCGTCTACAACAAGATTGCGGGCAACTATACTGAACCCAGTGCATTCTGATTGTGATCTCTGCCAGAGAAACGCCTCGGTTTATAACTTACGAGGCTGTTTAAACTGCGCGGTTAGGCTTGTAGATAGCTCAGGTGGGATGGACTCCATGCTGTCCCACATTGAAAGATATCAAAGCCGTTCGGAAGTGCAAAAATTTGTGCGAAAAAAAACCCCCCAAACCGTGAGGCTTGAGGGGCGTAGAAGAATGCTAAGGGTACAGAATCGCTAAGTCTAATGCCCAGTCCATGAATTTCATGCTGACCACAATAAAAATCATCCAACAAATGTATTCTAATAAAGTCTTCAATTGATCTCTCCTAATGTATTGAACCGCTCGGTGTTAACGCACCGTAAGCTTCGTCTACTGCTCGAGCCATAAACTCCTCAAGTTCTTCTTGCGACATTTCAGCTTGCATGCCGGCAGAGATGCACAAGGATAATAAAACCCCAATCACCTCGCCAACCCTTTTCCCATCGACATAATTGCCAATCAGATCGTGCAGTTCTTCAAAATCCATATTCACCTCACTGTTTTTAATAAAGCTCTAAACGATGCACCACCTAGATCGGATACGTCTCGAACATTCACTGCCTGTTTAAATGCACGGGTTACATCAGGCGAGTCAATACCTACTGCCACAATTTTGACGCCCAACTTCTCGGCTAAGTCTTCAAGGTGTTGAATGTTCTCTACATCAAACCCATCTGCGTCAGTCAAAAAGAACAGAACTTTCTTGGGGTCGGGTCTTTTAGACAACTCTTCAATGGCACAGTAAAGACCTGAGTACTCGGGCGTAGACCCGCATGCCGCACTGTGTATTGATCCCATCTTCAAGTTTGCTTTAGCAAGGGATTCGTTCCAGTTTTTAAATTGGATCTGCGTCACCTCTTCTCTAAAGATCACTTCGTTGCTCTCAATGCTCGCGTCCGTGTGACCGTAGAATCCTCGCACCGCATAGTTAACCTTGGCTTTCTCCAACATTTTAGCCAGTTGAATGGTTAAGGTTTGAGCCCGACCCATCATGTTGTACATAGATCCCGAGCAGTCTACTAGAATATATACCGAGGCTCTTTCAGCCTCTTTTATTTCACGTCTAGAGAACACTGCCGTACTGCCTGTGGCATAGCGTGTGAGACCTTTGCGATCTAATCTGCCCGACTCTTCTCTGCGTGACCAACCAACAAGATCAGCCGACCGCAGAACTTTTGAAAGCATAGATTGGGTTGCCCCAATACTTAAGTCGGTTGTGTACGAATTTTTGAAGCTTAATTCTGCCGCCAATTTGTGAACCCGCATGTCAATCCCCTAATAAAATTCAATCTTTTGCACGATGCGCTCGACCAATAATGGTCGTTGTTTGGTTTGAAGCCCCACCTTTTGGGCTTGCCCTTGAATGAAAGCATTCGGCTCAACTTCAATCGTAGGCTTGCCTAATGCCTTTTGCTTCTTACCTTGCCCACCTTCCTCCTCACTTTGCCCGCTTCCCTGCTTTGCTTCTGCTTGTTGCTGAGCTTGCTGTCCTGACTGCTTGGCTTCCTTAAGCTTGTCGTACAGGTCGGTCGCAATATTTATGATCTGAACGGTTTCTTTGGCGCTATGGGCTTTCTTCAATGCGTCAGTTAATAGGTCTCGCCACGGTGATGTCGGCAACAAGGGCGGGTGGCTGATACGGTAACCGTTTAAACGCCTACCCTCTATGCACAGAATGTAAGGGATGTTATCAAAGTCATCAGGCTCGACAGGCTGTTTGTCTGTCATTGAGTTGATGAGGTTTTGAAATAGGTTGCTTGCATTGTTGTTGCCTTGATTGATCACTGCTTGCTCAATGCGTGGGTCTTCAAGACCGATGATCAGCCCGTGCAAGAACTTGTCTTTTGTCTGCTCTACTGCATCGTCCCAAGCCTTGTGGTTTGTGTACCACGCATGCCCAAGTTCATGAAGCATGAAACCGAGCCAATGATTGTAGACGCCCATACTCACCTCGGCAGTGTCTTCAATGGCGGGCATCAAGATGGTGGCTTTCAGTTTTCTGTCCACATATTCGTACTTGATCCCTGCCGTTTGAGATATCCACTCAAATCGAAGCGAATGAATATCTTGACCTGATGCTCTGAAGACCCGCTCAAGGGTGGCTTCAAGACCTCCTTTTGCATGCATGGCTAACATGGCACTCTCCTAGATAAAATTTTGTGGCACGATGGTTGCGTTAAACGCCCCGATTAATTCGGGAGCGCATTCGCTTGGGTACTTGTTAACGATGGTCGATTGAAATGCGACCCGAATTGGAATGCCCTTCTTTACAGCCCTTGCGAGGGCAAACAGTTGTCTAAGGCTTGGTGGTTGCGTTAACGTGCCACCACGAGCCGCCTCACGAGCCACAGAGGCAAACTTAACCAATGCTTTAGACCGTAATGCGCTCAGACCTGTGCGACTGGCAATGAGCTTGGCTTCAGCGTCAACAGGCAGATACTGGAACTCAAGGGTAAACCCGAACCGATCTAAGAACGCTGTGTTTTGATCTCGAACCCCTGCAAAGTTGCCTGACTCATCGCCATGACCGTTTGAATTGTCGCAAGCGAAAAAGCTGACGTACTGAGCAACCCGAATCTTCTCACTAGTTTCATTTACAACCAAAGCACGGTTGGCTGATCGTTCGGTCAACGAATGCAACACCGCAATTGACTGGGCACGGGCGAACCCCACCTCGTCCAGTAGAACGATCGAACCCGCATGCTGAATGGCTTGAGCAATGATACCGGCTTTCCACACGACTGAGCCGTTCTCAATGGTGTTTGCCCCGATGAAGTCAGCCCGTTCAAGGGCTTCGTCAAAGTTGACACGAAACAATCTGCGGCCAAGGCGTGAAGCGATTTGCGTTACGAACTCAGTCTTGCCTGTGCCCCGCTCACCCGCCAACCAAACATTGTCAGGCACGGGGTCATCAAGGGCAACCAAAGCTTGATGCAAGTGCTCGGGCTTGAAGACATAATCCTCGACTAACAGAGGAGCTTGTGGGTCATTCCAAACCGCCACTTCCATGCTAGAAAAGTCCACCGTCTTGTCTTCGTCAACGTAGACGCAGTCAGGAAAGATGCTCCCTGCTGTCATCAGGGTGAAGACTGGTAAGTCAGCCGCCACCTCTTTCATGCGCTCGACTGGGGTCACTTCTTTAAAGCTGTCAAACATCCTACTGACTTCCGCCTGAACATGCCGGCTGATGTCCACGGGCTCTTTTGATGCCTGAGCGATTTGACTCATTGATATGTTCACGCTTTCAATGCTGTCCGTGTGAGCATCACTCGTTTGGTTCAGGTCTTTAACGACTCCCGCAAGCTCTGAGAGACGCTCCCATATGGCGTCCTGCGAGTCCATGGACGGCACAGGTGCAGTTATCACAGGGGCGTTTTTCACGTCCTGCAAAGTGATCAAGCCCTGAGCGATGAGTCGCCCTAATTTTAGGACAGCCTCTTCTTTGGTTGCTACCACTTCGTCAATCGCAATTTTCAACGCCCCGTTTAAACGCTTGAGCGGAAGTAATGCGAGGTCTTGTTCTGTAAGGTCAATCATTTCTCTCTCCTGAGATTTTATTCAAGTGTTAATGCACCGTGATCGGTGTCGGGGCATTGTGGGATGCCCACGTTCGCCCATTTCTGAGACAGGCGGATGGTGTAGCCACAGTGTTGGCACGATGCCTTGTGCATGCGTGTTGATTGCGTCTTTTTGTCAAAGCCCACGTTTAATTTTGCGTGGGGGTACATGCCGAGCCCATCCAACAAGTCTGCAAAGGCAGTCTTGAACTTGTCTCCTGCCGTTGTTTCTGTGGGCTTGCCCTCAAGGCTCATCTTACGAGCCAGTCGGGTGAACCTTGCCCCGTGACCATCCCCATCGGTTGATGCGTGGCACAGCTCATGCACCAAAGTGCCGAGCACGTCCAAGCTTGCGCTAAGAACTGGTGAGATTAAAATCTCATGAGTCCCATCAGACGATGCCTTTGGGCTCCAGTGCTCACCGACCGAGCGCAAGCGTGACCGAGCGTTGCGACTGGGAAAGCCGCACGTCACCCGAATCTGCTTAGGTAAGGGTGAGCCAAACACGGTGAATAGGGGGCGAACTTCAGCCACTGCTGATTCTAGCCATTCTTCTCTGTTCATGATTTTCTCTCAATTAGTCTTTCAAGTTTTACACATTGGGTTGGGACACGATCTATTTCACAGATGGCGTCATGTAACTCGGGGCTGTGTTTAAACACACACCCGTGGATGTTGGTGGCATCCCACCACACCGACAGGTGTCTAGTTGACTCTTCGCTTAAGTCTTGGCAACCACCGCTCACCAAACCCTCAAGATAGTAGGGCGAGATGAAATGGTCGGTGATATCGAACTGCTCTCTGTTGTCAGTATTCATCAGGCACCTCGAAGTCTTGTTCAAAATTGAAATCCTCCACCTCGTCTGTGGTGATGACAGTAAAATCATCAGGCGCAAGGTCTGCTACTGCATCGTCCAAATGGTCTTCATCGACCGCAAAGACACGGGCAACAACCTCTTGCGACCGTGTTGCTGTGATAGTGTAAACAGGCATGGTCATTCTCCTAAAACTGTTTGTATACAAATTTCAATCACGTCCCAGTTGATGCCGATGGTGGCATCAAAGCTCTTCGCCATCAGGGTTAAGACTGCCTCGACCTGTTCAGGTGTCAGGTTAACCTCAAGGTCGTCAGCCACCGACAGGACATCATCACCGTCCCAGTCATCACTGACGTACTTTTCACCGTTCTTTCTCGTTGCTAATCGTGCCATGATCTCTCTCCAATGGGGTGTTACCCCTCAATTAAACCCTCGTTGATTAATATATCAGCGGTTCGACCGAACCACCCTTGTAAACGCCACGCCAAGCCAGTCTTGGCTAAGTGTTGCCAAGCCTCCAACACTTGGTCTCTTGACTCAGCCTCAACAAAGCCCTCGCAAATGCCCACTGCGTCATAGTCACTCATGTGATTCTCCGTAAGAACTAAGCCCACCATCGAGGTCAATCTCTAGATTTCCATCCTCGTCAATTAAGTCGCATTCATCACATACAAAAAGTGGGTACTCACTATTGACAGCATGCTTGCCCTCTCTAAACTCTTTATGCGCCACGTCTGCGGCTTGGAACGCTGACTCTGCCTCTACTTCAACGTACTGATTGATTGTCATTAAAACCGAATATTTACCCATGATCTCTCTCCTGTATGGTGTTAGTTAAATGTCCGCAAGTCTTTGATCTGCCACCGCTCTATGATCGGGTGACCGTAGTCATCTTCATCAGTCACGATAAACGTCATTTTTTTCCAGTTGTGAAATGAAATATTGTGAGCGGAATTTTTCGACTGCTCGTGCATCCTGCTCGGCTGTTAAGACAAGGGTTTTTCCACCGCCAGCGGTATATATAAAGGTTGCGGTCACTTCCGTCAGGTACCAGTCAGCCGACCGCCTTTCAATTTTGACCCGTGTGGCTTCTCGCCGATATTTGTAAGACTTTGGCACAGCCTTGCCGCTCGTGGCAATTATTACCCCTCCTGCAAAATGCTTCTTGGCGCTTAGTAAATTCACGCATGCGCCCTCACCAAAGCTAGCCAAATCGGCGATGTCGCTAGCTAAGGTGTACGTGTGAGCCCTCGCCCCAAGGTTGACTTCGCGCAGTGCTTGCTCGATCTGCGACGAGTTTTCCTGTGTAATTTTGATTGCTTTCATAATGCTCTCTTAAAAGTTTGCAAAGTATTTTGCGGGGATAGTCAAAGTCTCAGGTCGACCTGAGATCGATTCAGATTGCCTCACTTCGATGATGATGTCATCACCCTTTCGTGTGGTCATCTGTACTGCTTCGGCGTGGCTTGCCCACGCCTGTGGGTCGTGTTCGTCATAGTCCTCAACGACACTGATTAAGAACTGTTCAAGATAATTCAGTCCTGCAGGTGTTAGTATTTTCATCACACTCTCCGCTAATTATGTTAAGTTTTATACATATTCTTTAATGTCATTCTCTTTGTTGTTAGCTAAAGCTTTAAAGTATTGCTCGGTTGTTTGAACCCACCGAGATTGCCCCTGCCACAGCCATTGCTTGGCTGTGTCTAGGGCGTCATGTTTGTCATCATAGTGATGGCTGTTTGCCTCTGTAATGTGCTGACCATCTACAAAGTATTTTACGATGTGATCGTGCCACTCAGTGTCACGATAAACACGAACTTCACGATTACCAACTTCCTCGGTGTATATTTTTCTCATATTCTCTCTCCAAAAACCACGTTGACCCTGAAAGGGTGCGGATAACGGACTGCCCCTTAGAGCTAATCCCAAGACCCCCGAGGGGGTTTCGACCTATCGGTCTCGTCAGTTGGGCGTCTATCCTGATTGGCGTCTATCGCCCTCGTTAATAACAACCGTTGTCTTCCCAAGCGCCCTCGGCATCTTTCATTTGTTGGTTGGCTTGCTCGTCTGCCTCGTACTCCCACTGCATAATGTTGAAGGCTTGCACAATCTGATCTTTCGTTGCTGTCAGGGACATAAAGAACTTCGAGCTGTGTACCCAAGCACCTTCATGCCATTCCCACGCTGTCCACAGGACTGATGGCACACCGTTGCTCGATGCAAGTTGTGGCACGAACTTGACGCTCTCTTCACTGAATGCTGTTTTCATGTTTACTCTCCGTTGGAAGCCCGCCACCTGAAAGGTGATGGGCGGTTGATGTTGCACTCAGTAGTAAGCTCTCCCGAACTCACTACTAAATACTTATCGAATAACAAAGCACCCTCAATCAAATGCCTATGCGCATGCCCACCTAGTATGAAACCTGATAAATCAGTTGATCGCCTCAATTCGGTATGTCGGTTGCTGTCTGGCTGTTGGGTACTTGCACACTGGATTACGACCGCCCCCGTTCTCGAAGATACTAGGATGCTTTACGGACTCGCTTAGCTACTGTGCTGAGTGGACTCTTGAGGGTACTAGGCTCTCTGTCCAACCTGATCGTATCGCTGTCAGGTGCGCCACCGAAGTGGGTAAGTAAAGAACGAATACTGAGATTAAATTGTGCGCCTGTTTAAACAGTAGTGCAAGCACTATTTGAACAATTACACTGTTATGGTGTTTCTATGTTTGGAAGACGGGGTTTTGCAAAATGGAAGACGGTCGTTTAAACTAGGTGCATAGAACGACAGCAGAACGAACGGCTGTTGCACATAAACCACACAGAGGTTCAAACAAGATGAAACAAGTAGTCAACACAGAAGATGCAATTGAGAACCATTCTCATGACATAAAGCCCGATTACTCTAGTGAGCAGATGCGAACAATGGTCGGGCGTACAACTGACACGCTAAGGCGTACAGACAGCAAGCCTACTGGTACAACTAAAGAAAAAGGTAAGCTCACAGCAAAGCAAAGAATGTTTGTTCATTACATAGTACAAGGCATGAGTAATAGGGAAGCATACAAACAAGCGTATAAGCCAAACACGACTAACGAGGGAACTATTGCTAGTAATGCACACAGGACTGCATCAGACCCCAAAGTAAGAGCCTTACTAGATGCTAGTCTGAGCAAGAGTGAGAACTCTTTGATTAATGACGAGCAGGCGATGAGACGCCATGTTATGGAAGAGTTACTCAAGCATAGTAGAGAGATGGATCATGATGGTCATAAGCTAAAGGCTCTAGAGCTGATGGGCAAAGCGGTGAGTATGTTCACTGACAGAGTAGAGAAGACAGTGGAAAATATATCCGCCGAGACACTCAAAGACGAACTAAGCAAACACTTGGCTCTACTTGATGCAGTGACCAAGCATTAACAATCCCTTGCATATCAATGACTTAGGTGCATGTGCCTGTTGTAGGTGTGTAAGGCTATATAACTACAGGTTATGGATATAAGGTCAAAGTGCCAATAAACACGGGAAAACACTTAGGTTACATAACTTCAGGTTATATAGAGGCTATGAGGTGACCTCTGTCAGCTGTATAAACAGCCTGTCATTTCCCCTATGAGCTCATAGGTGCTGAAATTTTTTGGGTGTCAGGCTTGAGTAATTCAATGTTTAAACGACCTGTTTACACAACCTGTTTAAACCTTCACCGAAACTAAGCTCACAACCAAGCCATGACCTTGTAACTAATCAGGCTATGCCTGTGGCCTGAGCCTCTATGCCTACGCTTGAGGGGTACGGCTTGGTGATTGGCTAGGCTGGTGACCCACCGTGGGGGCACACCCCTTTTTGAGCCGTGTGTCCATCAACCTCTATACATGGTAATTCCCACATCCCATCACATTTCCCCCAACCAATCGTTCTCATTCACACACCCCTCCCCCCAATCGTTCTCGCCCCTTGACTCCCCACCACATTCCATGCAAAATACCCCCTATAGGAACGTTCGTGTTTAAACAGGGGGGGGTATATATTTTGAAAAATAATTTACTTAGTCGCATTAGCGCTGTAGATGACGAGGTATTGTTAGCCAAGGGATTTGATCACTGTGTAGTGGGCATGACCTTGCGAGAAGAGGAATGGGTAGCCCTGTACGATGCAAGCTTAGTGGTCAAGGAGCTATCGAAAGACATGCCTTATAAAGATGCTATGGAGTTCTTTGAGTTCAATGTCCAAGGAGCTTATATGGGTCCTAAGACACCTATATTCATTTTTATGGATCAAGACAGTGACGCCTAAACAAAAATTAGCGTTGGAATTTATTAAGGCGTACATGTCTGTAAAAGGCTATGCACCTTCCTATAGAAATATTGCTCAAGGCTTGGATATCAAGAGTAAGTCCAATGTGCACAGATTAATTCATGCGTTAAGAGAGCAAGGCTTTATAGAGATCAAACCACATAAGATTAGATCAATCCAGATGGTTGACAGGTCAATCCAACAGGTCTCTGCTTTATGAGTCTACTGACTCGTGATGAGGTAGAGAAGTATTTGAGGGTCATCGAGTTGATGCCTCCTAACTCTCCTGATATAGCCAAGATCCACCAATTATTGATGGCGGATAAGAATGAAAGGTGCCGCGAGAACTTCATGCCTTTCGTTCAAGAGATGTGGCCTTCATTCATTGCTGGGCGGCATCATAAGATTATGGCAGAAGCTTTTGAGCGCGTGGCCAGTGGAGAGCTAAAGAGGCTCATTATTAATATGGCGCCTCGTCACACTAAGTCTGAGTTTGCATCCTTTCTATTGCCTTCGTGGTTTCTGGGTAAGTATCCTGAGAAAAAGATTATTCAAACAGCTCACACCGCTGAACTAGCTGTGGGCTTTGGTCGTAAGGTCCGTAACCTTGTAAATTCGCCTGATTACCAGAAGGTCTTTCAAACTAAGCTCTCAAGTGACTCAAAGGCCGCAGGGCGCTGGAATACATCCAAGGGCGGTGATTACTTCGCTATTGGTGTGGGCGGTGCTGTGACGGGTAAGGGAGCCGATCTCTTAATCATTGATGATCCACATAGCGAACAAGAAGCCATGCTAGGTAGCCCAGAGGTCTATGACAGGGTCTATGAATGGTATTCATCGGGTCCTCGTCAGCGTTTACAGCCGGGCGGGGCTATTGTGATCGTGATGACTCGCTGGTCTAAGCGGGACTTGTCCGGACAAATTGTAAAGAGCTCCGTCACTCGAGGCGGAGATCAATGGGAAGTGATTGAGTTTCCTGCCTTGATGCCTTCAGGTACTCCGTTATGGCCTGAGTTCTGGTCACAAGAAGAATTAGAAGCTATCAGAGATGAGATTCCAGTTGGTAAATGGAATGCTCAGTATCAACAGAACCCAACCTCAGAAGCAGGCGCCCTGATTAAGCGGGAGTCTTGGAGGATCTGGGAAAAGGAAACGCCCCCTGTTTGCGATTACATCATTCAAAGCTGGGATACCGCCTTTGAAACAAACAACAGGGCGGATTTTTCTGTCTGCACGACTTGGGGAATCTTTTATAAAACAGCCGAAGATGGCATGCAAGCGCCCAATATCATCCTGCTTGATTGCTATAAAGAGCGTATGGAGTTCCCTGATCTCAAGCGCAAGGCTCATGAGCTCTATTTGGAATGGGAGCCCGATACATTAATTATTGAGAAAAGGGCGTCTGGAGCTTCCTTGATCCAAGAACTTCGTCGCACAGGAATCCCGCTAATGGAATATACACCTAGCAAGGGTTCTGATAAGATAGCCCGTGTAAACGCCGTGACCGATTTATTTGCGTCAGGCTTTGTTTGGTGCCCTGAAACAAGATGGGCGGATGAGGTGATGGAAGAGTGTGCATCGTTTCCCAACGGCGAACATGATGACATCGTAGATAGTACGACCCAAGCGTTACTCAGATTCAGACAGGGTGGGTTTTTAAGGCTCGATACAGATGAACTAGATGAGCCCACCGTTCGCAAAAAACTCACTTATTATTGAAGACCAAAATGTCCATAGAAAAATCCTTATACCAAGCCCCTGTCGGTATCAATATTGAGATACAAGAACCTGAACTGTTTGAGGTTGAACTTCCAGATCTCGAAATAGAGATTGAAGTGGAAGAGTCAGATGATTTTTATGCCAACTTGGCTGAAGACATGGATGACCGAGAGCTCTCTTCTTTAGCCTCTGATCTGGTCTCCGATTTTGAAAACGATCAAGTATCTCGCAAAGAATGGATTCAAACCTATGTTGATGGCCTAGAACTGCTAGGTCTAAAGATTGAAGACCGAACCGAACCTTGGGATGGCGCATGTGGTATCTACCACCCCTTGTTAGCTGAGGCGTTGGTTAAGTTCCAAGCTGAAACCATCATGTCGATATTCCCTGCCGCTGGCCCAGTTAAGGCCAAGATACTAGGCAAAGAGACCCAAGACAAAAAAGAAGCGGCTGTTCGCGTCCAAGAGGACATGAACTATGAGTTAACCGAAGCCATGCCTGAGTTCCGCCCAGAAACAGAGCGTATGTTATGGGGCTTGGGTTTAGCTGGTAACGCCTTTAAGAAGGTTTATGAAGACCCGAATATTGGTAGAGCTGTTTCGTTGTTTGTGCCAGCTGAGGACGTCGTAGTGCCTTTTGGCGCCACGAATCTTGAGTCCGCCGAGCGTGTAACTCACGTTATGCGTAAGACCGAGAACGATATTCGCAAGCTTCAAGTAGGTGGATTTTACCGAGATGTTGATCTAGGCACCCCAAATAATACATTAGATGAAGTAGAAAAAAAAATTGCCGAGAAAACAGGCTTTACAGCAGTCTCTGATGAGCGCTATAAGCTTCTGGAGATGCAAGTTGAGCTTGATTTGCCCGGCTTTGAGCACGAAGAAGATGGCGAAATGACAGGTATTGCCCTGCCATATGTCGTGACCATTGAAAAAGGCTCAAATACTATCCTGTCTATCCGCAGAAACTGGAAGCCTGATGATGAAAACTACCGCCCCCGCCAGCATTTTGTGCATTATGGCTACATCCCGGGCTTTGGGTTCTATTATTTTGGTTTAATTCACCTGATTGGCGCTTATGCCAAGTCTGGCACGTCAATTATTCGCCAATTGGTAGATGCAGGCACTTTATCTAACCTTCCGGGCGGATTTAAAACTCGTGGTTTACGTATTAAGGGTGACGATACCCCAATCGCACCGGGTGAGTTCCGAGATGTGGACGTTGGTAGCGGTGCAATGCGCGACAACATCATGCCATTGCCATACAAAGAGCCTTCTCAGGTCTTGATGAGTCTGTTAAACCAGATTATCGAGAATGGTCGTCGCTTTGCCAACACCGCAGACATGCAAGTGTCAGATATGAGCGCTAATGCTCCAGTAGGCACCACATTAGCTATCTTAGAACGCACGTTAAAGGTCATGTCAGCCGTTCAAGCCCGTGTACATTTCTCTTTAAAGCAGGAATTAAAACTCTTAAAGGCCATTATTGCCGAGCATGCGCCTGAAGAATACAGCTATGAGCCCGTAGAAGGAAGCCGTAAGGCTCGACGTTCGGACTATGAAATGGTGGAAGTTATCCCTGTTTCAGACCCAAATGCGTCAACAATGGCTCAAAAGATTGTCCAATACCAAGCCGTTCTTCAGTTAGCTCAAAGTGCGCCTAACCTATACAACATGCCCCTCCTGCACCGCGATATGTTAGAGGCGTTAGGTATTAAAGAAGCCAGTAAGCTGGTTCCTTTGGCTGAAGATCAAAAGCCAACCGACCCCGTAACAGAGAATCAGAATGCATTAAATCTCAAACCCTTAAAAGCATTTGCTTACCAAGACCATGAAGCTCACATTCAGGTTCATATGTCAGCCATACAAGACCCCAAGATACAAAAGCTTGTGGGTCAAAATCCTAACGCCAATGCAATTGGGGCGGCAATGCAGGCTCACTTGGCTGAGCACTTAGGCTTTGCGTACCGCGTTCAGATCGAACAGCAGATGGGTATCAATATGCCACCTCAGATGGATGAGGCTGGTGAAGAGATTCACTTAGATCCAGAAATGGAAGCTCGCCTTACTCCACTCCTATCTCAAGCCGCACAACGTCTCTTGCAGAAGAACCAAGCAGAGGCCGCTCAAGAGCAGGCTCAGAAGCAAGCTGAAGACCCAATGCTTAAACTCCAGCAAATGGAAATTCAGATTAAGCAAATGGAAGTTGAGCGCAAGGCAATGAAAGATAAGATTGATGCCGCAACGAAGGCTGACCAACTTCAGATTGAGCGTGAGCGCATATCAAGCCAGAAAGAAATTGCGGGCCTTCAGGCTGGTGTTCAACTCTCTAAAAACAAAGACGGCATCAGTGCTAAAAAAGAACTTGAAGGATTTAAAGCCGGCATAGATCTTAATAAAGAGAAAGCCAGAATGGCTGTGGATATCGCCAAGACGCTTGATTCACAAGGGGGTGAATGATGGATGTGTTTGATGTGCTGTCAGCAAGGATTCTAGAGAAGGCTAATCATTTGTCCGAGGCCACCGCCACGGGCAACTTTGAGAACTTTGAAGAGTACAAAAAAACTTGTGGTGAGATTAGAGGCCTGCTCATCGCAAGGGGTTACGTATTAGGCCTCAAACAAGAAATGGAGCAAAAAGATGACTGAGTTGCTAATTGGTTCAAACCCCAATAGCCCGCAAGTCGTAGGGTCAATTAATTTTAATCACTCTGACGAAGAGAAAGCCAAACAACTCCCTGACCCTTCTGGGTATCGGATTCTATGCGCTATCCCTGAAATCGACAAAACATACGAGAGCGGATTAATCAAGGCAGATGAGACGGTGCATTACGAAGAAGTTCTAACCACTGTTTTGTTTGTAGTTAAGTTGGGAGAAGACTGCTACAAAGACGCAGGCAAATTCCCCACAGGGCCTTGGTGCAAAGAAGGCGATTTTATTCTAGTAAGGCCTAATTCTGGGTCACGGCTCATCATCCATGGGCGTGAATTTAGAATTATTAATGATGACTCTGTGGAAGCTGTAGTTCAAGATCCACGCGGCATCAAACGGAAATAAAGGAGAAACGTATGGCTAACTTAGATAAGACAGAATACAAGTTCCCAGACGAGCAGGATGATCTGGAAATTGAAGTTGAAGACACCACGCCAGAATCTGACCGTGGCCGTGAACCCATGCCTAAAGACATCGTTGAGGAGCTCGAACAAGACGAGCTAGAGAATTACTCTGACGATGTAAAGCAGAGGATGAAACAGCTTAAGAAGGTTTGGCATGACGAGCGCCGAGAGAAAGAAACGGCATACCGTGAGCGACAGGCAAGCATAGATGCTACAAAACGCCTTATGGAAGAGAACAAGCGGTTTAAACAGATAATCAATTCTGGTCAAACAGAATACGTGTCTGCCGTTAAACAGACTAGCGAGATGAAGCTTGATTCGGCCAAACGGGCATACAAAGAAGCCTATGAAAATGGCGACTCTGATTTGCTGATGTCAGCTCAAGAGGCAATGACCAAAGCCACAATGGAGTTGGAGCGTGTAAATAATTATCGCCCAACCCCTTTACAAGAGGAGCAGAATGTTGTACAAACACAACATCAGGCCCCTCGACCTGACCCAAAAGCGGTAGCGTGGCAAGAACGCAACCCTTGGTTTGGACAGGATGAGGAAATGACAGCCAGCGCATTAGGGTTACATGAAAAACTCAAACGCAGTGGCACTGTTGTAGGGTCAGAAGAGTATTACTCCACGTTGGACAAAACAATGCGGAAGCGGTTTTCAGAACATTTTACGGAGCCAGAAGAACCATCACGTCAGCGAACCACCACGGTGGTAGCACCGGCCAAGCGAACAACATCACCTCGAAAAGTGACGTTAAGGCAGGACGAAATGAGCCTAATCAAAAAATTAGGAATCACCCCGGAACAGTACGTTAGAGAAGTTTTGAAACTGGAGAAATAAAATGACTGAAAAAAGAATTGATCGCGATTTGCAAACACGAGATTTAACGGAGCGCCCAAAGCAGTGGTCGCAACCAGAGCTTCTCCCTGATCCGGAAAAACAACCGGGATTTGCATATCGTTGGATTCGTGTTTCGACATTGAACTCGGCAGATCCCCGCAACATCTCCGCCAAACTCAGAGAAGGATGGGAGCCAGTCACTGTTGAAGAACAGCCAAGATTTAAACTGCTAATCGATCCCAATAGTCGCTTTAACGGCAATATTGAGATTGGTGGGTTGTTATTGTGCAAGACCCCAGAAGAGTTTGTCCAGCAACGCAATGCGCATTATACCAAGCAAAGCCAAGCTCAGACGGAAGGTGTCGATAATAACTTTATGCGCCAAAGCGATGCCCGTATGCCGTTGTTTTCAGAAAAGAAATCAACCAGTACGCGTGGTTTTGGTAAAGGTTCTTAATTTAATTTATTGGAGTTAACATGGCTTATCCTACTGTTAATGCCCCTTACGGCTTCAAGCCAATCAACCGTCTTGACGGCATGCCATACGCAGGCGCTACGCGCCAATTGAACATTGCGTCAGGCTACGCCGCCAATCTTTTATACGGCGATTTGGTTATTGTTGTTACAGGTGGCGTAATTGAGAAGTTCACAGGCACAACTACTGGTTCACCAGTTGGCGTGTTCGTTGGTTGCGTATACACGAACCCAACAACCAAGCAACGTTTGCAAGCACAATACTGGCCTACTGGCACAGTGGCGTCAGATGCGACTGGTTATGTTGTTGACGATCCTAATGCAGTGTTCAAAGTTGCAGTGACAAACGGTTCTAGCGTTATGTCTAGCGCCGCTTTGGCATCTGTTGGGTCAAACATGTCTATTATTCAGGGCACTGGTAGCACTGCTACAGGTAATTCTGCTGTTTCAGTTCTTGCTGGATCAGAAGGCACTACCGCCGCATTGCCCGTTCGTGTAGTTGACGTGGTCCCTGAAACCGCAACTGGTGCTGACGCATTTGTTGAGTTGATCGTTAAGATCAATCTCCACCAGTACAACAACACTACTGGTGTATAAGGAGCTAAATCATGGCTATTTCACGCGCACAACAACTAAAGCAACTCTTACCGGGTCTGAACGCATTGTTCGGCCTCAAGTACGAGACCTATGCTGAACAACACAAAGAGATCTACGATACAGAGAGCTCAGACCGTTCGTTCGAAGAAGAAACAAAGCTTTCAGGCTTTTCTGCCGCACCTGTTAAAGACGAGGGCTCTGCTCTTTCTTATGACAATGCACAGGAAGCTTGGACATCTCGCTACAACCACGAAACTATTGCATTAGGCTTTAGCTTGACTGAAGAAGCCATCGAGGACAACCTCTATGACTCACTATCAGCCCGCTACGTCGCCGCATTAGCTCGTGCTATGGCATACACCAAGCAAGTTAAAGCCGCTTCAGTATTGAACAACGGCTTCACTGGTGGCACATATGCTGGTGGCGATGGTGTTGCTTTGTTCTCAGCCGCACACCCATTGGATGCTGGTGGCACTAACAGCAACATCCCTGCCGTTGCCGCTGACTTGAATGAAACTTCGTTGGAAAACGCAGTTATTCAAATCGCCGCTTGGACAGACGAGCGTGGCTTGTTAATCGCCGCTAAGCCAGTCAAGCTTTTTGTTCCTCCTGCATTGCAATTCGTTGCAACCCGCTTGTTGGAAACAAAATTGCGTGTCGGCACCGCTGACAATGACATTAATGCCATTGAAAACAACGGTTCAATCCCAGAAGGCTATACGGTTAATAACTACTTCACCGATACAAACGCTTGGTTCTTAAAGACTGACGTTCCTAACGGTATGAAGCATTTTATCCGTACACCATTGAGCAATTCAATGGACGGGGACTTCGACACAGGCAATGTACGCTACAAAGCCCGTGAACGTTATTCATTTGGTTATAGCGATCCACTCGGCATGTACGGTTCAGCAGGTGCTTAAGCTTTAAAGCAAGTACTTAGCTGTACAGACCCCGCTCACAAGGCGGGGTTTTTCTTTTGAACGAAGTACTGCACATACAAGCAGTTTTTTTATTCCTTAAACATGGTGTACACTACATAAAAAGGAGTAGTGTATGCCATACAAGATTGATATCTGTGGGATATATAAACTGGTTAATCGTATGACCAATCAATGTTATGTCGGGCAATCTCAGAGAGCGCAAAAAAGAATAAAAGAACATTTTCGATTGCTACGCTTGGATAAGCACCCAAATAAACATTTACAACATGCTTACAATAAATACGGTGCGGACAATTTCTACGGTGCTATTGAAATTGAATGTGAAAACGTTGAACAGTTAGACGCATTAGAAGAAGCGTTTTTAAACAATGATGCTTGGTTTGAAGAGCCTACAATTTATAACATTGCAGATTTTGCCAATGCTCCTATGCGTGGAAAAAGACATAGTGAAGAGGTTCGTCAGCGTATACGTTTGGGTAGAAGAGCTACAACTTTTGATTACCGCAGTGAAGAATATCGCGCCACCCTATCAAAAGCACATATGGCTCGCTTTCAAGAAGACCCGAAATTTATTGCAAAGCTTAAGCATATCCTCGATAATTCAGACAGGTCTTATGCAGAACGTGCAAGACAATTAAATGCGGACACTAGCTCCGTGCGCCGTCTTGCTATAAAATATGCTCATCTTAAAGGAAAGATATAATGGCACAAACTCGATTCTCAGGTCCCGTCGCATCAACAAACGGCTTTATCCCCCCAATCGTCACTACAGCTAACCTCCCAGCTTTTGCTTCGGTGCCCGCAGGTACTGTTTATATGGTGAGAGACAATGGCGTTGGTAATAATGAGTTCAGTCTTGTAATTAACACAGGCGCCGCTTGGGTTACCGCTGTTGGTGCCGCACTTAGCTAATAACTCTTATAACTAGGAGTTAAATATGGCTAATCCAATC
>Ga0209390_10003465_pt1 | contig 25586 bp, 21 predicted proteins | sample BON01_FD_187212 | JGI IMG/M metagenome (GOLD analysis project Ga0209390, IMG submission 187212) | Freshwater microbial communities from Lake Bonney liftoff mats and glacier meltwater in Antarctica - BON-01 (SPAdes) (version 2) | ecosystem: Environmental > Aquatic > Freshwater > Ice > Glacier... | reverse complement strand
GGGCATCTGCCGAGTGAAATTATAGTGAGCCAATTTGCCTAAATTTGGCCAAAATGGCCGTTTTTAGCCTCCTTGAGATCCACTTAAATATTTACTAACAAGCCATTTGGGTCCGTGGGACAGGCTGTATTTAATCATGAATCGCCCCGGCGGAGCGCGGCAGCGCGGGGATGGCGAGTCGCGAAGTGACTTGCCCCGGAGTGAACCAAGTGAGCGAAGGGGGTGACTGCCGCGGTTGCCCATTGGGCAATTGACGACCAAAGACTTCGTCTAACGATTGCGCCCGGGAGTTGATTTTTTTAGGGCCGAAGGGCAGTGACGGCGGGGCCGGGCGGTTCATGGCAGGAGGTAGCAGAGAAAACAGAGCGGAGGGGGGAGGGCTGTTTTTAATCATCCCGCAGGGCGCGAGATCGACTACGCACTTCAGCCGACGCGCCGGGGAGGGGGGGGCGGCGAGAGGCAGGGGGGGGGATTTGAACACGGATCGGACCGGGAGGCTACTCGATGCTTCCTTCAACTTACGGGCGTTTGCCCCAGCGGCGTTGTTCTTTGACCTCGAGAGGTTTGGCTTCGAGTTGGACGCCCGCGACGGCGGGGTGGTTGCGGAGGATTTGGAAGATTTCGCCACTGAGTTTCCAGTTGAGTGCGGAGGAGGCGTCGGCGACGGCGACGACGCGGTCCTCTTGGATGAAGCCAAAACTCGTGGAAGTGCTGCCAGATTGGCGGTCGAGGATGGGACGGAGTTCCTCTAAGAAGGCAGGCGTTTCGGCGTGGTTGGGATGCAAAATCCAGGTCACCTTTTTGATGTTGGAGCTGACGTAGTTGGCGAGGGGCATCACTTCGCGCACGTTGATCCGGGCCCCGTCGTCGCGGACCATAATAGAACCGGTGATAGCGACGGGAATGTTTTCGCCGAGCACCTCGCCAGATTCTTCATAGGCGTCGGCAAACATGTTGAGCGGAAGCGAGGCTTTCTTGGTGGCGAGGGTGAAGGCGACCCAAGGGCGGTTGTCCTTCTTGGCGAGTTTCTTTTGGATGCCGGCGACGATGCCACAGATGCGGAAGTTCGTGCGGTCCTCTTGCTCGAGCAGTTCGTCGACGTCGAAGGTGTCGAGTGCATCCGATAGGCCGGTGTAGGTGTTCATCGGGTGACCGGAGACGTAGAAGCCGAGGAGCTGTTTTTCGAAGGCGAGTTTTTCTGCCGAAGAAAAATCTTCGGCGGATTTTGGATTTTGGATTTTAGATTTTGAATGGCCCTGATCTGCGGCGGGCTCTGCGGCGAGCATGTCCAAGAAGTTGTTTTGACCGGCGGCGCGGTCGCGGGCTTGGGCGACGGCGTTGGCCATGGCACCGTCGATCCGCTCGAAGATGCTCTTGCGGGGTTCCCCCGCGAAGTCGAAGGCTCCGGTTTTGACGAGGTGTTCGAGCACGCGTTTGTTGGCAGACTTGGAATCGACGCGGGTCGCGAAGTCGTCGAAGTCTTCGAAGGAACCGTTCTCCTCCCGTTCTTTAATGATGCCGACGGAAGCGGCTTCACCGACGCCCTTGATGCCGGCGAGTCCGAAGCGGATTTTCATGCCGGGGACGGGCGCGAAGTTCTCGAAGGATTCGTTGACGTCGGGACCTTGGACGTCGATGCCCATGGCGAGGGCTTCGTCGATGAAGTGGGAAACTTTGTCGGCATTACCGAGTTCGGCGGTGAGGAGCGCGGCCATGAATTCGACCGGGTAGTGGGCTTTCAGATACGCGGTTTGGTAGGCAACGATCGCGTAGGCGGCGGAGTGAGATTTGTTGAACCCGTATTCTGCGAACTTGTTGAGGAGATCGAAGATTTCATCGGCTTTGGTCTTGGGGATGTCGTGGAACTCTTTGGCTCCGGCGACGAATTTGACGCGTTCGCGGGCCATGGCTTCGGCATCTTTCTTACCCATGGCGCGGCGGAGCATGTCGGCACCTCCGAGGGAGTAACCGGCGATGATCTTGGCGCAGGCCATCACCTGTTCCTGGTAGACGATGATGCCGAATGTCTCCTTGAGCACCTCTTCGAGCAGAGGATGGGGATAGGAAATAGTGGAGGGGTCGGCCTTGCCGCGAGCGTAGGCGGGAATGAACTGCATCGGACCTGGCCGGTAGAGGGCCGAGATCGCATTGATGTCGTCGATGGTCGAGATGCCGACTTGACGGGAGGCATTCTGCATACCCGGAGACTCGAGCTGGAAGACGCCGACGGTTTTACCGGCATTGAGGAGCTCATAGGTTTTGGAGTCCTCCAAGGAAATGGCCTCAATTGAGAAGTCGGGATCGGTCGAGCGGTGGACGTTTATGACGGCGTCGGAAATGACCGTGAGCGTCTTGAGTCCGAGGAAATCCATCTTGAGCAGGCCGAGTTTATCGACTGCTTTCATGGAGAATTGCACGGTAACGTCGCCCTCTTGGAGGGTGAGGGGAACGAAGTTTTCGAGCGGTTCATCGGTGATGATGATGCCGGCGGCGTGTTTGCCGGTGTTGCGCACCATGCCCTCGAGGACGAGTCCGGCGTCGACGATCTTTTTGGCGATGGGGTTGCGCTCAACCTCGGCGCGGAATTCGGCGGATCTTATGATGGAATCCTTGAGCGAGATATTGAGCTCATCGGGGATCATCTTGGCGAGGCGATCGGCTTCGGCGAAGGGCAAGTCGTTCACGCGGGAGACGTCGCGGATGACCATTTTGGCGCCCATGGTGCCGTAGGTGATGATGTTGGCGACGCAGTCGTTGCCGTATTTTTGGCGGACGTAGTCGATCACCTCGACGCGGCGGCGCATGCAGAAATCGATATCAAAATCGGGCGGGGAGACGCGTTCGGGGTTGAGGAAGCGTTCGAAGAGGAGGCCGAACCGCATGGGGTCGACGTTGGTAATTTTTAAGAGGTAGGCGACGAGGCAACCAGCGCCGGAACCACGTCCGGGACCGACGGGAATGCCGTGTTCTTGGGCCCAGGAGATGAAGTCCCAGACGACGAGGAAGTAGTCGACGAAGCCGGTGACGTTGATGATGGAGAGTTCGTAGCCGAGGCGAACGACGAGTTCTTGGGGGAGATTGAGGCCGGAGTAGTCGGGGGGCTGGGGCTTCTCTTCGGGAGGGCGTTCGTTGAGGAGTTTGAGTCGGGAGGCGACTGCGGGGTGCTCGGCGATGGCGTCGTGATCGACGTCGTAGCGCATTTTAAGCCCCTTGAGACAGAGTTTTAAAAGGTATTCGGGCGCAGGGAGACTGATCTCGGTCGGAATCGGGTAGCGGGGGTAGCGTTCAGAGCCTTTGGGGAACGGGATCTTGAGGTCGCACATTTCGGCGACCAGCTGGGTGTTGGTGATGGATTCGGGGATCTCGCGGAAGACTTTTTCCATCTCGGCCCGGGATTTAAGGTAAAACTCGGTGCCGGTGAACCGCATGCGGTTCTCATCGGCGATCTTCGAGCCCGTCTGGATGCAGAGCATGGCATCGTGGGGGCCGGAATCGCTTTCGTTGACGTAGTGCACGTCGTTGGTCGCAATGACCTTAAGATTGAATTCTTCGCCGAGCTTGAGGAGGCCAGGGATGATTTTTCTCTGCTCCGGGATGCCGTGATCTTGGATTTCGACGAAGTAGTTCTCGCGGCCGAAGATATCGACGAATTTGGCACAGGCTTCACGGGCATCCTCCTCGCGATTGTGCATCAAATGCTGGGGAACGAGGGAGGCGAGGCAGCCGGTGAAGCCGATTAATCCCTCAGAATATCGATCGAGGGTCTCGAAATCGGTGCGGGGTTTGTAATAAAAACCGCGAAGGTGAGAGTCGGAAACGAGCTTGAGGAGGTTTTGGTAGCCGGTGACGTTTTTGGCGAGGAGACCAAGGTGGTAGTAGGCCTTGCCGTCTTCGGCGCGGCCCTTCTTTTCGAGGCGGGAGCCGGTCGTCATGTAGAGTTCACAGCCGATCAGAGGCTTGATACCGGCAGACTTGGCGGCGTTGTAGAACTGAATGGCACCAAATAGGTTACCGTGATCGGTGAGCGCGAGGGCGGTCATGCCGAGCTCGGAAGCGCGGCCCATGAGGCGGTCTATGCGACAGGCTCCGTCGAGGAGGCTATAGTCGGTGTGAACGTGAAGATGGGCGAAACTCGGATCGGCGGGCACGGGGGGGAGTGGCGGGAAAAATATGGGGCAGGAAAGGCAGTCGGAGGAGGAAGAGAACGAGAATGAGAAAGATAAAGGGCACGAGAAAGATTTTTACTCTAAAAATGGGAAATGAATTTGCCGTTGACGGGGGAGTGACGGTTTGGCCTGATCTTCGTTTTTCCCTTTTCCAACAACGTCACAAGACATGCCCATCGAAATCAAAATCCGTAAAAGCGAGCCAGTAGACCGTGCCCTGCGCCGTCTCAAAAAGAAGCTCGAGCGCGAGAACGTCATCAAAGACGTGCGTGCCAAGCGCTACTTTGAAAAGCCCTGCGCCAAGAAGCGCCGTAAGACCAAGGTCATGGCTTTCACGCAGATGCTTCGTAATCGTCACGAGGCCTAAATTTTACGCTGACCTTCGATTTGGAGGTCGATTCAATTTACAGCCGCGCCCAACGAACGAAGTTCGGGGCGTGGTTTTTTGTGTTTGATTTGCATTTCGAGTTGCTGATTCAGCAGTCTGAGTTCGAGTTTTGTTTTAGTCGCAATGCCTTCTGATTCCGCCCAGCCCACGTTGGCCCTTTCTTCTTGTTGGAATTCGTTCCGTCACAAGGACGGCTACAAAATGCTCAAAGAGATTAGGAACATGGGGTTTGATTACGCGGAACTGAGCCACGGTATCCGAATCGTGCTGGTCCCGGGAATTCTGGAAGCGGTGGAAGAGGGATGGATCAAGATCACGTCGACGCATAACTTTTGTCCGTTGCCCACGGGCATTAACCACGCGGCGCCAAATCTGTTTGAGCCTTCTAGTTCCCGAGCGCAGGAGCACGACCAGTGGCTTCGGCACACGAAAAGATCGATCGATTTTACCGCGCAAGTGGGAGCCAGTTTGATGGTCACCCATTTGGGGAGCGTGCAGTTTTTGTGGTTTAACCCCAGTGGCAAGGTGAGTAAGTATTTGAAATCTCATCCGAATATCGATCCGACGAAGGACGAAGGTTATCAGAAGGTTCTGACGAAGGCGGTAGAGAAGCTGCGAGCGCGGATGGGACCTTATTGGGAACAGGTGGAATCGAGTTTGGAAGAGATCCGAGCGTATGCGCTGGAGAAGAACGTGCGGATCGCTTGCGAGAATCGCGAAAAGTTCCAAGAGCTGCCGGTCGATGTTGACTACGCGGAGTTTCTCGAGGCCATGCCGGCGCCTTCACATTGTGGGTATTGGCACGACACGGGGCATGCCCAGCTCAAGCAGCAGATGGGGTTACTCAATCATGAGGAACATCTGCAGAAGAACGCTTCGAGATTGCTTGGATTCCATCTGCATGACGTGAAGGGTGGCGATGATCATCAGCCGATCGGGCATGGCGAAATTGATTTCGACATGATCAGTCGTTTCTGGACCCCGGAGCAGCGTTTGACGCTTGAACTGAGTCCGCGGGTTTCGCCCGAGAACGTGCTCGAATCTCGGGAGAAGGTGCTGATGTTAATCGCGAAGCGGTTCGGATAGAGGTTCCGGTGCAAAGGAGGCGAGTGAGGGTGTTTGGCTCAGGGGCACGGTTTTTAACCACGAATGGACCCAAAAGGCTTCGTCTACCGACTACGCACGGTGGGGGTATTTGCCGGCTCACGCTTTCACCGCAAAAGGAGATTGAGCGAACGAAGCTTCGCAAGATGGCATCGGAAATCGAAATAATTTTTAGAACATAAACGGATAAAATCAAACGTGATAGGAAAGTTTTACACCTATTAATGGACACACGTCTAAGGTGGTTAAGCAGTTGGGTTTTCGGGGAGGAGTTCGGTGATCCAGCGGCGGTGGGGGCCGGAGAGGGTGATGGTTTCCAGGTCGGATAGGGGGACCCAGATGGTGTCGATGGGGAGGGGGGCCGGGGCCGGGAGTTTTTTCATCGTTTCGGTGAAAGCGTAGCGGGTGATGGCGCGTTTGCGGATGGCGATGGTGGGGGCGGAGGCGATGGACTGGGGCGGCAGACCGAATGTGGTCGCGTCGGGGAGTTCGTATTGGCCGGCGAGGCGTTTAGAATTAATGGCGGCGCGGTGGAGGAGGATGGCGTTATTTTCAACACACCAGGCGCGGGTGAGGGCAACTGGCTCGATTTTCTTGGGAGCGAGACGAGGATAGGTTTCGGGGTCGCCAGCGGCACAGCCGGAGCAGTGGACGCGGACGGGACACACGGTGCAAAGGGGGTTACGGCGGGTGCAGATGGTGGCACCCAGCTCCATCATGGCTTGGTTATGATCTCCGGGAGTCTGGCGATTGAGCAGATCGTCGGCGAGGGGGGTGAAGACCTTTGCGGCGGCAGTGCTGTCGCGGAACGGGGTGGAGTTGGCGGTGAGGCGAGCGAGGATGCGGACAACGTTACCGTCGACGCAGGCGGCGGGTTGGTCGAGGGCGATACTGGTGATGGCGGCGGAGGTGTAGGGGCCGATACCGGGGAGAGATTGCCATTCCTCGGGGGTGATGGGGGCTCGGGGCAGCGCGACGTAGGCTTGGGCCAGGCGGTGGAGGTTGCGGGCTCGGGAGTAGTAGCCGAGGCCTTCCCAGAGTTTGAGCACGGTGGCTTCATCGGCGGCCGCCAGGGTGGCGAAATCGGGTAAAGTGGCGTGCCACCGCTCAAAATACGGGAGCATCGTTTTCACCTGCGTTTGTTGGAGCATAAACTCGCTCACGACCGTGCGATAGAGGGAGGGGTTTTCGCGCCAAGGGAGATTCCGGCGATGGGTTTGATACCAGTCGAGCAGATCGCGGCGAAAGGCTTTGAGAGCGCGGGGCGGGAGGGTGGTTGGATTCAAAAGGGCGGGGCGGTGGAGCGCGGTGAGGCAGTGATTTCTTTTAACCGCAAGGAGAGAGTGAGGATGGAGATGGTGCGATCAAAGATCGTGCCCCGGAAGAGGTGATGAAATGAGTGCCCAGAATGGGTAATTGAAGAACAAATGGACACCAAAGGCTTCACCTACCGGTTACGCACGGAATTGTTTTTTAGACGGAGAGGGAGGCGACTTTTCGGAAGAGGTGGAGAGAAGGATAACGATAATTATAATGAGAAAGAAGGCGAAACGGGGCACCTGATGGGAGCGATGGCGAGAGGGGTGGTGACGTTTTGTCTGGGCGGCAGAGGAAGATTGGTTTTGTGCTGAGGGAGCTATTGATGGCAAATGACGTATGGCTAAGAAACTTCCCGCCGATCCGAATGCGCCGAAGACGCTGAGCACCTACACGGTGAAGTTGGATGGTGGGCAGATGGCGAAGCTCGAGCAGGCGTGTCTGCGCAAGGGCTGGGATCGCATCGATGTGGCGTATGCTCGGTTTGGGTTTAAGGGGCCGAAAGTGAATGTGACCGGTTACAATAGTGGCAAGGCGTTGGTGGCGGGGAAGGGGACGGAAGAGTTCGTGACGATGACGCTGGAACCGGAAGTGACGGGTGAGGTGCGGCTAGGATATGACGAAGTGCTGAATCCGGAGTGGTTTGAGCCTCATGCAGGAATGGATGAGAGTGGTAAGGGCGATTTTTTTGGTCCGGTGGTGGCGGCGACCGTGATTGCGGATCGCAACGCGATTAATGCGTTGGTCGAGGCCGGGGTAAAAGACTCCAAGAAGATTGCGGATACCCAGATATTGCGACTGGACCAGATTATTCGAAACACCAAGGGGGCGACGGCGGAGGTGTGTTATTTTGGGATGACTAAATACAATGAGTTGATGGCGCGACCGCGGGCGAATCTGAATAGTTTGTTGGCGTGGATGCATGGTATTGCGTTGATCAAGGCGCTGGAGAAACAACCGGTCGCGCGGGGATTGTTAGATCAATTTAGTAAGACTCCTTTGGTGCAAAACGAACTGAAGCGAAAGAAGGTGACGGGCTTTGAGTTGGATATGCGCACCAAGGCGGAATCGGATCCGGTGGTGGCGGCGGCTTCGATCGTGGCGCGGGCGGAGTATGTGCGGATCATGAAGAAACTGTCGGATCAGTTCGGGACGACTTTGCAGAAAGGGGCGAGCGCGATGGTGAAAACGCAGGCGATCGAGATTATGGACAAACTGGGCGCGAAGGCGCTGGGCGATTACGCGAAACTTCACTTCCGGACGGCTTACGAGGTGGTGAAAGAAGCGGGTCGTTTGGAGGAACTCCCCCTGAAGGAACCGAAGGAACGCTCGGAGTGGAAGCGATGAACTCATGCTTCGATTTTAATTCGATGATTTAGTTATGCCAAAGCGTCGCCAACTTCGGGGGTTCGACCTCAAGCAGCTCGATGGTTATGAGTGCTTGATTGGCGTCGATGAAGCAGGGCGAGGCGCGTTCGCGGGACCGGTTTCCGCGGCGGCCGTCTTAGTCACCCGCGAGTTCTTGGATGGTCCGTGGGTGGCGGCCAATGCGCGGCGAATCAATGACTCCAAGCAACTGACGGCGGGGGAAAGGGATTTGTTGTGGTTGGACTTTGAGTCCCTGATGGCGGAACGAAAAATCCACGCTCATTATAGCTTGGCGGATGTGGCCGAGGTTGAGCAGTTCAACATTTTGGGAGCGACGAAGTTGGCGATGCGGAGAGCGTTGGGAGGCATTTATCAACCGTCCGCGTTTGAGCAGAAGCGCGAGCCCGATCTGTTCGCCTCGCAAGAGGAGGTCGCAAATTTCCAACCGCAGGTATCTGCCCGAATTTTAGTGGATGGATTGCCGTTAAAACACTTTCCATACCCCCATGTGGGAGTCGTGCACGGGGATGCGCGTTCGTTGTGCATCGCGATGGCATCGGTGATCGCAAAGGTGTCGCGTGATCGACTCATGGACAAACTTCACACGAAGTTCCCCGACTACGGCTTCAATCATCATAAAGGCTACGGAACGGAAGAACACCGCGAGGCGATCTTGCGGGTGGGCCGCTGCGTGCACCACCGGGCGATGTTTTTAAGGAAGTTGATGGCGACGCGGGTGGATCCGAGGCAGGACGAGCTGTTCGACGCTTAAGCAGGTGATTTTTAGAGGTGTAATATTAAGGACGATCATGGTTAGGGTGGGGTTTTAACGGATGCCTTCAAAAAAACACACTTCACTGGACAAGGTCTTGGGGCGGCTGGATACGCTGGATTCAGTGAATCTGACCAATTTGGTGCAGCGGTTGGCGCGCGAGCGGGGGTTGTTTGAGGATATTTTCAATACGCTCCAAGAAGGGGTTTTGGTGATCAATCCCGACGGGGAAATCGAATATGCCAATGCGGCGGCGCACCGCTTGATCGGTCTCAATAATGATGAGCTGATGGGGCAGTTACTTTGGCGATTGGTGCCGGGGCTCAGACCGTCGTTGGGCGTTGTGCTCGAGGACGGGGCGATGCCGATTGTGACGCGTGAATTTGAGCTGACCTATCCGGAACCGCGGACGGTTCGCCTCTACATGGTACCGTTTCATAGCGATAACGCGGGCGATCGAAATCGATTCGCCGTGATTCTCACGGACGTGACCCGAGATAAGGCATCCACTGAAGAGCTCATTGAAAATGAGCGCACCTCTTCGATTCTATTGTTGGCGGCGGGAGTGGCGCATGAGTTGGGGAATCCACTGAATTCGCTTAATATCCATTTGCAGTTGATCGAGCGGAAGTTGAGGCGATTGAAGGCTTCGACCGCGGAGGTGGATAAATTGACTGATTCGATCGAAATTTGTCGGGGTGAAGTGGATCGCCTGGATGGGATCATCAATAATTTCCTGCAGGCGATCAAACCGCAGCAGCCCGATCTGGGCGAGTTGAACATGGTCGAGGTGCTGGACGAAGTGTTGCAGTTTCAGCAGAACGAAATGCTCGATCGCGATGTCACGGTGGATGCTGAAAGTGTGCCTGACCTGCCGATCATCATGGCTGATCGGAACCAGCTGAAGCAGGTGTTTTTCAACGTGATCAAGAACGCGCTCGAAGCGATGGAGCCGGGAGGGCGTTTAAAGGTCGGGACTCGATTTGATGATGACTCGGTTTACCTCATGTTTGGCGATACCGGGTCGGGGATTAAGCAGGAAGATTTACTGAGATTGTTCGAACCTTACCATACGACCAAGCCGGAAGGGAACGGACTGGGATTGATGATCGTGCAGCGAATTATGCGTGAACACGGCGGCAAAGTCGGCGTTGAGAGCAAGCACGGCGTGGGCACGGTGGTGACGTTGGATTTTCCGCGAAAAGACCGCCGCGTGCGGATGTTGGGTGCGGGGAGCGAGAACAACGTTTAGAAGGCCGCTGATGACAACCGCTTAGTTCTTGTCGATGTCGAGTGGGGGATTCGAGTAATACTGTTCTCTCGGAGACGGCTCGGAGCGATCGACGGCCGGCGGAGAATAGGTCGGCGCGGGAGAAGACGATGGGGCAGGTGGAGTGTAAGACGGCGCAGTTGGTCGAGGGAGGGGCGAGGAAGCTGGGCGAGTCACCACCGTGTTGTTGCGAGGTGCGTGGGGGACGACGGGCAGTCGACTGATGCGCGGGTCTGCCGGTTCGAGGTTGCGGGGGACTCCTCGTAAATTGGGACTGGGGGAGGGGCGATTGTCGACGTTATCACGGTTCCGATCGCCGCGGTTCGGACGTTCACCGCCGGGGGAATTGTCGCCTCCTGGAGGCCGTTGATCGCGATGGTCATGGTCGACGTAACCCGGCGGTCTCCCGCGACCACGATTCACGCGATCCCGATATGGGGTTGGATAGCCCCAGCCGGGACCGGGATACGGAAACCCTGAGTAGTAATAGTCGTCGTTAAAGGACGGGTAACCGAACGGGTAATAGGCATCCCACCAGATGCGGTTTTCGGCCCGACGAGGTTGGGTCAGCACGACGATGTGTTGTTGATTAAATGTCGGGACGCCGGCAATTTCGGTGAGGAATCCGCCCTGCACTCTGCCGCGAAACAGGAGTTCGGCTCGTTCAGGGTCGTCGATTAGCTGGTCTTGAGGGCGGACAAGTCCGCTCGCCAGAAGGGTATCGCGAGCGAAGGAAATTAGTTCGGCGCGTTGTTCGTCGGCGATTTCCTCTCCCTCGGATAGAAATAGCAGCACGGCGTAGGTTTGAGGAGGGGGGGGCGCTGGCGGAGGGGCTTCGGAGTAGACGGATTCGCAACCGGTGAGAGCAGCAAAAATGGTTGCGAGGAGCGAGAACCGGAGGATGAGCGGGAAAGTTTTCACGGGGATGATCGAGGGGTTAATGAAGAGACCGCCCGGGAGGGACTCGGTTCCGTCTCCCAGAATTTAGGGCGCGGGCTTTTAAGGAAGAACTGGGAGTCGGGGAAAGCTAACGGACGGGCGAGGGGGGCTATCGCTTGGTGAGCCGGGTTTTGGGCGCGATGTTTCGCTGATCCAGAATATCGTGGATGCGCAGAATCGTGTCCAGAGAGTAGCCGGGTTCCATGTGGTGGACAATTTTCAAGGGACCGCCGTTGTTGCCCTCGAGCATTTCGTCGAGCCAAGTGACGATTTTCTCGGGATCGGATCGTTCCAGCAAGACGTCCACGGGAGGGGCGATGTTGATTTCGAACTCTTCCCCAAATTCGGCCCTCACTGCGGAGACGTTGGTTTTTGAACCGGTATCGAGAATATGGAGGTTTTCGACCGAGCTCAGCGGCTCGAGCAGGTGATCGGAGTCGCCACATGAATGCCAGCGCAAGGGGCCAAGTTCTTGGCCCATGCGATTGGCGAAGGGGACGATAAATTCGGTGTATTGATCGGGACCTAACATCGTGCCCGAACATTCACCCACGTGAACGGAAGTTACCGGCAAGTTGGCGAGGGCTGAATAGTGTTCAATGAGACCTCGATACACGTCTGCGATCCAGCCGTGTAACTCGCGAACGAGGTCGGGATCGTCCATCATGAGAATGAAGATCTCCTCCCCAAATAGCTTCATCGAGGTGGTGATAAATCCATGGATGGTCGCCCGGCCGGAAGTATCCCAAAAGTAGGGAGGGATGATTCGGTAGTCGGGTTTGGTGGATTGGAGTCGCCCAATCTCGGCGTCGAATTTCTTGATCAAGGGGGACTCAAGGAGGGCTGCCACCGTCGGGAGTTTGTCCGGAGTTTGGATTAGTTGGGCCAAGGGGCGAACTTCGATGTCCGAGTCTTTGTCGGCATCGCAAAAGAACTTCGCGCCGGCGGCCAATCCGACGATTAGGTTGGGCTGAATGCCGCCGACGATAATCTGCTTTTCGAGGGTGTGTTCGATCTGCCCGAGATTGGATTCCATGTTATAGATCGGGTAACCGGCGAATCGCTGGTCCAAATACTGGTCGATGGCATGATCTTGGTCCCACTTATATTCGGGATCGAAGTAGTAGCGTTCATCGAAATTGAATCCGGCGGTTTGATGAAGCCACCCTTTGCTGACGCTGCCTTGAATCTTAATCATATACGATTTTCGGTTGGAGGATTATTGAAAAATCGAGCGGGGACTGCTTAAGCCATGGGGCAAAATATTGATGACGTCGAAGGGAATAGAATTTTCATTGTTGTTTCATGGCGGAGTAGCGCAAAGCGGCGTAAATCGGATTTTAGCGGGATCAAGTTACGGCTTAGATGGCTGAGATACCGTTTGACGTTGTTGATGAACGAATTGAATTCCCGAGTTTGTAGGTGATTTACGAATACTTAATTCAGGACCCGCATCAGGGTTATGGACCTCAATTTCTACGGGCCATGCACGCCCGATTTGGCTGGCGCGCGGTGGGTATCTTCACCTTCGAACGGCGATTACCTCGGCGTCCTCCGGAACTGCGAAACCCCGATTTGGTGGCGGCGTGTTATTATGTGCCGCCGGAGCGGTTAGCGGTATTTTGTGAGCACTTGAAGCGGCACCACCACGTCGCTGCGGTGGTGCCTCACGGCGAGGAAACAGTCAAAGCAGCGGCCTAGTGTAGCGGAATCGCTGGACTTGGGGATTTGGCCTCGGGAGATGTTGGCGCGGTTTCGCGACAAGGCTCGTCTGAAGGCTTACCTCGCTGAGGTTGATCCTGGTATTCGTCTCAACTTCGCCCAAATGGTGGTGGCGCCGGCGGATGCTCTCGCCTTCGCGAGGGAAAATCAGCTTTCGCGATTTGTGATCAAACCCAATGACGGCTCCGGCCATATCGATATTGGTTTTTTCGACGGCGATGTAACCGGTTCTCTCCTCGAAGCACATTGGGCGCGAAGCCCCGACACGAGTTGGCTGATGGAAAGCTACATCGAAGGGGACGAATACCACTGTAACGGTCAGGTTGATGCCGAAGGGAACATTACGATTATCGATGTGGGCCAAAGACATGTGATCGAAACTCGCGATCGCGGGGTGATTAGCACCCGAACGGATCAAATATTGACCACGAATGCGATGTTCAGGCAAATCGTCGACTATACGAGGAGGGTCATTACGGCGTCGGGCCTGCGACGGTTGCCGTTTTATGCCGAATTAAGGGTCGATGCCGATGGCCCGGTATTACTGGAGTGTGCCGCACGCTTGATCGGAGGCAGCTGGGCCGATATCCAAGGCGCCATGCAAAGCGCCGACTTCGATCCGTTTGATTTGGCGGCACACTATTATGGTTCCGCAGAACCCTATGGAGAAATCGGGTTAGATTGGGCACACTACGATTCGCAGGTGTTATTTATAGTTCGAGGAGTCTGCCCCGCTCCCGTTACAGTGTATTCACTCAGTGGATTTAAGGAGATAGAGGCTTGGTCAACTTTTTATAGATGGACTCAGAGGCCCTGCATTGCCCAACGACTCATGGCCACCGATAGTTTGGTGAATTCTCCTTACGCGATAATACTTCGGGTTCGAGATGTCACGGAAATGGACGTGATGGAAGCACGGGTGAGAACTCCTTTGAAATGGAATGAAACCGCTCCGACGTTGAAGCAACGTTTCACCCTCGTGCGACATGGGGTGGGCCGTCGGATACGCGGTCTTGTGCTAAAGTGGGCGAGATTTGTCAGCGCACCTTTGATGCGGAAAATTTAACCTCGACGCGGCCGGAGGGGGGCGGGTTCGTCCGCAAAGAATAAGCGTGAGATTCACGACACGACACGAAGCGATTTGAACCCGGAGCGTTTGGCGCGGCGGGCAAATTGACACGGGGCGGAAGCAAGTGGCGGTCTCAAAATCAAGCAGTCGTGCACCGGGTTGGAGGGGTAACCGCGGCGTCCCAAATAAGGGGAGGATTTCTAGTCCCGAAAAGTCGGGAGGCGGGTCAGAACGTCACACCTAGGCTTGACCGTGAGAAAGGGGGTGTTGAGATGGGAGGATGATTCCGACGATTCTCATTGTGGATGACGAAAAACACACTCGCGAAGGTTTGCAGCAAGCATTGGAAGACAGTTTCGACGTTTCGGTGGCTGCGAGTGCCGACGAGTCATTTAACCTGATGGCGGTGCAGGAGTTTGACGTGATCGTCACGGATCTGCGGATGCCAGGAAAGAGTGGGTTAAAGGTGATCGACAAGGCCCTCTCATTGCCGAACCGGCCGGCGGTGCTGATGATGACCGCTTATGGCAGTATTGATACGGCGGTTGAGGCGATGCGACGAGGGGCAGTCGATTTTCTAACGAAACCAGTTAATATTGAACGACTTGAGATATTGATTAACCGGGCGCTCAAGAGTCGGACGCTGGAAGTGGAAGTGAAGCAGCTGCACGAGCGGTTGGACGAGCGATTCAATTTCGCAGGAATTGTCGGTGATTCACCTCGTTTGGTGGAGGTGATTGAACGGGTGAAACTGGTGGCACCCTCGCGAGCGACAATTTTGGTGGAAGGGGAATCTGGCACGGGGAAGGAGCTGATTGCGCAAGCGATTCATCAATCGAGTCCTCGAGCGCGGAAAGCGTTCGTCGCGGTCCATTGTGCGGCGCTTTCGGAAAATCTGCTTGAGAGCGAGGTTTTTGGGCACGAGCGAGGTTCGTTCACGGGCGCGATGGAGCGTCGGATCGGGCGATTTGAAGCGGCGGATGGGGGCACGCTTTTTCTCGATGAAATTGGAGAGATTTCGGCTTCGATTCAGGTGAAGTTGTTACGCTTTTTGGAGACGAAGACGATCGAGCGGGTCGGTGGCACTAAACCGATCGAGCTGGATGTGCGCCTCGTGGCGGCCACAAATCGGAGTCTTGAGTCGATGGTCAAGGAAGGCACGTTTCGCGAGGATCTGTATTTCCGGCTGAATGTGGTGAGTATTGTGATGCCGCCCCTGCGGGATCGGACGACGGACATCCCCTCGTTGCTGGCTCATTTTCTGAAGCATTTTGCGGATGAGAATGGCCTGCCGGTGCCAGCGATGGAGCCGGGGGCTTTGGCGACGATGTCGAGTTACCGTTGGCCGGGTAATATCCGCGAATTACGGAATTTTTGTGAAAATACGGTGGTGCTGCAACGAGGAGGTAAAGTCTCGGAGTTCGATTTGGATTCGAAATATCGCGGGCAACTCTTGGCCGAAGATGCTGGAGCGGAGGGGGCGGGGGCTCCGTTGCGATCTTCATTATCGGTTGAAGATAATGAAAAACGACTCTTGCGAGAGGCCCTGATTAAGTCGCGAGGGAACCGGACGCAGGCGGCGAAATTGATGGGAATCAGTCGACGCACGTTGCACCGAAAATTGGCGATTTGGCCCGAACTTGATGTCACCGATTGATGATTACCTGCCGTGAAATAAGTAGGTCAGGCGCACGATGACCGGACAAAATGTGATCCATTGGTTGGAGCAGGGGCGGGGGGCCACCGTGCTCAAATCGCTCGCGTTGCTCCTCGGCTTGGTGGCGTTGTCGGTGACGGTGGCTTATAAGCAGTTTCATGGGCCCCGGACCGAGGAGACGCTGCGGCAGGCCGATCTGGGTCGCTCGGTTGCGGCAGGGCAAGGCTTCACGTCGTCGATTAACTACCCGCAGGTGCACGCGACGCTGGAGCGCCGGGGGCAGTTGTTTGATCAACAAGGTCGGATGCCCGAAGTCTATCAGGCACCTGGTTACGCGGTGTTGATCGCCGGAGTTTTGGCGGTGCTCCCCGATGGGCTTTATCAGTCGATCTTTGATCATGCGCCGACGCCGCCCGACGGGTTTGGGGCCGACTATGTTTTACTGCTGCTTAATGTCGTTCTGCTGTGGGTGGCCGCCTTGCAGACTTGGCGACTGGGGGCGCGATTATTCGATGCCCGAGCCGGAGGGTTGGCGGCGCTGGTGGTGATGATTTCGACCCCGATTTGGGCGCACGTGGTGGCGGTGGATGGGACCGCTCTGGTCATGGTGTTGGTGCTGGGGCTGTTCCAGGTGTTGACGGTGGCGGACGAGGCCGTGGTGGCTGGTAAGTCTGGTCACGGCGCGTGGTTGGGGGCGGGGGTATTGGTGGGGCTATTGTTTTTAACCGATTATCCATTGGGCATGTTGGGGGTGGTGGCGGCCGGCTTCGCCGGAATGCGAGGCCGTTGGGGGGGGAGTGCGCTGTTGTTACTGGCGGCTTTGCTGGTGGTTTCGCCGTGGGTGATGCGAAATATTAACGTGATCGGGTCCCCGGTGGGGCTGGCCTCCCAAGGGCTCGCGCTCAAGGCCGGAGATAGCACGGCGGATCCGACGACTTGGCGCACCACCTTAGCGGCTAAACCGCCTGAACTGAATCTCAACAAACTGGGTAATAAAACGCTCACGGCGCTAAAACGGGCCCTGAGCGATGATTTGTGGTCCGGGGGAGGCATGGTGCTAACGGCATTTTTCGTGACCGGCTGGATCTACCGGTTTCGGCGAGAGGGCACGAACCGGTTGAGAACCTTATTTGCGGTCGCGCTGGGGGTGATGATTTTGGCCCAAGGGTTGATGAACTCGGGAGAAGGCGAGCGGCCGGCGGTCACGGTCGCGGCCCCTTTGGTGATTTTGTTTGGGGCGGGTTTTTTCTCGGTCTTGGTGGCCAGTAGTTCGGCGCTCAGGGCGTGGCCCAAGGTGGCGGCGGCGGGATTGTTGGTGTTGCAGGGATTGCCACTGGTCCATGATATCGCGGAGCCGCGCCGGATTCACTTCAGCTACCCCCCTTATTTTCCTTCATTTTTTATGGCGCTGGGGCAGGAGATGAAACTGCGAGCCGGCCCGGTGGGGGGGTGGATGGCAGATGTGCCGGCGGGCGCGGCGTGGTATTCGGGGGAGCGAGTCTGGGCGCAACCCGCGTCACTGCGGGATTTTTACGCGGTGCACGTGGAACAGCCTATTTTGTCATTGGTATTGACACCGGAGACGCTGGATCGGCCGTTTTTCGCGGAATTAGCGGGTGATAATACCAGCACTTCGCGTTTCGGGGAATGGGGTAGAATCTACACCGGACTCATCTCGGGGCGGATGAGTGGAGCGTTTCCACTTTCTGAATCTCAGCAGATGTCCGAGAACCTTTATTTGCTCCGAGATCCGAGCTGGAATCGGCGACGGGGAAAATGATTTGCATCAATTGCAGGACCTACGTAGCTCCTCTTGTAAGTTGCCGATGAAGAAGCGTTGTTTAATCCCCCTATTTTTTGCTTTGAGTTTGACTCCAGGGTGGGCTGTTTATGCCCCCATCCCAGAGGAAGAACTCGGCCAAGCACTCACCGTTAAAATCGGTAGCGGAGTCTATCACGACTCTAATATCTTCGGAGGAGCGACTGGCGAAATATCCAGTATGGTCTACCGCCTCTCGCCGTCGTTGAGCTATAATTCATCGGTGTCGCCGCAGACATTCATGTCGGCAAGCTACGACTTTAACTATGATCATGTGGTTGATCGTCCGCTGAATAAGTCTCTTTCCAGTCACTTTTTTAAAGGTCGCATTGCGCATTCGATCAGCCCGCGTTCAGAAATTGATGTAAATGTGAGTTACTCGATGGTGCAAAACCCAGAGTCGTTACTGGCGGGGGTGCCTCTGAATACCGATCAATCGTTCGATAGCTCGCAGGTCGATTTCAGCTATTCCGGCACATTATCCCAGCGGATGGGATTTACGTTCAAAGGGCGAAATTCCACGTTTGGCTACGATCTGGCTAATCTTTCGACCCAGTTAGACCGAAATGAGTTTTTGTTCGGGGTTTCGGCGGATTACGCCTACGCTGAGACGACGAAGTTGCTGGGAGAATACCGCTATCAAAACGTGGCTTACGTTACGGGCGGCGCGTTGAAGGATAAGGACTCCAATTACTTGCTCGCGGGGTTTGATCACGCGCCAAACGAAAAAACGTTAATATCCATGCGAGCGGGAATGGAAATGCGGTCTCGTTCCGGAGCGCCGGATGACGATGCCCCGTATGCCGAGATCACCGGGAGTTATCGTTACACCGAGAACAGTTTTGTCTCCGCAGGCTATGTCCGCACGATCGAAGAAAACTCCAATGTCGATCTCTACACTGACGTGGAGGTGAATCGATTCTTCATCAATGTGCAGCATGCGATCACGGCGCAGGTGTTTGGATCGATGCTCTACAACATCGAACCTTCGGTGTTGAAGGGACGGGCGACGATTGCACCGGACCAAGATGAGGTGACCCAGCGGGTAGGATTTGCCCTCACTTACCGGCCGGCTCGGCACTGGACGGTCGCAGGCACGATAGATCTGGATATTACGGAATCGGACGACGCGAATCGCGACCTCAAGCGCGACCGGGTAGGTGTCGACGTGCGTTACACGTTCTAGACTTGGTTAAGCTCGTTCAATCCGGCCTTGCGGAAGGAACGCGAGCCCCGTCTGCTCCCGTTTGATGTCATCGTCAGCTCCAACCCAGAGTCATACTTCGCTCGCGGATTTTTTCCGTATTTTGCGGCAGCGGAAGGCGTTGGTTTTGGTGATGGCCTTGATCGTGGTGGGCACGGCAGCGGTCGTCACCGCGCTATTGCCCAGGTGGTATCTTTCCACCGCACAGGTGCGGGTGGAGAAGCCGGATGGCGAGATGAAGCTGTTTCAGAATCAGAGCAGTTCTTACTACGATCCGTATTTCCTCCAGGATCAGTATCGAATCATGCAGGCGCCCAAGATCCTACATCCGGTCATTGAGCGACTGGATTTGAATCGACGCATCGGGCAGATGCTCGACAGCACCACGGTGTTGCCGAGGGATATCACCGTCGATTATTTGGTGAATCGGATGCTCCAGTTGGAGTCGCCGCGTAACTCCTCGATGATCAACCTCAACGTTTACGCGCGAGATCCGCAACTGGCGGCGGATATCGCCAATGAGATTGCCCGAGTTTACTCGGATGATCGGATTGCGTTCGCGACCTCGGAGCAACGGGAAGGACTGGCCCAGTTGCGCAAAGAGTTGGAGTCACAGCAGGCGACGGTCGTCGCGCGGCGCGATGAGGTGGAAAATTTGCGCGATGAGCTCAATATCGCGGGAGTCGATTTGAATGCACGGCATTCGGACATGGAAATTGAAACGCTGCGCCAGATGCAAAATTCGCTCATTGCGCTGCGAGTTGATGCGATCGGGCGGAAGACAAGATGGGAACAGTTTCGGGACATCCCATTCGACCAGCGTTTGAATCTGGTGAATTCGGAACTGATTTCGGACGCCAATATTCAGGATCTTTTGCAGGCTTACTTAATCGCAGATCAAACGGTCACACGATTGCGGGCACGATTGGGGGGGGCTCACCCCGACTTCATTGGGGCCACGGATAATCGGCAGAAAATCCGGGAGCAATTGGACGGGCAGTTACGCGGATACGAATCGGCGCTGGAAATAGGCTACAAAGAGTCAGACGCGCGGGTGGCGGAGTTGGAGCGTCAATTGGGTCAGGCCAAGGTCGACCAAATCTTGTCGGCGCGAGATCGCGTGCGACCGTTTGAGGAAGCGGTGCAACGAATGGAGGACGAGACCCGACTAATGACGACGCTCAAGCTGACTTTGCGGCAGCGGGAGATCGATTTTCAGGTACCGAAGCGCACGATCGAATTACTGGGCGAGGCGCTGCCCGCTCGCCATGCGAGTAAACCGAATTGGGTCATTAACCTGGTGTTGGCGCTCATTGTGGGGGTGATGTTGGGCGTCGGCGTCGCGATTTTGATCGAGTATTTTGATACCAGTTTCCGCAACCTGAATGATGTGGAGACTCGCCTCGGAGTGCCGGTATTGGGGGTGATTCCGCGGCGGGTGGAATCGGAGCAGTTCGATCCGGACGATTTGGCCGCAGTGGAGCCGTTTCGCGTTTTGCAGACTAACCTTAACCTGACGCTGACGGGATCGGAACCCCGGGCGATTGCGATTGTGTCGGCGGGGCCCGGGGAGGGGAAATCGACCACGATCAACCGTCTTGCGCAGGTGGTTGGGTTAGCCGGGGAGACGGTTGTGCTCGTGGATGCGGATTTGCGGAGACCGACTCAGCATCGGTTGGCGAATATCAAGCGAGGCCCAGGTCTTTCAGATTATCTCAGCGGGGCGGTTGAACTCGACGAAGTGATTCAAATTGCCGGGGGGACGCAGTTGGCGACGATCGCGGCTGGAACGGTGGAGGGGTTCACCCTCGGGCTAGTGCATACGAATCGGCTCAAAACGCTGATTGATGAGTTGAAAAAGCGTTATGACCGGGTGCTCGTCGATTCACCGCCTATCATCGGAGTGAGTGATGCGTCAGTGCTCGCCACGGCGGTGGATGGGGCCTTGTTGCTCATCCAGCATCGACGGAACCCTCAGGCGATGACTGTCCGCGCCCAGCAGACATTGCAAAGTGCTCGCACTCCACTCTGGGGGGCGATTCTGAATCAAGTTCCCGTCGGGGGAGGGGAAGATTACGGGTATTACACCCACAACTATAATTACTACGGAGAAGAGTCCAAGCAGGCGCGGAAAAAGCGGGTAAAGGCGGCGAGAAGCGCGGGATCTTACCCGACTCACGAAGGCCCGGAAACAATCGACCTGGAAGAACCCGACCGATGAGACGCGTTTGGAAATCTTATGGATTCGTTAGCGCCGCGATCGGATTGATCGTCGCGCCACTGCTTTCGCCTCTGGGCGCGCAGGAGGCCGTGGTCAGGATGGAAGGTTCTGATCTTATCAACGAGGGAGTGGTGCGTGTTTTGGAGGCCCGGGCCGAAGAGATGGGGCGCCAGCTTAAAACTGGGTTTAACGGAAGTCGGCCGGCTAAAGATCGTTTGATCGCGGGTGCGGTGGATTTGGCGATCATTGTCGAACGGAACGAAGCTGAGGACTGGGGGAGGGAGTGGGCGAGCGTCACGATTGGCTATTTCACGAGCTTGGTCGTGGCCAAAAATGATCTTCCACTCGAGCAGTTGAGTTTTGAGGACTTAGCTCGTATCTACGGCGCGAACAGCGCGGTTGCTTCGAGCCGATGGGGCGAATTCGGGGCACCGGGTGTGTGGGGGAGTGTGCCAGTCAGCGGTTACGTGACGATGCCCACGGAGGGGCTTTCCCAGGTGCTTTTTGAGCATTACGTGTTGAATGATTCGGCGTTCAAGGGATCCATCGAACGGCTCGAGTCCACGGATGAGACAATTGAGCGAATGATGGACGAAGGCGGCGGGTTGGCGATTGTCCCGTGGGTGCCGGAGAACGTCACCAAAATCAAGGTGCTGTTGATCGCAGCGGAGTCTGATCAGGTCGCTTTCGGACCGACGCCCCAAAATATTCATGCGGGCGATTATCCGCTGCGGGCACCTGTTCGCTTGGTTTTTGCCCGGTCCCGAGCGCCGGAGCTACTGGATTGGTTACGTTTTTGGTATAGTGACGAGATGGCCGAGGCATTAAGGGCCGTGGGAGTGGTTGGATTGCCGGTCACGGCGCGCAATCAGCAAGTGTTCGAGCTAGAGTTGATCAGGTAGGCGAATTTTCGCGTAAAATCCTGTTGACGGAGGCCAATAGGATGCCTGTTGTCTGCTCCTCTTCCGCGGGTGTAGCTCAGTTGGTAGAGCACCACCTTGCCAAGGTGGCTGTCGAGAGTTCGAGTCTCTTCGCCCGCTCCAATTTCAGTATGTCCCCGTAACTCACAAGGTTACGGGGATTATTGTGTTTTGAGCGTTAGAAGTGAGAACGAAATTGGCCAAAAGTGAGAACAAATCGCTAATATTCACGGAAGTCGCCGATGTATTTCAAGGAGCAGGCGATAGGAGGGGGTTAACCCTAAACCTGTTCTTGAGCTGGCTTCACATTCCGTTGGAAGGCGCAGGCCATACGGTTGGCTGACCAGGTTTATTCGGGTTTGATTTTTCGATATAAGATTCTTTCGCCATCGTGGATGGTCCTCATCGCTACCCCGTCACCCCTTTTAAGAGAGGGAGCGGAGTGGTGGAAGAGGGAGCGTGAGAATAGGAGCGTCTCAGCCCCCCCCCGTCACCTTGTCCGAGAGAAGAAGCGAATCGGGAATTGGTCACAAAAAAATTGGATTAATTTTTCAGGAAATATTTACCATCATTTTGAGCTTTTCGGCCTTCTCCATGGATGCTCTTGCATATCCTTCGACAGCGATTCGCGGTGCCCTCCCATGCTTGGATGCGATAGAGGCGCCGCAGCAATGGGCACACGCGCTTGACGTGGGGCCTGCAAGTAAGAGAGGGAGGGGATACTCAACGGCAGTTCGAGCATCGTGGCACAGCCCGCAGTCGATGGTTCGAGCATTCACACTGGGTAGTCCGTATCGGTTTTTAGTCCATTGGCTAAGAAGTTAGAGGCTTACCGGTTATTTTGGCCACGAGATCGGTGGAGATCCCTTGGTCTGCGTGTGGTGGCACGTAATTCAGGGGCAGACCGGCTCCGCGCGCTCACCGCCGATGACGACTTTCGCGTTTGAGGCATACTCCATCCACAAAGCGTTGAGGAGATACAGGTGAGGGGATAGGGCATCAGAAACGTCGATCATCGCTTCTGGGCTCTCTTTAACGCCGTTCTAATGCGAAGGCGAATTCGTTGCATGTTATGAATCGTTAGGGAGACCGGGATACTCTATTTTCCGGGGTCGTCGATTGGTCTCCGTAAACGAGACGTTGCATTAGCGGCTCGCGAAAGAAAGCTTGGCTGGTCTCGCAGAGTGCAAGTTGGCTTTTGAGCGGGCTGGTGGATCGGCGTCTTTTCTCGGCAAAAATCAAAGGTCAGGCTAGGGCCGGATAGTGGCGATCGGTATCCAGTAGAAGTTACTGCTCAGTCATATAGGCGGTCACAATATGCAGAAATTCGATGGTTCGTATAGTCATTGGCTAGGCGTATCAGCCCATCGAAGAGATATTCTGAAGTGTCGTCATCCAAGCTCGGTGGGGGCTCGTCTTGGGTCTCCTTCTCATGTTCCCAATCTTGTCCGGGCTCGGTCAACAACCAGAGCAACGACCGCTCTGAATCGGGCAAGTCAGAGAGCCCACCGAAAATGATCGTCTCGATCGTGGGCAAGTAGGCTTGCTCCCAGTCGTAGGACTCTTGGGTTTCCCGCTGCGCGCATACCGAATCCCATGCGATAGTTAGAACTGAGTCTTCGCCCGGGAGTGGGTCCTCAATTTCTTGCAGATCGTGGACAAATTGCCGAAGGAGGCGTTTCTCGATCCGCTGAGCTTCAGTATCACTTGGTGCATCTTCCGGCAAAACGCACATTGGGTTGTCGTGCAACTTCACTGACGTCTGATAGTTGGAATCGGCGATAACTTCCTCAAACTCGCTGATTAACCCTTGTTGATCTCCCTCTATCTCTGGGGCTTTGAAGACGTCATAGTTAAGCTCGGCTCCTCGCCAGGACTCCGAGTCTTTGCACTCACTGCCATAGCAACTCGCGCGGACCGAGTGGTCATTGAGTATTATAGCGTAGGTGCGGGTCTCATGGGAGTCTTTCGTTCCCTGTGATCATGACTCGCGTGGAGGTTAACGATCAAACCAGATATTATTTTCGATGGGATCTTCGCCTGATTATTCGTTTTGCGCCGTCAATGAATTAAACTGGCTGGACGGAGTCCTTGAACAAACAAATGAAAGGCGCCATCCATGGAATTGTGACTCAGGTAATTGAGCTTATTTTAGAAAAGAGACACCTCTTTGCGATTATTGAAAATGAACGATTTCTGGTCGATACCGGTGCGCCGAACAGTTTCGCGAAAGTCTCCTCAATCAAACTAATCGAGGAGGATTTTAAGCTCCCTTCTGACTACCTTGGGCTGACGGCCAAGATTTTGTCCAGTTACGTTGGGCTCGAAACCGCTGGGCTTATTGGCGCCGATATTCTCAACCAGTTCGATATTCTTTTCGACGTAAAAGATCATCAATTATCGATTTCGAAAGAAGAATTTGAAGGAGTGGGCGAGTCACTGGTTTTGGATGAATTTATGGGAATTCCCATTTTAACCGCCAAGGTAGCTGAGCGATCGGTGAAGATGTTTTTTGATACGGGTGCCCAGATATCGTATTTTCAGGGCGATGCGCTTTCTGATTTTCCGTCGACAGGAAGTGTTGACGATTTCTACCCAGGGATCGGACCGTTTTCTACGGAAACGCATCGAGTTCCAACCAAGCTAGGATCAATTGATTTCGAGTTATCCTTTGGCAAGTTACCAGAGATACTCGGAATGACCCTGATGCTAGCCGATACGGAGGGCATTATTGGCAACCAAATCATGAATGAGCGTAGGGTCGCTTATTTGCCTCGCCGGAGACGTCTTTTCATATCGTGACAACTCCACACGCCAGTTGGGCAAAGTATTACGATAAGACATACCAGAATTCGTTCGGTATTTTCTATGATGAATTGACCGAAGTAACCCTCGAATGTGTTAAGGGAATCCAATGTTCTCCCGCTCGGATTCTAGATTTTGGAGCAGGGACAGGTCGGCTGGCTGTGCCTCTGGCCAAGGTGGGTTACACGGTAGTTGCGATGGATCCTTGCGCCGAAATGTTGGCCGTTCTGAACTCCAAGGCTAGCGGCGAGAATCTTGCCATTGAGACCGTTTGCTGCCGGATGCAGGATAAGGATGCGTTGAGCCATTTTCAGTCATTTGATTTGGCACTTTGTGTTTTCACCGTGCTACTTTACCTCCTCGATGAGGATTCCCTAAAGTCATCGATGCAAAGTGCGGCACATGCACTCGGGCCGGGGGGGCATCTTTTGATTGATATCCCATACAAACAAATATTCCAATCCTACAGTCGGGAGCAGTCTGATTTCGTTCGAGACGTCACGATAACTCCCATCGGCGATTCTATCTACGAATACGACGAAAAGACGCGCCTCTTAGTCGACGGGGCTTGGGTAGATTACGCTGATCGTTTTCAAATTCGATTTTGGGAAAAATCACAAATTATTGCCGCTTTATCAGGTGCGGGATTTGTTATTGAGAAAAACATGTCAAAGCACTTCGCCGGTGCGGGTGCGGAATACCTTCTCGCCTGTCTGAATGTCAGGGGCGGGATGAAACTCCTCTTCTTCGGGCGGTTTGAAACTCACCTGTTCTTCGGAGGGTTTTCTTCAACTTTCCATTAAAAAAGCTCTTCTTCAATCCGGTGGATTTTCTTCCCCCGGTGA